>ENA-ORXR01002260-ORXR01002260.1-marine-metagenome-genome-assembly--contig:-NODE-2260-length-18632-cov-6.735866_pt1 | contig 18632 bp, 16 predicted proteins | sample MGYA00237866_ERZ511479 | MGnify/ENA metagenome assembly ERZ511479 | reverse complement strand
AATAAAATTTCAATAAAGCCATCTGAAAATATTGAAGGTGTTGAATTGATACGAGGAATTGACAATTCGAAACTTTTAAACTTTAGAAATAGTGGCAATACAATTGAAGTACTTCATTTCAACAATATTGAAGGCGCCATTCGAGAACGTAAAATGGCGAAGAACAATGAAAGAAATAGGTTGAAGCAAATTGAAAAAAATGATATTTTAATATTTCGAGTAGGTAGAAATGCCGGAAAAGTATTTATTCCAACAAGTAAACATATTGGAATGGCACCTTCAGATCTTCTTCTAATTCTTAAGGGTGGTAAGAAGTTAAGTAAGAAAAGAATCAATATGTTCGAAGAGAACTTAATTAAAAGAAAAAAAGGCTTGACATCAAACTATATCACAAAAAGAGATATTCTACAATCACTAAACTAAGTAACTGTGCCTAACAAAGTATGACCAGAGAATCCTTCCTACGTCAGCACTCTCGGTATACTCAATCCGTTAATCCCACTCCTCACATCTCCACCCCCTCAATAACCAGCTCCACATAATGCCCAGAAAGCAACAAAGGCCCATGCTCAGCCGCTTTCAGCCGCTCCCGATAATTATTCCCATCAGCCTGCGTCAGCTGCTCGATATCACTGTATAGCTGCCTGATTTTATCATCTATAGATTTGGGTGGGGTAGGTGCTTTCGCTTTTTGATACTCGATCATCAAAAGTTCTTTCTGGATGTGGTCGGTGGCTTGCTCCATGCGGCGCTTCAGATCCTCATACTGCAGAAGCTACTTTCGGTAATCGACCATAGCTTGGCTATGCTGACTTTGGAGGAGAGCGATTTGATCTTTCTTGTGTTGGATAGAAGGATTAGTGATGTAGTCTACGCTGCTGTCATGCTCGATGGCTTTCAGTCTGATGCGGTTAGGGTAGTCCATCTTCATGACGCTGCCTTTCTTTTTGAGCTGATCTTCCAGATATAAGAATGGTTCGGTGCCTTGCACTTCGATGCGGCTGTACTTACCCGATCCGAAGAGCCGATGGAGAGAGTCCAGGGTGATATCATGGAAGCTGCCTGGGGCGAACTTATACTGGTACTTCGTATGCTCGGGATAGATGTCACTGATCATCTGCCCATCTTGAGGGTAAGTCTCAAAAGTCTTTTGCTTGGTGATGATGGTCATCTTGCTGGCAGAAGCTTCGACACATAAGCCGACTTGCTGCTTGATCTCAGATCCTCGCTGTATGGTAAAGTTGACTTTGAGCAGATCTTCACTCTTATGATATTCACTGGTCAGGTGTTCCATCGTCCCAAAGAGCCGATTATAGGATGTCCAGAATCCATCAGCAAAGAGCGGCTTCATGAATAGAGCAGAGACCACGAAGATGCAGAAGGCCATTGTCTCATGCCTCATACTATTAGTCCGCAGTCTCATCTGAGGATTCCCAGGCAACACACACGGATTCTTAGAGAACGGATAGAATAAAGGAATCCCCTGCACCGTCACCATGTCCAGGAGCAAGTGTGATGCATACGCTAAACCAAACACCTGAGCAATCGCCAGTCCCGGAAAGTAAGCCGCTTGAAATGCCGATACTACTGCGGTCAGCCCGATGAGTGCAATAAAGGAGTGTGTAATCGTCCGATGGCCATACTTCCGATTGATGATTTTAGCGACGGGCTTCACCAAGCGACCGATGACACTCTTGGTTGTATCGATGTCTGGCAGTAGTGCGCCGAGAAGGATCACCGGCAATAGCCGATAGTCCTGAAGGATGTTAATGCCTCCGATAGCTGCAAAGATGCCCGTGACTGTAAAGCCGCCGACGATGTGATTAGGTGCCGTCTTAAATGGGTCAAGTAGTCAGTAGGCTAGTGCAAGGATTGTTCCGAGTCGATATTTATCAGTTGTATTAGATTGCTTGCCAATAATAATCGCCATTGTTTTATGAGGCTATTTGGGTCTTTTATTTACTAAGAAACGGCAATAAATTAAAATATTGCCAAATCATAGAAATCTTATTACCTTTGTATAAAAAGCTATCGCCTCAAGCACTTTACATATTGACCAGCTAAAAAATCAATTCAAATCGAAGTCTCAAATTAAGACATCAGACATTATTGAATTCTACCAATCTTATGACCTTACAGTCAAAAGATCTACCATAGATTGGAGGATTCACAGCCTGATTGAGAAAGAGATCTTGCATCGGATCTCACGTGGTATTTATTCACTAAGCAGTATTGATAAGACTTATTATTCAGGTGCTGATATAAGCTTGTTGAGACCTCTCTTACATTTGGTCAAAGCTCAGTTACCCTACCTTTCAATCTGTGTATGGCGTACCAATTGGCTCAATGCATTTATGCAACATCAACCAGGCAAATTCATGACTATTTTAGAAGTGGAAAAGGATGGAATAGAAGCGGTCTTCCATCTCTTAAGGGATGAAAAATTACATGTTTTTATGAATCCCACTGAAAACATATTGAATTATTATGTGAATCATCAAAGCCCCAAAAATCCCATCATCTTGACAAGGCTCATTTCTGAGGCTCCTGTACAAGTTAAAGATGGTGTGACAATTCCAACCATTGAGAAAATCTTAGTTGATCTGTTGAGTGATCCAGTTTTATATGCCACATTTCAAGGTAAAGAGTTAAAACGTATCTATAAAAGTGCTTTTGATAGGTATCAGGTCAATGAAGCTAAGGTCACACGATACGCTAGCCGAAGAGGGAAGAAAACAGAAATAATTAAATTATTAGCGATTACTAAGAAGCGGCAATAAATTAAAATTTTGCCACATCATAGATTATGATTACACAGCATTCATACACATCAGATTGGATTGATACAAAAGCAGAGCAGTATCAGTCTGATACGATTCTCGTAGAAAAAGTGATCTACGCCCTTTCGCTATTGGAGTCTCTTCAGAAATCAGGCTTAGAGTTTATATTCAAAGGAGGTACTGCACTGATGCTTCTCCTACAGGAGCCCAAAAGGTTTTCAATCGACATTGATATCATCATGCAGCAAGAGCCAGATGACATTTTTGGACTACTGACTGATACGATTGATGAATCACCATTTATAAGAATGGAAGAAGATATCAGATCATCTCAATCTAAAATAGATAAGGCCCATTTTAAGTTTTATTATACACCAGTTTCCAATACGATAGGCGAAGACGAATATATATTACTCGATATTCTTTTTGAACAAAGCCACTATGATGATCAAGTATCTTCGATAGCAATAGAATCTGTATTTCTGGAAACGGCAGGCGACCACATGACTGTGACCATCCCAACACCAGAAGCCATCTTAGGAGATAAGTTGACAGCATTTGCTCCTATGACTACAGGCATCCCATATGATATAGGGAAGGAAATTGAGATCATAAAGCAGCTATTTGATATCGGTCACTTATTTGATTTAGCAAAGGATATTTCAATAGTCAGCCAGATATTTGAAATATTTGCATTGACTGAGCTGCAGTATCGGGGTAAAGAATCATTTGATCCTCAGGATGTATTGAAAGACATATTCGAGACCTCATTAGTCATATCTACAAGAGGGATGGATGGGGATGGTAATTTTGATGAGCTTCAAAGGGGGATAAATAATATCAAGAACTTTATATTCTCAGAACGCTTTCACATAGAACGAGCTATCATTCTTGCTGCCAAGGCTGCTTACTTATCGATGCTAATCACGACTGGTTCTGCTGAGATCAACCGATTCAGACAACCATCTCAGATTGCAGACTGGGTCATCCATCAGCCATTCTATACTCGCCTTAATAAGTTGAAAAAGACAAATCCTGAAGCGTTTTATTATTGGTATCGTACTTATGAGCTGTTAGGCTAAGAATATGTGATACTAGTGAATGAGTAAGCATAGTCAGTAAGGTAGTGCAAGGATTGTTCCGCTGATAGTTCTAACTTTAAGCATGTCTAATACACAGCCTAATTTTGATGAAAACCTTGCTATAGAATGCCTCAAGTACCAAGGTTTTCAAGATTTAGTGTATGAGCCGATTCCAAACGAGTCACCTGATATACTTATCAATGGTGAAATCGCAGTAGAGGTAAGAAGACTAAATCAGAACGTTATGACTGAAAATGGATTTGTAGGTCTTGAACAAGATGAATACTTCTTACGCAGTCTTATGAAAGGGATAATAAATCGTGTTTCTGATGAAGATTTTGAAGAATCTGCTTTCATTGGATATTTCTTTGATAGAAGCACTAATATAAAGTCCCAAAAGAGAATCATTAAGAAAAGAGTTACAGATGCTTTACTAAATCATAAGGCCTATATCTCCGAGCATAGGGAGTATAAGATCACGGATAATTTCCTGCTAAAATTACATCCCTCTACATCAAAGTTGGATCAGCAATTTCATATTGGTATAACTAGTGATGGAGATTCAGGCGGGTTCGTAGTTGGGCTCATATATGACAATATTAAATTAGTAGCTGCGGAGAAGAGACATAAGCTTAGTATATACAAAGAAAAATATCCCACTTGGTGGTTAGTGTTTATAGACACGATATCCTATGGCCTGTCTGATCATGATTCGGAACAGTTTCATAAGTTAGAGCCTATCATTCACGGTTTTGACAGACTGATGCTTCTGTCTGGAGAAAACCATAAAAATTTCAGATTTCTATACGAATAAACACCTGCAATAGCTATTCGCTACAGCCCAAACCTTCTCTTCAGCTCCCTAATCTTAGCATTCCGAATGCTTAACAATTCCTCCTCTCTCGTACTCAAAGCAGTCCCACTATCCGGCTGACCATTGCCCCAGTTTTCCCGATACTGCCTGTCTGACACACATCATGAATCATTGAACATTCTCCTTTCAGTTGCTGCAGCTCCGTCCTGGAATAGGTGAGCATGGAAAGTTGCGAAAGATGGATTTGGCGTTAAAATGAAGGGAATTAGAATTATATTTGGTTGATGGTGTTTACAAAGTTCATAGGTAGCAATGATAGTTGTCTACATTGTGAAAATACTAAGAACGATCATGGATTAGTGCCTAGTGTCCAGCTGTTAGGCGTAATTAAAAATTCCAAAATTTTAGTCGATGAAACTGAATTCTTTAATTCATGAAGTATTTAAGAAAAGTGTAGATAAAGAACTTTCAGTCTTTTTTAAAAATAATCCACAAAATGCATCTTGGTATTTAATAAGTGATTACTGCATTGGAAATAGGGTAAATCAAAACGATATTATAACATTTTCTTTACTATTAAATCATGATACATCAGCTAATATTAAAGATTTTATTAAGACCAATATTCCTAGAGATTCTAAGAAAACACGTAAAGCCAATAGAAGTATTATCAGCTACTTAAATCTGCCAATAATATTCCATTTTTCTCTTGTTATATCAACGAAGCAAAAATTGCTTTCCAAGGCATTAAATTTTAGTGTATTAACTTCTTACTTTAAAGACTTGAAATCAATAGTTGATAGATCTTCAAAGCTAAATAATTTTGAATATTTTACCGATGTATCGAACCGCATTGAATTAGTATTAAAAGAACTAACAAAAAAGGGTTGCAATTTCAAGCTAATAAGAAATATAACTATAGTTTCGGCTTTTGCTGGTTCAATCATAGATTTAATGCAAAGAAATGGAAGTCCATCACATGTAGCTTGGGTTCCTGATAGAGATCCGATTCTTGATAAATTTGAAACAGTAGTTTTTGACCTAATTAATTTATGCTACAAAATCTATTTTTCTAAAGCTAATATCTTAAAAAATGATCCTCAATTGATTTATTCAGAGCCAGATAAAATTGGTGTTAATTTTTACGACGAATTGGTAAGATTGCCAGATTACATTACTGGAACATTGGCAACTTTTAACTTTGAAGGAGAATCAGATCTAAAGTTAAAACATCAACAAGTATTACACGATTCAATTATTGCATCAAAGAACCATCTGGTTATGCAATTGGAGTATTCAGAGGAAGAGGACACTTTGAGATCAAGAAGAATTATCCTAAATTGAAAGAAACTATGCCTAACAATAGATAACAAATAATAGTGACGAAGGAGCTATTACTCTTATCATTATCCGTTAGTCTTGCCTACCTAAGCCATACTTTTCAATTGATAATATCACACCCCAAACCGCCTCTTCAACTCCCTGATCCTCGGATTCCGAATCTTCATAATCTCTTCCTCTCGCTGACTCATAGTACTCCCAGTAGCTCGCGGATCACTCACGACTTTTATCTCTTTGACACACGTCTCACCCACTTGGCTGAGCTGTAAATACGCCTCATTCCGCTTGCGCACCTTGGGTGGCGCATTCGCTTGATTCGCCATCCCGAAGAGGGTAGAGACGAACTGATTCACAAAGCGCTGCATTCTTGTCTTGCGCTTCTTGCGATGCTCGAAGACTTGGCCATCGATGTCCAGGCTATAAGAGAAGCGGCCAAAGAGCTGATTGAGCACTCGACAGATGACTTTGGTGACCTTATGTTTGTCACAGACACGGCAGAGGATGCTGTCGTGCTTGCTGAGTGCCTTGATTTTACGCTTGTGACACTGAGCCAGGATACGGTCTATAAACACCAGAGACTCAGTCTGTTGCAGCATGACGGCAAAGGAAGTAATGCCTTTATTTCGTGCTTGATCGGCTGTATACGCCGTATCCTGAGCGTAGTCCTGGATCATCCCTTTCTTAAATTCGTCTATGAGCTGCATGACGCTTGGAAAGTGCTTTTTCAGCACCTTTTTTCCCTCTGGATAGTAGCGATGAGACTAGAATGCGACGGTAAACATCAGCTTCTTCGCTTCGCTGCGGCTGATTTCTCGGCCCGTTTCTTGCCAATAGATCTTTTGAATATACTCGTATAATTCGCCCGTTTTTCCGAGTTTTTTAAAGAGCTTATAATCTGCTGTAAATGAGAGAGTTGAGTCCTGATTTTGGACGCAATTTTTAACCAAACCTACACACAATAATGTTACTTGTTTACCATAAATCCTTCCTTCCTTATCTATCTCCAGCTTATCTCCTTGTTTTGCGGTCTGAACCGCTGAAAATTTGGTCATTGGGAATTCTCCTGATGTCTTACCAAATAACATTTGCCGCTCACACTGTTCCATCAGCATGACGAAGAATCGAAACTGGCTGTTCTTCAGATCCACCTGAGTGAGTCGCTGGTCATCGATAATCAGTAGCCCGATGAAGTCAGATTTGAGATTGTTGACATTAGAGTCCAGGCGTAGATTTGTCTCGTTACGATCGGCATAAACTTGGCGATGTTTGATCCGCAAGAGCTGATCACAGTAAGCCTGTGTCAGGTGCCGTCGCTTCCGCTTGATGTATTGATCCAGATAATCAATGTAGCAGTACTTACCATCCTTGATCAGGACTCGCTTTCTCAGCTTAATGCTATCCCGTCGCACATGGCGTACGACCCACTTGTCATTCTCTCCAATACCGTCATTCTTCCCGCCTTTGTCATTCTGAACTCGTTTCAGAATCTGGCCATGCGTCTCGCCTTTATCACTCTCGCAGGCATTCTTTACACTACCGTCATTCTGAACTTGATTCAGAATCTCGCTTTGAGCAGAGCCCCCCTGACCACCATTTGCACCTATGCCACAACCGTCATCCTGAACTCGTTTCAGGATCTCGCCATGAGCCAAGCCTCCTTTTACTTTCACCATCACCATCTCATCCTCGATCTCATCCCCAATTTTTAATTTCTTCAATATGCGCTCATCTGTCAAAGCTCGTTTGACAAACATCACCAGCTGCTTGCTATTCAGATCAGGAATCCGCAGCTGCCGGAGGATCTGCTTACTGGTCATGGTGACTTCATCTCGATTGCGCTGATAGCGCTTACTATCTTGGTAGACGATTTTTACGACATCATCACCGAGTAGCGTCGGATTGATGCGATAGGAGAGACACTGCCCTTTGATATAGTCACCACTTTCATTATGATACCCAGGTCGGAAGTAGCCTGTATGCTCTATGATGCCAGCAGTCATGAGTGGCTTTGTGATATTTCGATAGTTTTCACCGATCCGCAGCGAAAAGTAATTTCTGGCCATGTCGGTGTATTCCAGCGGATCGGTATTCTCCATATGCCGCTTGCGGATGAGGGACTGCATAAAGCAGACTGCCTTATCTCGGGTGACACGAGAAGTCCAAGAGATCTGATTGATCCGCTCCCATATAGCCTGGTATGTGATACCTACTGCCTGCATGACTCGCCATAGGCGAGCAAAGCATCATGTGATACATCATGTGATCAGGTGCAGTAGTTTATACTATATATACGTACACAAGAGTCACCCATCATGAATGATTATCGCATTTACATTAAATTAAATATGAAAACTTGTTGTTCGATAGGGGCAATACTCGTATATTTGCCTATCGTTAACACGATAATACATCATAGCGAAAAGATAAATAAGGAAGTTCTCGTCGAAAAGTGCTTCCTTTTTTCTTTTTATATGCTTTACATTTCTACTTCACTATCCTTATAAGCTTCATTTTTTTAAGTTTAACCAATACAATTTTACTTGATGATATAACATCATCTTCAAAGATAGACATACTACTCGGACATATGAGTATTACTCATATATATTACTACTAATAATAACTGCACAAGACTATAAAGCCTATATCCAAACGCTGCTCATCGGATCTTTGGGAAGATCATATGTAATGTGGGGGGAATTGGTCATCGCTAATATATTACGAATTATAGTAATATTAAAAATTTTAACATTTTCTCGTTATTATATATCTTAGGAGTGAATAGAATCAATATTTATGCTTGACTCTACTTTTTCATTTTAAATGTCAACTGTTTAGAAGCAGCCGCAACATTAGTTAGTTACGGATGGGAGGCAAGCCACATCAATCAAAAAAAAAGAAGCTTATGATTCGTCAAGGCATATTTATACTATTACTGTTATTGGTGTTCAGCACACGCAACATAGCCCAGACTTATTCATTCCAAGTGATTGATGATGCCTGTACTTTAGACACCGTGCAAGTGATGAAGTGGCCAGAGACAGTGCCAACACAGTTTCACAATTTGCTTTGCTTTGATGAGGTCAGAAAGATGAGGGTTCACTCACGAGAGATTAACATCGAATTACCCAATCAAATCGTTGTAACAGATCAATTCACACAGAAGCATCACAACGTAGGTGTTTACTTCAGTAAGGATCGAGGTGGCTTGAAGATAGCTTCTCTTCATGAGTTTGGATTAGGTGTGCTTGATTTTATTTCGCATCCAAAGTCTGATGGATATTACCTGGTACTATCGGAGAATAATGGTAGAAGAAGATCTGTCATGTATCAAATGAGGCGGGGCGATTTGATTATGTATCGACATAAGACATGTAATGCTAAGATTATAAAATTTCCAGCGAATGGGGTAAAGAAGAAGCAGACGTAAAAATCACTACTCTCCGATCGAAGAAATGAATACATTTGAGTCTCAGAATAAAACACCATGAACAATGAAGTATTAGAAATGCAAACAGCGCTCTGTGAGGCGGCAGCCAAAACAGAAATGCCCATGTCACAATCATTCGACTTCGTCGTAGATTGGTTCAGCTTTATAGAGAATCACTTTCAAACTTGATGATTAATTCCAGCTCTTCTTCGCTGAATCGATGATTCAGTACTTGCAGTAGATCATCTAAAGAATCATAATACTTGATGGTCTTGCTGTCCCAGATGTCATCAGTGAATTCCAACGTGTATTTTCCATCATGGCCAGAGACCCTGATGATCCAATTCCCTTTTTCTAAATATGTAATGAATGTCATAAGTTAGCTGACGCTACTTATTTAACATTCAAAGCGCAAGAGTGATTATCCTAAATCAATTATTTGATTTTGCGCCACCTTAAATAGTTGTAAAGTGTAGGCTTACTGATACTCAGTTGATCACAAATCTCCTGTACAGAATACTCGCCATCCTTATAAAGAGTTTCAGCGGCCATAGCCGTCTTTTGCGCATCGGCGGATAGACCTCTTGGTCTACCGCCCATGCGCCCCCGGGATTTAGCTGAAGCTAATCCGGCCTTCGTACGCTCTGAAATTAGATCTCTTTCAAACTCTGCTAATGAAGCAAAAATGTGAAACACCAATCGGCCAGAAGCAGATGATGTATCAATCGCATCCTTCAATGAGATGAAGGTCACGCCTCGATCTTCCAGATCAGAGACGATCTTGATCAGATCTTTGAGAGATCTGCCAAGACGACTCAGCTTGTTGATGACCAGCTGATCACCGTCCCGTATCTGCGATAAAAGCATATTCAGTTCTGGACGTTCCTTTTTAGCCCCTGAGATTTGCTCAGAGAATATTTTCTCGCAACCAGCTAGCTGCAGCGCATCTATCTGGCGATCAAGATTTTGATCTTTAGTAGATACTCTGGCGTACCCAATTTTCATGATAGGAGATTTAAGATTTAAGAAATACCTCAGATTGATACCTATCTGTGAAGTAAGCGAAACTCGTTAAGAATATCAAATATTCGTTTTGATTAATTTAACCAGTTTTTTTAACAAAAATTTTGAAATTTTAACATTATCGACTTTTGCCGCTATCAAGCGGCTGAAAGCACTTTCAGTGCTTTCAAAGCCAATAAACTTGGCATCCGCCAAGGATGAGCGGCCATACCATTAGGTCTGTTTAGTCTCTTTTAAATATTATGATCTATCGAAGCTGAATGGCGTAAAGAAAAACGGTCGTTTATTTTAATTCTCTTATATAACTCTTGGATTCTTATTTACCTATTAGATGTAGGTATTAAATGAGTATTATATTGAAAAGCTCCTATCTTTAAATCCATGCTTTAATGCTAATCAATATCACGATTTAAATAATTGAGAGAATCTATCTTTATGAAGGAATACTAGGATTAAGCTGAAAGCAGCAAATTTTAAGAATTTACTCCTGCATAAGAAATACCAGTCAATTTATATATATCCCAGTTAAAAGTAGATAAATCGTCAAATTGGAATTTATTCACATCATCATGCCCACAAGATCGAGCTACTACTTTTAGCAAGTCATTTGTAGCTGTGAAATAATTATGTAATTGTTGGGCTGACTTTTCTATTTCTAACCTGGCACGTAGATGATCCTTTTGGGTAGCTATGCCAACTGGACAATTATTAGTATTACAAGCTCTCATCCCCAGACATCCTATTGCTTGTAGTGGCCCGTTAGACATGGCTACTGCATCTGCACCCATCATAAGTGCTTTGGCAATATCTTCTGCAACTCTCAATCCACCTGTAATGATTAGTTCTATACTCGAACCTACTATGTCGAGATGCTTTCTTGCTCTAGCGAGAGCAGGTATCGTAGGTATATTAATATTATCTCGAAGTATGGTTGGGGCTGCTCCTGTACCGCCACCACGTCCATCTAATATAATGTAATCCACTCCTACTGCTAACGCAAAATCTATATCCTTTTCAATACGACTGGCAGCCAGCTTAAATCCAATTGGAATACCACCAGATACCTCACGGACTTTTTGAGCTACTTCTTTGAAATCATAAACTGTTTTCAAATCAGGAAATGCGGCAGGTGATATAGCGTTTTGACCGACATCTAAGCCTCTTACTTTGGCTATTTCGCCAACAACCTTATTACCAGGCAAGTGACCTCCAGTTCCCGTCTTAGCACCTTGACCACCCTTGAAATGAAAAGCTTGTACCTTTTCTATCTTATCCCAAGAAAACCCAAATTTTGCAGAAGCCAACTCATAGAAATATCGGCTGTTAGCTGCTTGCTCATCAGGTAACATCCCGCCTTCTCCAGAACATATACCTGTACCAGAAAGCTCTGCTCCTGTTGCTAATGCGATCTTAGCTTCCCGAGATAACGACCCGAAAGACATGTCAGAAACAAAGAACGGTTTATCTAAAATCAATGGCTTCAGTGCTGATGATCCAATGACCGTCTTTGTAATTACTTTCTCATGATCCATCAATGGTCTGATAGCCAACTGTGCAGGCAAAAATTGTATATCCTCCCACTTAGGTAGACTTTTACGATCTACTCCCATAGCTGCAGTTGGCCCATGATGACCATGATTACTCAGTCCATTCTGAGCCAATTCTTTGATATATAAGGTATATGGCTCACTGGACTCTGGATTGGTATCAGCATATGTCCCGAGATAGCTGTCTCGCTTGAATGGCTGAGGATGCAACTCCTCGAATGCAATGACTTTATTCTTATCTATATATAAGTCATCCCCATCGATCCAGCTTTCAAATTTATGTAAGACTTCCTTATTATCATATTCACTGACGCCTGTGTCTATGCGATAGTCCCATTCATGCAGACCACATATTATATTTTCTCCTTCTACTCGACCATCCGACATTAATGCTCCTCTATGTAGGCATCGGCCATATAGTACACTCACCTTATGATCATATTTAATTATTACCATGTCTGTATTTTCTATTCGAGCATGTGTAGGCATTCTATCTTTAAGCTCTTTGACATTAGTGTATATGATTACTGGATTTTTCATAAGTAATTTTAAAATTTATCTGGAAGAGAAATGAATACTCCGAATTTTAATAACAGGCTATTCTGCACAGAAGAAAAAATATCTATTAGAAAACAAAATATTTTCATCTATAATATGGCATGGCAAATTCCAAATAATACGATGGAAATGATAATGCCATATAAAAAGATTAAATAAGATGTCCTTATTAGTCTGTACTTCTGAGCAAGCTTGACTCCAAGTCCGTGTATATCCGTAATGATACTAGGGTATAGCATCTTACCATCTTCCATTGTACGCATCACAGATTCTTTATAATTTGATAGTGGCATCCCACTGAAGTCTTCGAAAGCCATCAGATCTGATGATTCAAGGTTGGTTGTACTTGATTTCTTCCATGATTTTGGAATTGTAGCTAATATGGCAAAACTAATAGAAAATACATTGGTCAAAACCAATCCGCCAACAGCATAAATAAGGTGTGGATCATCGTCTAATTTAGGGTAAAGCGAGCTTAGGACAACAGAGATGATAATGGCATTAGCTGTAATTAATATATTTGCTTTAGTATCGACAATTTGTAGTCTTGTATAGAGATTTTTTGATGCAAGCCTAAACCATGTTTCAATTCCCCGTTCAGGCCTTGAATCTACTTTAATTAGCTTTTTCTTCAGCTTCTTAAGCTCATCTTTATCGATTCCCATCTCCTGCAAGAGAGCTTGATCAATAATTTTTTCTTTTTTTCCCATGATTATATATTAAAATGTCAATGCTCCTCCGACTGTAATCTGCGTATCATCTTCACCTACATAATATCCTATTTTGAATCCTAATAGATTTAAAGGTGTAAGGTATATACCCCCACCATAACTTGTATGCCAGTTATTTACATCTTCGTTGTCTAAAAAGGCTCTACCATAATCGAATGATCCGAAAACACCTAAACCAGTTTTTAATCCACCATGCCCTTGTAATATCTTTATTCTCAGATCTGAGGCATGATACACAATCCCATCACCCGCGAATCTATTTGTTTTGAATCCTCTTAGACGTGAAGCATTTGATAGATAGTTTGCATGAAAAAACTCATAGTCACCTATAGTATATGCAGCACCAATATTGGTTGCGAAAACAACTTGATGCAATGGAGAAAACGGAATATATGCAGCCACATCACTACGAAATGTGATATTACTAAATTCGGAATCTGATAGACTTTGTCTATACTCGGCTCCGGCATTGAATATATATCCTCTGGTGGGTAGTGTTGGACTATTCACTCTGTTACTTGTATAATGCAAGCCTATACCGGTATATAGTTTACTTTCAAAATCATTTAAAGAACGGCCTGCTTCTTCCGTAAAAATAAATCGTTGTTTTGAGGGATCAGTTAGATCATCATCAAAATTTAAGTATTCTACGGTTGGATTGATACTAAAGGATCGATTGTTTCCCAAATTTTTGACAACATGGGGATTAATATTTAGATGCACTCCCCTTACGATATGAAAAGAGGGACTCCCTGCTTCTGCTTCATCAGGAAATATCTCTCCATAATTATTGTATTTATTTCCTAATCCATAAAAGAATTGTGCAAAGGTAGGACCTGTAAATCCGGCATCAAGCCTAAAATTCCAGTCGGGCCCAAATACAGACGTCCAATGACCAGAGTAATTAGCAACCACAGCATTATTTGCCCAAAAATAGCCAACATTTAGAGCATGATTAGATTTGTATGGGTTCTTACGAAAACCATTATTTCTCCACAAAAGATTATAACTAAGTCCAATCCCTTCATCAGTGTAGAATGAGATCATAGGGAAATGAATGGAACTATTAAGTTTCCAATCTTTTCTATCAAAGCTGTTGATTCCCTTTTGATCTTTCAATTTAGCTTTGACATTGTTACCATTGATGATCATGCCATCAGGTCTATCATTAGCAACTATTGAAATATTGGTTGCATTATTATTGATAACATCATCTCCACTTCCTCCCACAATAATGACATTGACACTAGACTTATGTGTCCCAATAAAATTGAAAGTATCATCTTTTTTAAGCCCTATTAATCTCAGTTCATTACAGTCTGCTCCGGTAATGGTACGTGCCCAAATCAAATGATTATCACCATCTTTGTCCTCATGAAATACTTTGACATCTAGCATATCATTTGGTAATGCTTCAACTTCAAATACATTCTTCTCATTAGTTCCAATAGCAGTGACCTCTTTAGTGAGGTATCGATAAAACTCTTTTGCATATTTGACCAAGTCTGTACGGCGAGCCTTAAGCTTTGCTTCTATGTCTTTGCCATCGTGTTGATATATCTGATCTGGCCACAGTCTTAATGCACTATCTATAAGCTCATCAGTCGTTACTGATTGAATAAATTTTGCCGCATTAATAAATTCTTCTTCGTTGAGCTCAGAAAGGAAATGACGATCAAAGTGTCTTGCATTAAAAGCGAGCCCACTGATGAAATCAATTTCTTTTTCAAACTTTCTAATCGATGGCGTGATGTAGGGTCTACTTGCTAAATACTGTATAAGGCCATTATTTTTGAAAAACACCTGATCTCTATCTCTTGGGATAGCTCTATATAGCTTTTGTGTTGAACCCTCTTCTTCGAAGATGCCCCATCTCCATTGATCATCATGTCTATCCCAGTCACCTAGAAAAAGATCTAATAGTCGAGCTTTGAGTACATATTTTTGATCGACTTTATGTTTGTGATTTTTATATAATTTAGTTACCAGCTCCAGCGTATTAATAGATTTTTCCGCTGCTCCATAACTTGGATGATCTTCCATGTTACCACCAGGTCTTTCCTCAAAAAGATACAGATTTTCTGCAAAATCTAAGTTGTAATCTCCAAGTGCTTTTTGAGCAGGCAGCCATACATATTTTGGATTGGCATGATAAATACCTACTGCATTCGCAAATGGTGGCACCACCATTGCACCATATGGATGCGCTGCAGATACGCCATCTTGAACATAATCACTTATGAAGGTACTCCTTAAGGGCCCAGGCACCACCTTATATACTTCCTTATCTACTGATCTGATGACCCATTGTTGACCTTTTTCATTTTCTAATCTCAGTGATTTGGTCTGAAATCCTCCACCTTGTCTTACTGGTGTAAGTCCTCCATGTGTCTCGTCAAGTATGAGTAGAGGGAATTCTACTTCAGTACCCCATGCTTTTCGATAGGTGTCGCCTATACCAAATTTGCCTTTGGAATATTTATTTGACGCATGGACTGTTTTGGTTTTTGGTAATTCTGAAAGAGCCTTATAAATAGTTTTGTCTTCATAATCATTAACCTCTTTCTTATAAAGTCTTCTCTTATAAACTGATTTGGCTGTGCTTGGATTTATAGGATCTGGAATAAAAAACTCTAACCATAATTCTAAGTCTTTTGTATGCGTAATTTTAGAAAACCCTTTATCCATCAATGCAAAATCTGCTGTACCTCCTTTTCTTACAAAATCTACCGCAGCTCCACTGCCAGCGATAACATAGTGATTTTCATCCTTTTCATGATATTGTAGGTTCTTGTCGTGAGCCGATGCATGTATTACTCCTTCAAAGTTGCCTAATGCAAGATGCATAACGGCTCTATATGCCTCGTACTGTGGATGCCCAAACTTTTGTACTCCACTCCCTATTTTTTTAGCACCAGTAATTAAACTACCAATAATTGGTAAAGGCAATAAATGACTTGCGGCGTTATAATTACCTCCTGTTTCTCCATTGGAGAAAACAGGGTGATGCGCAGCAATGATCACGTTTTTGCTTTTGTTACGAGCCAAAGTTTGTTGGAGAAAAGTGACTAACTCTTGTTCGTTATCTATATCACAACCTGATCGTGTTCTTTCTTTAGATCGATCTCCTTGTAGTACCCATTGAGAATCCACTAAAACTAACATCAAACCATCTGTGAGATTAACCACTTTGGGTTCAGCACACCCATGAGAGGGTGTAAATATGTTTTTATCATTAACTTTGGACTCTACATAATCTTCTACTTGCTGTATGGCTGAGGTTGTATAGTTTTTACCATCATACCATTCAGTATTACCAGGAATAAAGTACACTTTATCTGTATGATCTTTTAGCTCTTTTATACATTTATCGATAGCTTGATCCATCTTTTTAAATTCAGGGTTTTCTACTTCTGGAAGGCCTGATTTATTAAAAGAATTTCCTAAAAATACGACTGATTTTGTGATCTCATTCTTTACGAGTTCTGACTTGATAAGATCAACAATATCTGACTGAGAAACATCATTAGTTTCTGCACCAATATCTCCAACTAAGTATAGCTCGTAATCAACATTTTCTAGAGATGGCGCTACTATCTCTGTAGTATTAGAATCAATTTGTCTTATATAAGGTCTGTTTGCAGAACATGACGACAATATTATTATCAGAATTATAGAGAATACGAAATACAGTTTCGTCATTTTTCATGTTTAAATTATACCAAGAATTGGACTATGCGAGGATGCTGTCTGTTACAGCAAGATTCATTGTAAAGCTACTAGATAAGGACTTTCGTAGACTGCCTATACTAGTTTACTATTTTCTTCCTTGCATTCATAATCTGTATAGGAGGCTCAAAAATTAATTTTGTTGATTATGACAGTAGAAATATAATGTTTCATCATATAAATCTAATTAGATTTTTAAGAATTTACTTTCTTGTTATATAGCCATTCTTATATATTTAGTCTAATCGTCGTTCACGGGACTGTCAAGGATGACAAAGTAGCAGCGAGAGTTGTTTTAAAAAATATAGGTGCTGTAGCAATACTCAAAATAGATTATAGTAAGAGCTAAAAGAAAAATCAAATTATATTTGCTCAATTTGACAATTAGTGCCCCACTGACCAGATCCTTCCATGCCAAACCTCTGATGCCACATCCACAAATCCACACTCAAGATCAGTGCTATACCATTCCAGTATTTAGTCAGCTAGCACATCTCCACCCCCCCCCTGCCAGCCTACAGCACATCCCCTCAAGTACCCATCGCTCTAAATCTACGCGCACACATGAGCGCAAGAGCTGCAGTTCATTTTTGTTTCGAGCAGAGTCTCGAAGCTTTCCCATAGCTGACAAAATACCTACATTACATACTCTTGATCTTCATCAGCACAAATCAGCCCAGAGTCAAACGTTCTCCATACCAGTATTTAGTCAGCTAGCACATCTCCACCCACTCTGCCAGCCTACAGCACATCCCCTCAAGTGCCCATCGCTCTAAATCTACGCGCACACATGAGCGCAAGAGCTGTAGTTCATTTTTGTTTCGAGCAGAGTCTCGAAGATCATCACTCCGACAGTAGCTTTTATTTTAAATATATAGGATATGGTTTTTAGCGGTATCACTCCACGTTGTTCCGTTCAGATATTTAATAGACTGCGGTAAAGCGGTCTTCGGTCCACTTGAGAGCATGCAGGTCGCCAGAGAGGACAAGCCGTCTCTGTCACCCTGCACCGTTACCCTCAGTAGCTCCTACTCCTGGTGAGCATAGCTGCAATGGCATCGCTGATAAATCACCAGCCGGAGCATATAATTACCCCACTGACTGAGATGCCTCTTGCTCTTCACATTTCCGGACTCAGGCCCTTCAGCCAGCGGGTCCCGTGCTGCCTTGTGCCCACCACAGACGACTAGCTCCACTTCTGATTTGCTGTAGCTGTCTCAGAATCGTTTAACCGTCCTAGTCAATGAAATATCGCACTGATGTTCTGAGCCATCACAGCTGCATCAGAATCCAGCCCATTAGTCTTCGCACGACCACCTGATCTTTGATCAGTCTCGGGTAGCTTCCTGTGGTGGGCGCAGCAGTGGAATCGATACGGTAAGTACTAAGGCAATCTCTCCGAATGAGATTACGTCATTTTGAAAGGCAGCAGAACCGCAGTTTTATAGATTCAGGTCCACCTAATCCAAGAGGGTCATCTCCAGAAGTACCTTCCACATTTATATAATTCAGGTCCACCAAATCCAAGAGGGTCATCTCCAGAAGTACCTTCCACATTTATATAATTCAGGTCCACCAAATCCAAGAGGGTCATCTC
>ENA-ORXR01002258-ORXR01002258.1-marine-metagenome-genome-assembly--contig:-NODE-2258-length-18637-cov-2.819504_pt1 | contig 18637 bp, 21 predicted proteins | sample MGYA00237866_ERZ511479 | MGnify/ENA metagenome assembly ERZ511479 | reverse complement strand
GTTCGGGCCGCAAGGCGATCCTCGAAGGTTTCCTCGAACGCGACCGATTGTTCTTCACCACCGCTGGCCAAGCGAAGTTCGAAGTCCCAGCGCGAGCCAACCTGCGGCGGGAGATCGCAGCACTCGCTGGCCAGAGTAAACCCCACGGCTGGCGAACAAACACAGGCCCAGCCGTAGAACCTAGGCTCGAATAACGATCACTACCGAGCGGCTCGGGGCACCATCAATGAAGGTTGAACATCGAGCGACGGTCGAACACGCGCTGCCGCCCACCGATGATCACCCGTATCGCACTGGCGTGTGGAAGCCGCAGGTCAACGAATACGACGCGTTCTATGAGCCTGGCGATGTTGATGTCATTGGCGAGATCCCAACCGATCTCAACGGCGTCTATCTGCGCAATACCGAGACAGCGCTGTTCGAGCCGATCAAGCGTTATCACCCCTTCGATGGCGACGCCTTGGTGCATTCGATCTCGTTCGAAACCGGCCACGCCCGCTATTCGAACCGCTTCATCCAGACCGACGGGTTCGTTGCCGAGCAACACGCCAAGCAGAGCCTGTGGGCCGGCATCACTGAACATCCGTCGAATGCGATCGCGAAGCATGGTTCGGGCGCCCGCACGATGATGAAGGACAACGCCAGCACCGACGTCGTGGTGCATGGTGGGCAAGCGTTTGCGAGCTTCTATCAATGCGGCGATCTCTATGCGTTCGACCCGCGCACGCTGGAACCTCAGGGCCGTGCCGACTGGGGCGGCCGGTTTCCTTCCGAAGGCGTCTCGGCGCACTGCAAGGTCGACGAACACACCGGCGAGCTGTTGTTCTTCAACTACCACCAGCAGGCGCCCTACATGCACTACGGCGTGGTCAGCCCTGAAGGCCAACTCATCAACTATGTCGGCGTACCGCTGCCAGGTCCGCGACTACCCCACGACATTGCGTTCACCCAGAACTACACCATCCTCAACGATCTACCTTTGGGCTGGGACGAACAGGCCCACGCCGACGGCTGGTACTCGAACCGATTCTGGCGCGACCTACCAAGCCGATTCGCGATCATCCCTCGCCACGGAAACACTAGCGACATCAGGTGGTTCGAAGCCGACCCGACCTTCGTACTCCATTTTGCCAATGCCTACGAAGACGGCAACGAGATCGTGCTCGACGGCTACTTCCAGCACAACCCGACAGCTCGCGGCGTCCAGCGATCGACCGGCGAACACAAAGGCCTCGAGACGCTCGACATGAACGTGCTCGAAGCTCGTGCACATCGATGGCGCTTCAATATGGTCACCGGCAAGACAACCGAAGAACAGCTCAGCGAACGGTGCGTCGAGTTCCCGATGGTCAACGGTCGCCACGCCGGTCGGCGCCATCGGTACATCTATGAGGCGCGTTGTACCCCGGGCCTATTTGCCTTTGATGCGCTGATCAAGCGCGACGTCGATGCCGGCACCGAGACCCTCATCGAATTCAACGACGGCGTGTTTCTGAGCGAGACCGCGATGGCGCCTCGTACTGGTTCAACCGCCGAAGACGACGGCTATCTGGTCACGTTCACCAGCGACATGAATCGCAACGAATCACACTGCGTGATCCTCGACGCAGCGAACCCGGCAGCCGGTCCTGTTGCACAAATTCGCTTGCCCGAGCGCATCAGCAGCGGCACCCATTCGACCTGGGCGCCACTCGACGACCTGGGCTAGCAGGGTGCTGAAGAACGCCGGCGTTGCGGCACTGGGATCGGCGAACCCTGCGGGTTTCTACGCGGCGACCGCAAGGCTGCAGGAACCGCTACTCCATGGCCTGTAATTGCGGTTTCAGGATGTCAACGCCACGTGCTGCTTACGAGCGGTCATGGATGCTCGTCGTGATGTGCGCCACGTGTTGTTCAGCACCCTAATTTCGGAGCGCCCGAACCGAGACTACGTGCGATACCAGAAGCCGCCGGCGGTGCCCAGCCCGGTGAAAGCGCCCACGCTCGGACCGATCCGATAGCGGACGATTTCGACAACATCACGCCGGCTCGCAAGTCGTTCTTCGAGCCCTTGGTAGTACGGCAGTGCGGTCTTGTCCGCGATTCCGAGCGCGACCCGGATCGGAGCGCCATCTGCGTCCATAGTGGCGGCCATCAGATCACACATCTCATCGACGGTGGCTCCGACGCCTACCGACTCGAAGCTGCCACCCGGACCAGCCAGGAATACATCGACTCCGGTCGCCGACGTTTCGAAATCGACCCGACCACTGCCCTTGAGCAGCTCAGCTGCACCGAGTGCCGTCACGCTGTACAACTCGTTGCTCAGCGCCTTTGCAGCGGCTATTGCTTGCTTGGTCGAACCGCCATCGGCGAGTACTGTGCCGGCCTTCCACACACAGCAGCTGATCCCGAACGACAGGGTGTTGCTGTCGACGAGATGCACGGTTGCGTCGACCATGTCGGCGGCGATCCTGGCGCTGTTGAGCGTTCCCGAGAATCCTTCGCCAACGTGGATCGAGACGATCTCGGTATGCCCAGCGTCGATGCACGCCTGATACGTCTGCACGAACGCTCCTGGACTGGGCTGACTAGTCGAGACCTCGGGTGCGCCATCAGCGAACAGCTCGTAGAACCCGTCGGCATCCAGATCTTGGCCCTCGAGATACTCGACGCCGTCTATGACCACGGGAATCGCTACGACCTGCACGTCGTAGCGCCCCTGCAGGATCGCCGGAAGCTGAGCATTTGAATCAGTTACCAACGCTGGCTGCATCTGTTCTTCTCACGAGTAGTCGGAATCGTGTTGCCACGAAAGTGCGGGACTACGAAACAAGCCAACACCGTCGCAATATTCCGGATGCTTTACGAAGCCGCCAGCACGACGGGCTATAGCTACTCGGCTGGTGGCGGGCGTTTGGCCTCAACGGCGAACCGGTACACGATCGCTGCGCTTGAGACGGCCGCCGCAACCGGCATGGCTGCACTTGGACTCGGCGCCCACAAATTGGGCAGCCCTTGACGCGTCCAGATCGCCGCTAGCGTCGTCCACAGCGCACACGTAACACCCATGGTGGCAACGGGTCGTTGCTTCCAGAAGTCGCTCGTGGCCGCAACCGCGCCGAGCGCAATATCGACCGGCAGATAGGCCGGAAATGTCGCCAGCATCTGACCGAAACTTGCGGCCACACCTTTGCCGCCGCGAAAACCCTTGGTCACCGGGAAGCAATGTCCAAGCACTGCGGCCGATGCGGCAATGTTGGCTCCGGCGGGCCCTGCTACTGCCGCACCGACGCGAGCCGCAACCAGGGCCTTTCCCATGTCGAGGCCGAACACGGTCGCGCCCGCCTTCTTCCCCAGCAGGTTGGCAATGTTGGCTGCGCCAGGATTACCCGAGCCAGCCCGCCGCGGATCAAGTCCTTTGGCGACCAGTTCAGCCGACGGCAACAACCCAGCAACATATCCAGCTGCCGCTGCGCCAGCTTGAACCAGCATGAATCAGACGGGTGAGGGATCGTTGCGGTGGCGCATGTAACGAACGATTTCGATCATGCCGGTAATGCTGAGTGCAGTTCCGAACGCGAGCCAGAACGCGGTGCTGTGATCATCTTCGAACAGGTCGCCGAAGAAGTAGCCGATGATGGCTGCGTAACTCGCCCACAGCGAGGTCGCCAAGATATCCCACGGAAGAAACCACTTTTTGTACGGCCGCTGGGTGGCTCCGCACGACAATGTCATGAGCGTTCGCCCGCCCGGGATGAAGCGCGCCGTGATTAACAAGAGCCCGCCGCGTTTGGCTATCTGATCGGCGGCTTTGACCATCTTCTCGTCGCCGTCTCCGTTCTTTCGCCCAAGCGTCCGCGTGACCCACGGTCGGAAACGACTGCCCAGATAGTAGGCAATAGAGTCGCCGAAGAACGCTCCAACGGCTCCCATCACGATCACAACCAGCAGGATTTGATCGCCTTGGCCAGCAGCAATGCCGCCGATGATCACGGTTGTTTCACTCGGCACGATGGGCACGATCGAATCGAGCAGGGCAATGATGAAGATGACCAGAATGAACCACCAGCGCGCCGATATCTCATCGAGCCAATCGGTGATTCCGTTCAAGAAGTCGAACACGCCCGAAGCAATCATGGCCGCTCAAGCTACTGCGTATCGGGGACGAATTGGGCCTTCTGGCCTGCGGAATCCAGTGTGTACCCCGTTTGTGCTTGCCTCATTCTTAAGGCCCACTATCCTGGAACCATGTTGAAGACGTTCGTGGTTTCGCCCCTTGTTGGTGCGGTTGCGGTGCTGCTCGGATGGATCGGGGCCCTCTTGGCCGTCGAGTCCATGGACGAAGCGACCTTCGCCAGCCTGCGATTTGGCTGGGCTGGCTTGCTCATCGGCGCCACCGCGCTTGCCGTCTTTGCAACCGTGATGGTCGCCGGAGGCGGCACCGACCCATTGGTGGCGACTGTAGTTGCCGGAGTGGGCGTTGCGCTGCTGTGGAATCATCGCGAGCTGCCGTTCGCTACCCAGAACTTCGAGCAAGGCACGTCTGCTGCCTACTGGTACATCGTCACGATGATGCTCGTGGTGTTCGTACTCCTCTTGGTTGGCTTACGCGCTGCTCGCGAAACCAACAACCGGGCACGCCGCTAGCAGCTAAAGCGCCTGCAAGAGCGAATAGTTACGTTCGCCAGTTGCGGAAGCTCGCCGCCACGTCTCGATGAGCCGTGCGCGTTAGCGAACCGTGGCAGTGCGATCTCGCTCATCGGGTGCTGGCCTCGCAATCGCCAGTCATGTTCGGCCGAGTTCCTGGCCGTTCGGTGATGACCGATTCCCGACCACGTTGGTCAGACCAGGGTGTTGACGTTCTTCAGCTCGGCGAAGGCCTGTTCGAGACGCTCACCAAACGCAACTTCGCCAGCACGAAGCCAGACACGCGGGTCGTAGTTCTTCTTGTTTGGCGCATCGGAGCCGGTGGGATTGCCGAGCTGGCCCTGGAGGTAGTCGGTGTTCTCGGCCTCGTAGGCACGAACTCCGTCCCAGAACGCCCACTGGAGGTCGGTATCGATGTTCATCTTGACCACGCCGTAGCTGATTGCTTCTTCGATCTCTTCGGCCGTGGATCCGGAACCGCCGTGGAACACGAAGTTGATTGGCGTTGCCGAATCGGTCGAGAACTTGTCGTGGACGTGGGCCTGAGCATCGCGCAAGATGGTGGGTGTGAGTTTGACGTTGCCTGGTTTGTACACGCCGTGCACGTTTCCGAAAGCAGCAGCGATCGTGAAGTTTGGCGACACCTTCATCAAACGCTCATAGGCGTAGGCGACTTCTTCGGGCGTGGAGTACAACTCAGATTCATCGACGTCGGAGTTGTCGACGCCGTCTTCTTCGCCACCGGTGATGCCGAGTTCGATTTCGAGCGTCATACCCATCGGCGCCATCCGCTCGAGGTACGCCGCGCAAGTATCGAGGTTCTCTTCCATTGGCTCTTCGGACAGATCGAGCATGTGTGAGCTGAACAACGGCTCGCCGGTAGCTGCGAAATGCTTCTCGCTTTCACCGAGCAAGCCTGCAATCCAGTCGAGTTTGGGCTTCGGACAGTGATCGGTGTGCAAGATCACCCGCGCTTGGTATGCCTCGGCCATCGTGCGCACGTGCCGAGCGCCCGCAACCGAGCCCAAGATCGAGGCCTGAGCAGGGTCAACCGGAACGCTCTTGCCGCCGACAAAGGCGCCTCCACTGGTCGAGAACTGGATGATGACGGGACTGTTCAGCCTGCCAGCGGTCTCCATTACGGCGTTCATGGAGTTCGAGCCAATGCAGTTGACTGCTGGCAGGGCGAACCCTTCTTGTTTGGCAAGCTCGAAGATGGCGGGCACCGCGTCGCCCGTCAGGACGCCAGCGGGAAATTCATTCGTCAATGCACTCATGGTCTGACTTTACTTGCGGGCACGCCAAGCGCGTCCGAAGTTCGTGGGTTCGTCGTCCATGCAGCATCATGGGCCGATGCCAACCCACCTCGCCGAACAGATCGCTGCAATCGAGATACCGTCACGGTGATCGAACCCGTGCTCCGTCAGCCCGACGGCCCTGGTCTTCACACGCTCGTGTGGAAATGGCCCGAACCAGTCCGGACGCTCTCGTCTGCTCCGGTCGGCGGAGGACTGAACCGCACGTCGTGGCTGCTGAACATCGGTGTGCCGCTGGACTATGCGCGCATCGACCTTGCCCGACATGTCAGCGAGTCTGTCGAGGCGCTTGGGATCAGCGGTGAGGGAATCGCATTGTTCACCGCAGCCGATGTTGCGCGCGTCGAGCGTGCGTCGAGCGAGGGTGTAGTCGTCGACACAACCGTCGGGATCTTCAAACCAACGTGGGCTGCGGACCCGGCGGGTGGATACACGCCTTGGAAACCAGGCACGATCAATAGTGTTGTGCAACTTCCGAGCGTCATCTCGGTGAGTGCTGCAGTAAATGCTGTCATCACCGCAACCGAGGCGAAAACGCAAGCGATACACGAAGCCGGTATCCCGGGAACGGGGACGGCGTCTGATGCGGTGGTGATAGTGTGGCCCGCCAGCCCCGGCGCTGCGAACGACGAGGTCGCTCAATTTGCCGGGCCGCGATCGTTGTGGGGTAGCCGGATCGCACAGGCGGTGCATGCGTCGGTTGCGGCCGGCATCGATCGTTGGAAAAAGTGAACCGAGGCCGAGCTGCTCGGCGGGCAGCAGGAGTTGCGACGGGCCTACTGATCGACCGAGCGTTAGGCGAACCTCCGACACGGTTCCATCCTGTTGCCTGGTTCGGCGCCACGATGCAGGGCGTCGAAGGGACCCTCTGGGCTGACCATCGTGCGGCGGGCGTCGGCTACACCTTCGTCGGATTAACTCTGGGCTGCGCAGCGGGAGCGCTCGTCCGATCGACCCCACTTGCCGTTGCGCTATCGGTCGCGGGTCGGGGACTGCGCGAAGCTGCTGGGCTGGTGGCGGACCCCCTCGGCGACAATGACCTCGACACGGCGCGAACCAATCTGCGGTCGCTCGTCGGTCGCGATCCCAGCCAACTCGACGCGTCTGGCATTGCGGCTGCAGTGATCGAATCGGTTGCCGAGAACAGCGTCGACGCAGTCGTTGCACCTGCGTTCTGGGGGCTCGTCGCTGGAGCACCCGGCACTCTTGCCTACCGAAGCATCAACACTATGGACGCCATGGTTGGCCACCGCAACGAGCGCTACAAGAACTTTGGTTGGGCCTCGGCCCGACTCGACGACGTGGCGAACTATGTGCCTGCTCGCTGCTTCGTAGCACTGGTTGCACTTGCGAAACCGGAACGAACTTCGGCGATATGGCGGCTGGTTCAGCGTGATGCGCGGGCACATCCTTCTCCGAACGCTGGGGTCGCCGAGACCGCCGTTGCCGCCGCAATCGACAAGCAGCTCGGTGGTCCGCTGCGTTATGGCGAGCGGCAGGAGCTTCGTCCAACCCTTGGCGATGGGCTCCGACCTCAGGCCGCCGACATTGACACCGCAGTAGCAGTCGCGAACCGCACCGAAGCCGTTCTGGTAGGTGCGCTCGGTGCTGGCGCGGTTGCATCGCTGCTTCGGTCGTGGGCGCGCGGCTGAGCTCGTGGGCAACACATGAGCCTTCTGACCCTGGGTGGTCAAGACCCTCGCCATCTGAACCGCCCTAGCGGCGCATCCTGCTGCAGTTTCCCGTTGCGGCACTCCGCGCTCCGTTCTGCCATCATGTCTCAGGGACAAACCAGGGGGAATACTCATGAGCGAACTGCGGTGGATCGAAGACAACCACCACGATGAGAAGTATCCGTTGTGGACCAGGGCCAACGTCGGCGAGGTCTTGCCCGAACCTCCGAGCCCGCTGGGATGGGATCTGGTGTGGGAGAACGGCACCGTCCTGGGTTGGCGAGACTGCATGGTCAATCGTCTGGGTATCAACGATCACGAGGTGCACCCTGATCGGCCCGAAGTCTCTGGGCTCTTTGGCGGCTATGCCTATCTGAACGCCACCATGATGCGAATTTGGGGCCACCGCACCCCCGGCTTCAGCGCCGAACTGATCGACAACGCCTACTTCGCCGGCGCGACCGACGTGCCGCCTTATGTCGAGCTCGGTTGGCACAACAACGAGGCCACCTCCGAAGTCATGACTGCCTGGCTTGGGTGGGCGATGGCCGACCGCTCACAAGCCGAGCTCGAAGCCGACCGCGCCTTGGCGATACAGATTCGACAGGAACGACCTGACCTGGCATCGGCGTCCGACGCTGAGCTTCTCGAACGATGCCGCAGCCTCGAAGCAGTGGTGCGCCGGCTGTTCGACCAGCACATTAACCAGTCGGCTGCGGCCAGCATCGGCCCTGGCGTGATTGGTCAGGTGTGTGCCGCCATTGGCCGCCCGCTGGATGCGATGCCGATGATGGCTGGCATCGGCGGCGTCGACTCGGCTGCACCGAGTTACGCAATGTGGGAGCTGTCGCGCAGGGTTCGGGCGTCCTCGGATCTAACCGCTGCGTTTGGTGTTGGACCAACTGGGCTCACAGCACGTATTGCCGCTGATGGGTCCAGTGATGCTTCGGAGTTCATGGACCAACTCGAAGAGTTCATGGTGGAGTTTGGCAGCCGCGGCCCCAACGAATGGGACATCTACTCGCCAACGTGGGAGCTCGAGCCCGATCTCGTGCTGACCTTGATCGATCGCATGCGTGCCGCCGACGACGATGCCGCTCCGCTCACCGAGAACGCAAGTCGCGAAGCCGAGCGCATGCGTCTGGGTGACGAAATCACCGAAGCGCTGGCCGCCGACCCTGAGACCCAAGGCCAGTTCGCAATGGCGCTGGAGTCGGCCAAGACATTCCTGGCCGGCCGTGAGCGATCCAAGACCAACATCATTCGAGTCATCGGTGAGATCCGGGTCGCAGCATGGGAGCTTGGTCGCCGCGGTGTCGAGCGGGGCGATCTCAAGGACCGGCGCGATGTCTGCATGCTGTTCGGCGACGAGCTCGACAGCTTCGTGGGTGGTTCGTTGGCCGATGTGTCCAAGATCGTGGCCGAGCGCCAAGCCCACCACGACTGGCTGATGACGCTGCAACCGCCGTACATCATTGCCGAGGACCCGCCTCCGAACACCGAGTGGCCCGCCAAGGGTGCCGCGGCGGTCGCAACTGCGGCGGCTGGCGATCAGCTCGCCGGCATCCCGGGTTGCCCCGGTGTTGCTCGGGGCCGCGCAGTCATTGTGCAGCATCCCTCGGATCCCGTCGACCTTGGACCGGGCGATATCTTGATCGCCCCTATGACCGACCCGTCGTGGACACCGCTATTCGTGCCCGCCGAGGCGGTAGTCGTCAACGTCGGAGCGCCTCTCAGCCACGCCATCATCGTGAGCCGCGAACTTGGCATTCCGTGCGTGGTGTCGGTAGACGAAGCAACCAAACGCATCCCCAACGGCGCAACCATCGAGGTCGACGGCAACACCGGCTCCGTGACCATCATCGACCTGGGCTAGCGACGCTGGCTAGCCCGCCCATTGGTCAACCCATCGGTGAAACTCCGGCCCACACCATCTTCCGCAAGCTCTCGGCGATTGCGCTGCACAAGCTCGGGGGCATCTGGCACACGATGGACTTCCTCGATCAGCTCGACCAGATCCGGTGCCCGACGCTGGTACTCGCGGGCGAAGATGACCCGATATGCACGGTCGAAGACAGCGGAGACATCGTGGCGAATCTCGATCCGTCGCTGGTTCAGTTCGAACGATTCGCAGACGCAGGCCACGGCGTCTGACTCGACCACAACGACCAAACCTTCGCCGTGCTCCGCGAATTCATCACCTCGCCGATGCCCACCCGACAAGGCCAACTGTTACGTCCCCTGGGGACGTAACAGTTGCCGGGGCTACCCGACGAGCTGGCCGGCTTGGATCACGTGGCTGAACGCGGTTGCTGGGTCTGCGAACGAAGTCAGGTCCTCGAGCGGGTTGACGCGCGACACTACGACATCGCCGAAGGCGCCGGGCGTGAGAGTTCCGATGCGGCCGTCGAGGTGACAGAGCTGGCTGTTCGTGATCCACATCGACCGTAGAATGTCGACTGCTGGCTCGACCTCGTGCCGAATCACCAGCTCTCGATTCTGTCGAACCTGGCTCTCGCCGATGAGGTCGGTACCGAATCCCATCGTCACGCCGTTTCGTGCCGCGACTTCGAGCGATGCCAGGCCTGCGTCATACACCTTGGTGTTCTTTTTGCGATTCGATGCCGGAAGTCCGAGCTCTTCGCCGAGTTGTTCCATTGCCTCGTAGGTCGCCAGGGTTGGTACGAGCACGGCGTTGGCAGTTGCCATGGTCTGCGCCGATGCATCGTCGAGCATGTTGCCGTGTTCGATGCTGTGCACTCCGGCCCCGACGGCGAGTTGGATCGATTCGGGCGAATAGGCGTGCGCTGCCACATAGGTCTGACGATGGGATGCTTCGACCACGGCGATCGAGATTTCTTCTCGAGTGAACTGCACGGATTCGAGCGGGTCCGATGGCGTCGCCACACCACCTGACACGTGGATCTTCAAAAACGCGCTGCCGTCGCGAAGATTGTGCCGCGCCGCTTTGCGGACCGCTTCGGGGCCATCCGCCACGATGCCAAAGGCGGTACTGCGCATGGCACACGCGCAGGTCGGGACCTCGCGGTGACCGCCCTCGGTGTCACCGTGACCGCCGGTCTGGCTCAGCATGCGGCCAGCGCGGATGATCCGGGGGCCGCCGGTCACGCCTCGCCGTATTGCACGAACAAGCCCGGTGACATCGCCGCCAAGATCCCGAACGGTGGTGAAGCCACGAGCAACAGTCTGCTGCGCAAGCGTGGCCATGCGAATTCCGAATTCGACCTCGGTCATCGTGGAGAGCAACCGAAAATCCATGGTCGCAAGCCGAAAATGCACATGGCCATCGATGAGCCCAGGAACCACATAGGACCCATCGGCATCGACCACTAGGTCGGCAGAACCGTCGTGCTGCTCGGCAACGTCGACGATTTTGCCGTCGTCGATGACGACCGCACGCTCGCCCACGAACTCCATCGTGGTGGTGTCAAGGACAATCCCGTTTTTGATCACAGTGCGCATTGCGCCGAAACTACTACAGCACCCTCGGGACGTAATTCTTGATCTGCGCTCAGCGTCCACGGTTGCAGGATGCGATCCGAAGCAACGGCTACCCCTCACCAATTCTCGATTCCGGAAGCCGAATTCCGGCACTATTCAGACCGCAGCGACTCTCTGGCAGTCACATCGTCGGCGGGCCGAGCAGATCCCATTGGTTGCCCTCAAGGTCGACGAAGACGGCGACCATGCCGTATGGCTCGACGCGCGGTTCACTGATGAACTCCACGCCGTAGTCGAGCATTCTCTTTCGAGCTGTCTCGAAGTCGTCGACGCGAAGGAAGAGTCCGACGCGCCCGCCAAACTGATTCCCGACGGTGCGTGCCTGATCTTCGCCATCGGATTGGGCCAAGAGCAGACCGGTCTGGGCTTCCGGCGGCCGCACAACGACCCATCGCTTCGGTCGGCCATCGTTGGTCGTCGCCGGAGAGTCTTCGACCAGCTCGAAATCTAACGCCTCGACGAAGAAGCGAATCGCGTCGTCGTAGTCCCTGACAATCAGCGAAAAACTCTCGATATGCATGCGGGTGACACTAGGACACTGCTGATGAGCGCCACTCTTCATCACTAATGTGTCGACCCCTCACCAATGTGTCGACCCCTGCGGTCGACACGTTGGCGTTGAGTTGACCTTTCGCATGCGGTGATCGAACCTTTGACGAGCAGATCTTTTGCGGCCGGCAGAAATCACGGCCTCCTCGCACCAGACTCCGTGCGATCATGGGCGGCGTGAAACCTACGCCATTGAACAACCGGGGTCGCCCGAGGGCGCTTGCGCCGATCAGGCAGTTTCCTTCCTCTGACCGGATTGAGCTGCGAGTTCCCGACGAGCGTGACGTTGACCTGATCGTCGACGCGTCGACCGATGAACTCATTCCGCTGATCACAAGTGTCGAGCCACACTGCAGCAATGGCCAGGCACGCGAGTTCATCGTGCGTCAACAAGGCCGCCCGGCCGAGGGTCAAGGCTGGTCACTGACCCTCGTCGACCGCGAGCGCAACAACGCAGTAGGCAACCTGTTTATCTCGTGTCGCTCGCTTCAGCTCGGTGCGATCGAACTTGGCTACTGGATCGCTCCTTCCCATCGAGGTCACGGCCACGCTGCAGAAGCACTCGCGTTGGTTCGAGACTGGGCACCAGCCGAGTTCGGTGTTGATCGGCTGATGCTCTATATCGATCCCGAGAATGCACCGTCGCTGCGAACCGCCGAACGGACAGGGTTCCAGATGGAGACCACCTATGACCAGTGGGAACGAGTCGGCGATGAGTTCCGTCCGATGACCGTGTGGTCCTACGGAGCGGGTCGGCCCGAGCCAACCCACATTGGACGACTGGAGTACCGCATGTGGCTCGACGACTACCGCGGTGATCCCCGTTGGTTCGACCATCACCTACACGGCGACTTCGTCGAGCACGGTTGCTCCGGCAAACTCTGGACGCTCGACGAGATCACGGCCACGCCGCTCAGCGGCATCGAGGTCGAGCTGCCGTTCGCTGATCAACAGCTTCGCCAACTGGCGGCCGACACATGGATGCTGACCTACGTTGCGCACCAGCCCGACCGCACCTGCCGACGGATGTCGATCTGGCAAGAGACACCCAAAGGCTGGCGCATGCGATTCCACCAAGGCACCCCCATCCCGAGCTGAGCCAATTGTTACGTCCCCTGGGGACGTAACAATTGGTCGGCGCGGTAGGCGTCGATGATTGGTGCGAGCTCGGCGGGGGTTGCGCCGTGCATGATCACGCCGTCGGCGCCGAGGTCGAGTTGCCGTTGCACCGCGACGGCACATTGTTCGGCGGTGCCGGTCGCTGCCGGTGCCAGCCACTCATCAGGAATCAGCCTGGCGACGTGCTCCAGCTCATCGGTGGTCGCTTTGCCGTCGAGCGCGCCGTTAAATCCTGCTACGAACGGATCAGCGCGGAACCTGTCAAGCACCGCTGGATCCCAGTCGTTGGTCCTGACCATAAGGTCGCCGTACGCCTGCAGGTAGGTCGCGAGGCGACCCACGAGCTTCTTCGTCTGAAGCGGCGCTGAGATGTTGTCGCCAATCGTGGCGAAGCACGACCAGACCCGAACTGCGTCCGGGTCTCGCCCGGCTCTTTCGGCTGCCTGCTTCACCGTCGCAACACTGCGGACGAGCGTCTCGTCGGTGAAGAACGTGTGCAGGATCACGTCGTCGAATGCCCGCCCAGCCAACTCAAGCGTGTTGTGGCCAAAGGCAACAATGGCCAGCGGTATGTCCTCGTCAAACGATGAGTCCAGCTTTAGCACTGGCCAAGAACCTGCCGGACCGTCGTGACCAACGATGGTCTCGCCCTTCCAGAGTCGGCGCATGATCTGAGCAAAGTCCTCCATCTGTGCTGTCGTGATGCGGTCGATCCCGAACGCATCTTGCAGACCCGCGATTCCTCGGCCGATACCCAACCCAAACCGGCCACCAGTCAAGAAGTGCATGGTGGTTGCGTGCGACGCCGTCACGATTGGATGACGAGTATTGTGATTCGTCGCGGCGGTAATGATCCGAATGTCCTCGGATACCGCAGCGACCGCCCCGCTGATCGTGCACGCCTCTTTCACGTTGTAGCGCTCGGAGATGAAGCATGCACCGAGACCGAGCTCCTCGGCGTGGCGAACCTCTTCGATCAACGATCGCGGGGTCTCGGGAGCACCCGCCAGCGTGTAGAAACCAAGTTCGGGGTATGTAACCATCCCCTGACCTTAGAGCGGCGCTCCGGTCTCGCTCGTGTGCGCAAGGCGAAGCACGTCGACGAGGCGTTTGGCAGACTGAAGCTGTATGAGTGAGCCCGTAGACAACCTGATCGAAGAGATTGTCGACGTTCAGACGAGCCACGGCACCATGGCAGTTCTACGAAAACGGCCACGTGTGGGACATCATCCCGGCGTCGTGATATTTCACGATGGGCCCGGCATCCGCAATGCCTCCCACGTGTTTGCACGGCAATTGGCCACCGCTGGGTACGACGTCGTTCTGCCCGACCTGTATCACCGGCACGGCCGCATGATCGGCTACGAGTTTCACGAGCGCGAGGCAGACCCAACCCTGCTCGACCACATCAAGTCCGTGTTTGCCTGTCGAGACGATGACCACATGCAGGCTGATCTCGACGCTGTGATTGCGGCCACGGGACTCGATCAGAGCGATCGCCTCGGCGTGGTCGGTTTCTGCATGGGAGCAAGGGCGGCCTTCCGCACATTGATGCGCCTGCCCGACCTCTTTGTTGCCGGCGCTCTGTGGCACCCCTCTGATCTTTGTGACGACACAGTGGACTCACCTCACCTGACTGCGTCAGATCTCGACGCAGGTCTCTTCATCGGTATCGGTGCCGAAGATCGCATGCAACCCGTAGCTGCGCATCAGCCTTTCCTGGATGCCGTCGCTAATCAGGAGCACGTCGCGGTTGAGATCTACGCCGGAGCAGACCAGGGCTACACATGGCGCGACTGGCCCAGCTACGACGAAGCTGCCGCTATGGATTCGTTCGCCAAGACCGACGCCCTCTTTCGCGAACTGCTATTGCGCCCAGATAACCAGCGAGCCAGCTGAACACAAGCTCGGTCGCTCGGCCGAGAGTCCACGTCTGGCTTAGATCGCCTGGCCCAGTATTGACATGCCACCGATTAGGTCGGCCGATCCACGCAGAACGTCGGCCAGTGGCTCGCCGCGGCCTCCGAGCGAGTCGGCAAATCCGAGCAGGTCACCCCGTAGATCAGGAGCTTCGAGTTCGCTCATCTCAGACACCGCAAGTTCGCCCGCGTCACCCTGAATCGCAAGATGAAGTGGCGGCGCCTCGTCGTGGTCAAGCGTGATGGTCGCAACGAGTGGCATACCGAACCGCACGCCCGGCACCGCGGTCATCAGCGCGCCGTACATGGTTGTCAAACGCTGCTCGGCCATGGAGCCAGATATACCCACTGGCCCCTCGCCGTCGGCCAGCAAGATGTCGCGCTCGTGCACCCAGGCGTCCCACAGCACATGCACGGTCACGACCGACCAGTGCGCTGGACCGTACGGTCCACCGGCCTTGCGGTCCTCGCCAGATGCAAATGATTCGCTCGCCGCCTTGCGCGAAGTTTGCGAGACGCGTTCGTAGCGCCCGAACGTTTCGGCCGGAGTCTCACTTGCGGAATACGCAAGCCATTCGTCGGGCGTTGTCTGCGGGTCGAAGTCCGACATCAGCCCGGCAAACGCAGGTCGCTCACCCGTGAATCCCGCGGCCTGCATCTCCGCAGCATCGGTCAGATGGCGAAACACCGTGTGCGCATCCCAATCGCCACACCGTGTTGGCTGCAACCAACGCTCATCGCTGAATGCTCCGAACGTCCGCAGAAACCGCTCTCGCTGGTCGCCCAGAACCGCAGCAAACACATCGCTGGGAACCAAGACGCCGCGTTGCTGGTGAATGGCCCACAGTTCACTACCCATGATTTGCTCCTCGCTCCACTCAGCCTGCAACCACCATGCCGCCTCGAGCGGGCGATCGCCACTGCGCGCAGGAGCTTGCCGAGCGGTGTAGCCGATCCCCGAGATCTGCGATCTATCTGATCGTCAGTCCCAGCGGCTCCAGCTCACTGGCACGGCGTCGATCTGTCTGCGTTCACCCCTGCGACGGTCATAGGTGACGCGACGCACCGTCTTGCGCCGATCTTCGCCGCTGCGCTTCTCATCGTCTGGTCGGCGTTCTCGCACGACAGTTGTCCCTTCTAATCCGAACTCGTCTCGATGGTGCACCGCGACGGTGTAGTTTGTCGATGGTACATGCGAACCCTCGCATCACAATTCGGGTACGCCGGATCACAACCGGTCAAGTGGCCTTTGTCGTGTCTGCTCGTCTGCGACGGTCATGGGGCCTTTGCGGTCCGCGTCGTTCCTGAAGATCGACGGGTAAAGGCATCCAAACCCGCGCGCGCCTCCTGGGTGGGTCGGGTAATCGCCGGAATGACCGCGGAACTGGAGCTGAAGATCCCGGTGAGACTAAGCCAACTCGGCCACGGCAGCCAGAAGCTCGTTGTACTCATGCACTTTCGTAGCTGTGACCGGCGTCGCCAACTTCGAGCCGTTTGGTGTGGGGTCGACAGTCTGTCGCAACGGTTGTCGGCTTATGCACTTTCGGTCTTCACCACCGGGCTGGCTTGGTCTTACCGCGGGCGTGTCAGATCATGCAGCGGTTTCGGCCAGCTGGCGCTGCCATCGAGTCCCGCGCAGTGATTTGAGTAGGTGCTGCCGGTCATTGCTGTTTAGAAGCCATGTCTGACCGGCCAGGCGCAGCATCTGGTGTCCGACGTAGACGCGTGTGTCGGGCAGCGTGTTTTCTTCGACGTTCGGGTTGGCGTCTGTGTCACCGTCGTGCCAGGTGAAGAGCGCCACCCGACGGGAATAGAACGCTACGACTTGGCTTCCATCGTTACGGTCGCGGCGCAACCGGTGTCGAAGCGCTGCGATCCGCCCGAGCAGCATCGCCACAAGGTCGATCCAACTGCCGGTGCCAATTGGACAGTCCATCGATCCCGGCGGCATCTCTCGAACAAAGAGCGCAAGCAACGGAGGTTCACCGAGATGCCTCAGGGCGAGGGCCTTCGCCAGAGCCCGATGCTGTTCAGCGATTCCACTCGGTTGTCCGTGACCCTCGCTCACAGATCACCGATCAGAACATCAGTCGACCGAACCCGCTTGTCCTTGTCTATCGAATAGAGAACAAACGGCGTCGTGACGAATGGTGTTGCGCTGGCTACGAGGCCCCATTGTCGAGTTGCCAACCCGATTGCGGCAACGACTACGCCGAAGAGGCCGCATAGCGACAGTCCTGCAAACCTGACCGCCGACCTTCTCGACAACTCGAACTTGGCAAGCCCACTCATAGGATGCCTGCCTCGCCAGAAGCCGTTGCGTCGTGCACTCCTTCTAAGCGATCCCACCGGCTTTCGTCGGTGAGTGCTGCGGCTAGTGCACGAGACTCGGGGTAGATCGCGTAGGTCTCGACGCCAATGATGAGTTTGCGGTCGGATCGCCACCAAGCTTGCGGAGCAGCCTCATAGCTCACGGTTACGCCGGGAGGGTGCTCGGCTATGACAGTGCCGTCGGAACGCAACCGTCCTGATGACAGGTCTTCGTACTTTGCCCAGCGGCGGGTTCGAACTGTCACACCCAGCGCGTGGCGTTCGATCCAGACCGCCCGAGTCCGGTTAAACCACCAGACCCCGACAGCGCAGATCGCAATCAGCATCCCAGGAACTTCGCCGGATGCGGACGGCACAACGATCTGGTATCCAATCCCCACTACCAAATACACGAGATACAGACGCCAGCTCAGCAAGAAGCTCCGCCGAGAAGCAGCTACGCGTACAAGTTCGAGGTCAGACTTGGGTGACATGGTGGCGAGCACCCTCAGTTTTCGTCAGCTCAGAGATTGCCAACATGATCGTCCCGAACTGCACAGCAGCCAATGCAATGACGACTACAGGCATAGAGGCAATCTTCGGGTTCGAATCAGCCACGACCGCAATCGTACACGAACCATGCACAACGAGCGTCGACAGGAGAACCCCAGCGGGGGCTTGTCAAAGGCCGCGGACACCAATCGAAGGCACGGCATTGCGCCGTGCCTCTATCCCGGCAACGGCAAAAGTGTTGAGGCTCCGTCCGAGACTTGGGCCAGAATGCCACAGTCATAGGCGACCTTGAAAAGCGCTGCTCTTAGAACGCGCTCAAGTCCTTTGTTGTCGACGGCGCAAGTCATATCCACACATGCGTGGCATTCGTCGCCGCAAATCGGGTCCTGACAGGCCTTCAACGTCTGCTCCTCGACAGCGGCTGCGATCTCGCACGCCTCAGCGACCGTCACGCCAAGAACAGCCAACGAGCGAACTTCCTTCGCGTTCCTGATTGCCAATGAGGCTTCGGCAGCTCGACGCACACTGTCGGCGTGACCCGACAGTCCCTCTTCCGCAGCCCAACAGTCACTGTCGGTCTAACTCGACAGCCCCACATCGTTGTCAGGCAACCGAAGGCACGAGGCTCGAATCTTCGAGTCCTTTACGTACGCTCTCGCGACCTATCTCAGCAATACAAGATTGTCTCGATCCGCTTCGTATTCGCGCCGTGCGGCAGACGCTCGCTCGCAGAATCAAACTTCAGTGCCATGCGAGGCAACCAGACAAACCACGCCCAACCGCTCACCACCCGAGTCTCCGGCACCAACAAACGCGGTCTCGTCAAGCTCTGCATGACAGTGGCCGAAAACGTGAAGTTGATCGCGAGCCATCGACGCAAGCGCGGCCTCGAAGCCAACCCCGAAATCGAACCCAGCAACGCACCCCCGCCCAACCCGAAAACGATCGAAGGCCCACCCGGAGGTGGACCTTCGACATGTAATGGTGGAAACTGTAAACAGTCTCCTTGTGTACCCCGTACGGGATTTGAACCCGTGTTACCGGCGTGAAAGGCCAGCGTCCTAGGCCGCTGGACGAACGGGGCACT
>ENA-ORXR01002257-ORXR01002257.1-marine-metagenome-genome-assembly--contig:-NODE-2257-length-18638-cov-121.779322_pt1 | contig 18638 bp, 19 predicted proteins | sample MGYA00237866_ERZ511479 | MGnify/ENA metagenome assembly ERZ511479 | reverse complement strand
GGCGAAAAATAGGTGAAGAGTATCGGAAAAAGACAAAGTTAGCTGCGTACAAAATTTTTCTAAATAAAGTCTAATAATTGTTCAAAATTTTTCGCTTTAATGGGGTGTACAAATTCATCATGTACTTTTTAAGTGCCTGCGATGCTGTACACTCTTTTTATTTGAAGTGCTTCCGAGAACTCACCTGCCTTTCCGGATAATTCTTTGTTTTCACGAGAAATAATACAATAATACTTGAATGCTGAAATGAGATAATGAGCAAACATTTAGGCATTGTCGCATTTCATTATTTCATTATTTTATTATTTAATTCTACATTAAGACTCTTGATTTACTGACTTTCAGAGAGTTATATCAGTGCGATTTAAATGTTATTTTTTAATGATAAAACGACTACAGAAACTAACCAATTCGTACAGTGTGTATTTTAAATTTAAATTATTTAAATGTATTTATTTTCCATTTAAATGAAATTAACTAAAACACACATAAATAACTGATAATCAAGTTCTTTTAGAGCCTTAATGTAGAAATAACATGACAAAACAATAAAAATATACATGCAAAAAATACCACTCCTACTCACCTTAGCCTTTCTACTAATCGCGTGTAATGACACCGTAAAAAAGCCCAGCCCTATCACTGAAAAACCAACTGAAATGGAAGAAAAAAAACCACCTATCATCAGGACGCATAAAACTTATTCCCATCAAGAACTCATGGGCAAAATCGACGTATCTTCGCACCCTGACTTTACAAAAATCAAACCCATGCACACCACTAAGGCGGGCATATACTTACGCAAAGACGCTTACAAAGCCTTCCAACAAATGTACGAAGCCGCCCTCAAAGACGGCATAGTACTCAAGATTATTTCTGCTGCTCGTCCGTTTGTCCATCAAAAAAGCATCTGGGAAGCCAAGTGGACCGGTGCGAGAAAAGTCGGCGGAAAAGACCTTTCCAAAGCCATTCCCAATGCTAAAGACCGCGCCCTTGAAATCCTCCAATACAGTTCCATGCCCGGCACCTCGCGCCACCATTGGGGAACAGATATTGATCTGAATAATCTCGAAAACTCATGGTTTGAACAAGGAGAAGGACTCAAAATTTATAATTGGCTCCGCGATAATGCCCTCGTCTATGGCTATTGCCAAACCTACACTCCGAAAGGCGCAAACCGCCCACATGGGTACGAAGAAGAAAAATGGCATTGGAGTTATTTGCCCATTTCAATGGATATGGTTCAGCAATACCAAAAATTCCTCAAAGACACCGACATCGCAGGTTTCAAAGGCGCGGAAGTCGCTACTGAAATCGGTGTAGTCGAAAAATACGTTCTTGGCATTAACCCTTCCTGCAAATAATACAATTTTACAATCACACAATTTTACAATTATACAAAATGGCATTAACAGAATCCACCATGTTACCCCTCGGCACGAAAGCCCCTGAATTTAATTTACCTGATACCGTTTCCGGTAAAACATTGAACTTAAATGACTTGCAAGGCAAAAAAGCAACCGTTATCATGTTTATATGCAATCACTGTCCCTACGTCATTCATGTGAATGATGCCTTGATACGCCTGTCGAGTGATTACACCGCTAAGGGCGTTTCTTTCATTGGTATCAGTTCAAATAATGTCATTACTCATCCACAAGACGGACCGGAGCGCATGACAGAACATGCCAAATCTGCTGGCTACAATTTCCCGTATCTGTACGATGAAAGTCAGGAAGTAGCACGTGCTTATGATGCAGCATGTACGCCTGATTTATACGTATTTGATGCGGATATGAAATTGGCATATCGTGGCAGAATCGACTCCTCGCGCCCCAATAGTGGCAAGCCCGTAACAGGCGAAGACATCCGCAAAGCCATAGATTTGATAGTAGCAGGCGAGACCGTACCCGAACCACATTACCCATCGGCAGGTTGTAATATTAAGTGGAAATAGCATCCGCGAGTCGAATAACAAATGAGTATTGTCCACCATTCAAAGACGCTTTTAAAAATATTTCAAATAATATTGGACGCATCGCTAAAAATACCTATCTTTGCGTGCCTTTTCACAAAAGGGTATTTACTTAGTACAATAAAACGATAAAATCATGGATTCAGTTGCTATAACAGGTACGGCAAGAACCGTGCTTGGCAAAAAAGCTGCAAAAGCCGTAAGAAATGAGGGACAAATCCCTTGCAATATATACGGAGGTGAAGAGAATGTTCATTTCTCAGCACCTGTCAACGCATTCAAACCACTCATCTATACACCAGATTTCAAATTAGCGGAAATCTCAATTGATGGTAAGACCCACACGGCTATCGTCAAAGAAATCCAAAGTCATCCGGTAACAGATAACATCTTGCACATCGATTTTGTGGAGTTGTTACCAAACAAATCGGTCAAAGCCGAAATACCTATCCGTCTGGTAGGGCAATCTGATGGTGCTAAACTTGGTGGAGTGATCGTTCAGAAAATGCGTCGCGCCAAAGTAAAAACCACACCAGAGAAGCTGATTGATGCCATTGAAGTTGATATTTCAGAGTTAGTATTGGGACAATCCGTTCGTATCCGTGATATGGAAGCTATCGAAGGTGTTGAGGTACTCAATTCTCTCGGAACTCCGATTGCCAGTGTAGAAATACCACGTGCTTTACGTAGCGCACAATCCGAAGAGGAAGAAGAAGAAACAACAACTGAAGAAGAAGTTGCAACTGAATAAAATTAATACGACATTATATCTAAAAAAGAGGCTGTTTGTACAAACAAGCCTCTTTTTTAATATGGGTGGACATATTAGTACACTGTTTTATAAATTTATTTACATTTTTTGACGTTTATTTTGAAATGAATCGAATCAAAAATGACGCGAATACTCACTGTATTTAAGGATTTTTTGGTGAAGAGTCATTTTAAAAGAAATACTCAAAAAAGTAAATAAATTTGTGAAACAGTGTACTTAGATTGATTTATTCTAAATTCACTATCAACGAATCAAAGATGTCTTTTTTACAAAAAATCATTCAACACTTTTTTAAATCACCACAACAGGATCCTTTGAAATATCTTATCGTTGGTTTGGGAAATATGGGCGCGGAATACGACGATACCCGCCACAATGCAGGCTTCCTTGTCATGGATAAACTGGCACGGGAATTTGAAGTCAGTTTCAAAGATAGTCGCTTGGGTTTCACGACCGAATTCAAATACAAAGGGCGCACTTTTTGTCTTCTCAAACCCACCACTTACATGAATCGTAGCGGTAAAGCCGTTCAATATTGGTTACAAAAACATAATATCAAACCCGAAAACCTGCTCGTTGTAGTCGATGATTTGAACCTTGAATTCGGCTCACTGCGCCTACGAGGGAAAGGCAGTGATGGCGGACATAATGGCTTAAAAGACATCAATCAAATCTTAGGTGGCAACAAGTATGCACGCCTACGCTTTGGCATCGGCGACAATTTTAATAAAGGCAGACAAATCGACTACGTACTCGGTAAGTGGACGGAAAAAGAACAAGAACAACTCCCTGAGTTGACAACACGCGCCTCCCAAATCGTCAAAAGCTTTGGCACCATCGGTTTACAATTCACGATGAATCAGTTCAATTGAGTAACGAGTTGTTTTTCTCACTACTCATTACTCGTAACTCATTACTCAAATGACCGGAAAACTCTACCTTATTCCAAGTTCGATGGGCGAAGGAGCAGCACAAGCATTACCACAATATGTGCTGGATGTAGTCCATCGTCTCGATACATTTATAGCCGAAAGACCAAAAACGGCACGCCGTTTCTTAAAAACTATTCACACACCTGTCGCTTTCGCGGAAATGACCTTTTACGAACTCAATAAACACACAGACGAGGTAGAGCGCAGTACTTTTTTGGATAAAATTTTTGAAGGAAAAGACATTGGCTTGCTGTCGGAAGCCGGCTGTCCGGGCGTAGCTGATCCGGGGGCAGAGATAGTCGCTATGGCGCATCGTCGGAATGTCGAGGTCATTCCATTTGTTGGACCCTCTTCGATACTTTTGGCACTCATGGCTTCCGGCATGAATGGACAACAATTTACCTTCGTCGGCTACCTGCCATCCAAGCCCAATGAACGTATAAAAGCCCTCAAGCGTGAAGAAAGCCGTTCTATCTCAAATCGCCAAACCCGTATTTTTATCGAAACACCTTACCGCAATAATCCCTTGATTCAAGACGCGATAAAACACCTGAACCCCGCCACACAATTTTGCATTGCAGCCGACCTCACGCTGCCCACACAATATATTCGTACAAAAACCATTCGCGATTGGCAAAAAAATCCGCCACCGGATTTACATAAACGCCCTGCCATTTTTTTGCTTTATAATACTTAATGCTTCAATTGTGAAAATGTAATAAATTCACATTTATCAATGGACTATCGACCACCGACCACCGACTAAGTTGCGTCACTCGCAACCTATTATACAATACTTGATTATGGAATTTGAGCACATCATCGAAAAGCTGAAACACGAATTGAGCAAACCCTTACCGGGAGTAGAATCCCAATATCGAATGGCGAGTTATACTCGAAAAAACAAAGAACTGAGAAATATCAAACCACGCCCTGATGTGCGTGTGGCGGCGGTACTCGCCATGCTCTATCCCAAAAATGGCGAGACCTTTATTACTTTAATGAAACGTACCGATAGAGGTCCGCATAGCGGGCAGATTAGTTTCCCTGGCGGTGGGGTAGAAGAGCAAGATAAGGAATTGACTGACACCGCTTTACGCGAAGCACGCGAAGAGGTCGGCATCCACCCGAAGGATGTAACGACTATCGGAAAATTGACCCACCTTCACATTCCTGTGAGCAATTCTATGGTACATCCCATCGTCGGTTACTCGCATGTCGCGCCCGATTATGTTATCGACCCTGTGGAAGTCAAGGAAGTCATCGAAGCTCCGCTCAATGATTTTTTCAATCCTGATAAATTAAAAAAAATAGACATGCGTATAAACGATGGATTCATCCTCAAAGACACGCCTTATTTTGATATTAAAGACTTTGTCGTATGGGGAGCTACCGCAATGATTATGAATGAGTTATTGGAACTGATAAAGAGGAGAGAGGAATTGTAAAATGGTAGAATTGTGAAATTGTATGATTATAATTAAAAACAGATTTTGGCTTCGCCAAAATACAATTCTACTATCACACCATTTCACAATCACACCATTTCTTTATTTTAAAATCTCGGACATTTTACTTTTTGACCTCTTGAACTTGCAGGGTGCGTATAGATGAGCGACAGTTCGAATGCACCGCGATTATTCGTAGCTCTTGACAAAGAAGATGAGTTGAGGTCATAATTGACCATCATCATAAGTCGTTGATATTCAAGACCTGCCGATACGGCAAGCGCGTCAGAAGCCAAACCGTTTTCGCCACCGACAGTACGCTGCATAAAACCTGCACGTAAAGCGATGTCATCCCAATATCGGGTCTGAGCATAACGAAGACTCGCGCCGATAGCTATTTCTGTCGCTGGACCTTGTGCCATGACAAGTATAGAAGGCAAAATACTCAAATCCTGACCGAGTGGTATTTCACCGCCCGCCTGAACCGAAAATCGCGTATATAAAGGCTCGGATATATCATCCAAAAAATGAATATCTGGACTATTCAAATGAAAAGCCGAAGCACCAAACCAAGCACTAAAACGATCATCAAATACACCGTACCACATCAAACCCGCATTGAGGTCCATATAGGTTCTACTGTTTTCATTAAAATTCTCACCATTTGACATATTCGGGTCAAAAGCATTACCATCAAACTGTTCGCTAAATTGCAAATTATCCCAATTGATGCCACGCTGCCCAAAACCGATTTGTCCACTTGCAATCAGGTAATGTGTACGACCAGAGCGATAGTCATTCACCAACATTTTCATATAAGAACCTGTCAGATTGACCATATTTTGACTGTATTGAGATTGTCCGGCTTTATCCGTCAAAGCATTGACACCAAGCGAGACATAATCACTACTAAAGACAGGCAAGCGCGCATCAAAACTCGCGTGTATCGTCCTAAAGGCATCATTACCAAGAAATGCAAACCACTGATTGCGGTAGTTCATCGAGGCACGAAACTGACCATCATACACACTTCCCATAGCGGGATTAGCGTATAAAGGCGCGTATTGCCACAGTGAAAGATGCGGGTCTTGTGCCTGCACTTTACCGGAGGCAAGAACAAAGAAAAAGAGGATTAGGGGGAAAGTAAAAATTCTTATTTTCATCATTGACGTGGTGTTATGATCGAACTGTACAGGCGACTTTCAGTCGCCATGTGGAATTTAAATTTAACTTGTATAATTTTTATTTTTAATTAAAAACTATACATGGCGATTAAAATCGCCTGTACGGTGATTCAAAATTTGCCCTTGAATTCACGCGAAAGTAGAACGTTTTTTATTGAAAACGTCGATTTGAATAGCTAAATTACGACTTCAATCCCAAAATAGCTACTTTCGTCTGTAATTGGACACGAAATTGGTCAAATGACCATTATTTTGTACGAATAAATTTGTGTTATGTTGTTAAAAACGGTGAGAGGTTGTACGCCTCAATTTGGAAAAGACTGTTGGTTTGCTGAAAACGCGACCATTACGGGCGATGTCATCATGGGAGAAGCGTGTAGTGTTTGGTTTCAGGCGGTGATACGTGGCGATGTCAATCAAATACGTATCGGCAATCGAGTGAATGTACAAGACGGTGCAATTATTCATTGCACTTACGAAAAAGCTGCGACACATATTGGTAATAATGTCTCTATCGGTCATCGTGCGTTGGTGCATGGCTGTACGATACACGATAATGTGTTGATAGGCATGGGGGCTATCGTAATGGACGGTGCGATAATCGAATCGAATAGTCTGATAGCCGCCGGAGCTGTCGTAACGGAAGGCACGCGGGTAGAATCGGGCAGTATTTATGCAGGTGTACCTGCACGTAAGGTGAAAGCCCTTAGTGAAACACAATTTGAAGATATGGTAAAAGGCATCGCCGACAAATATGTAATGTATGCCTCCTGGTATGAAGATGAACAAGGTTAGGGTTTTATCGAATATTGTTTTGTGTTAGTCGATATTTGTTTATTCCTTGCTTTAAATTTCTTTCTTTGGTGTTTGGTATTAGGTATCAGGTATTTGGTATCAAGTATTTGGTATGTTCCGCATCCCGTCCTGATACCTGATACCTGATACCTAATACCTGATACCAAATACCAAATACGATTCACAAAAACTAAAAAACATGACAGTAGCACTTATTATATTAGCAATAGCTTTGGTGATTTTTGGCATTATCGGTTGTATAGTGCCGGGATTGCCGGGTCCGATTCTTTCTTTTTTGGCGATGGTAGCCTATCAGTTTACGAATGCACAAGACAAATTTTCGACGACTGCGCTACTGATTTGGGGCGTGATTGCTACGGCGGTATTGATAGGAGATATGGTCGTACCGGCAGCAGCGACGAAGAAATTTGGTGGTACAAAAGCCGGTGTTTGGGGCGGTATTATTGGTACGTTTGTCGGCTTGTTTGTGCCGATACCTTTTGGGGTGATTTGGGGACCCTTGGTGGGCGCGATTGTGGGTGATTTGTTGGGTGGAAAGGCAATCACTGGAGCGATGAAGTCAGGATTTGGGTCTTTTATGGGTTTTTTGCTGGCTACTTTTTTCAAATTGGTCGTAGCAATATGGATAGGTGTATTGGTGATGGTAAAAGTGGGGGGTGATGTGTTTGATTGGATTTGGTAATGACGGCATTTTTGCTTGATTTTATGTATATTTGGAGAAAAATCTTGGTTTATGTCAATTACAGCAAAAAAATCAAAACTAATTGAGTTGATTCAGCAAACAGAAGATGATAAAGCAATTGCTTTTGCATTAGAACTCTTTGAGGTGCCGGAGGATACACCTGTTGAAGTATGGGAAGACACACCGGAAACGGTGCGTGAAGGTATTGAAAAAGCTATCGAAAAAGCCGACGCGGGAGAACTCACACCACATGATGAAGTCATGGCTATGTTCAGAGAAAAATATAAGGAATGAGGAAGCGACATAAAGCTGAATGGACCATATTATTAATCTGACCGAACAAAACCCAACAATACATCCTGCTGTTCCGGGCTTTCAACAAATTAGAAAGGCGCACATTTCAGCGAATGTTTCTTTGTATTATCGAATCAAAGCAGATACTATTGAACTTCTTTATTTTTGGAATAATAGAAGAAATCCTGCCAATAATCCGTTTGGTCAAACGTAATACAGACATTCTTGTCTGTATCTAAAGTATAGACAAGAATGTCTGTGTTACGTTTCGGTACTTATGTTTTCATTTGAATGGAAAAGCGAGAAGAAAGTAATTAATGAAATGATGAAAAACTGCATCTTTTGTTCAGGTTTAAATGAGGTGATAAAGCGGTGTTTTTGTGCATTTGAGTTGATGATTTTCGTGTTTTTACATGTCCGAAAGGTATAAAAGCAAGCATTTTTCAACATAAAAAAACAAAAAAATATTGAGCATAACCTGTTCATTATAAAGCGTTTAAGGGTACTAAAGCCAATAATCAACCCAAAATCTTACATTCGTTTTACACATCTTGCGAACTTTCGAGGGGATTATTTCGTCTAAATGATAGTATTCAGCATTATATTTTGAATAAAATGTCGGTGCTAAGTTTTTTGGCAATTTTTTTGCGCCTGTATTATATCCACATTTTGGTAGTGCCACAGATGTAATGCTGAAACCACGAAGGACACCAAGTACACAAAAGTCGAATGAACGAAGTGAGAAAACTAAGATAGTGTAAGTAATTCATTATTAATTACTTAGAAAACTTTGTGAACTCTACGTCTATTCGATTTTAGTGTCTTTGGTGTGCTTAGTGGTTCAATAGCATTATATCTATAACACTACCCATATTTTTAACTGCAAAAATGACGACTCACACGAATTAAGAACACCTTTTTCCGGTATCTATCTTCATGCGACAACGAGTTATTTAACGTTTTTGTAAATACTACTTTGGTGTTAATAAGCGTTTTTGATATTTACAACCATGTCTGAAAATAATATACACAAAAAAGATATTCACACGAGGGATTTTGACAAAGTCCTGCGTGCGGAACGTGCGTATATTGAGAAGCGACGCAAGCGAGTGCATCTGAAGGAGGAAGAAAAATCAGAGGGACTTTGGGGTGTTGCTTTTTCAAATGGCGGGGCGCGTGCATCGACTTTGATGCTGGGTGTATTGAGGCGATTGATGGCGGCGGATTTTTTTCGACGGATTGATTATTTGAGTACGACGGGTGGGAGTAGTTTTATGGCGGCGGCTTTTGCGGCTTTGCTGACGGGCGAAAAATCGACCGATAAGCGAGGGTTGTTTGGTACACGTCCGCACAATTCGCCTTTTTTGCCCGGCTCGAATGAAGCAGGTCATGGCAAGGGAGTCACGCCCGAAATGCAAATGGAACATCTCCGAAAACAAATGAAGGATATTAAACCTCATTTTTGGAAAAATATCGGTGGTGCGAAAGGTTTATTTGGCATTAGTACGTCTGGTTTTGTGTATGCGTTGTTGGTTTTTTTGCTGATTTTGACGGGTTGGATGGCATTGCATCATCTGTATTTTTATTGGATTTCGCAGTATTCCGGCAATTTATTCCAAACCTTTATTGACCAATATGAAACACCACCCTTGCCCCTTTGGTCGGGTGTACAAGACGCTTTTTATTTTGTGGAAGGGCTAAAAGAGATGTTTCGGAATGTCGTTATGGCATCGAATACGCCGAGGGGCTGGCTTGTGGGAGGCGTGGTGGCATTGGTCGGCGCGGTGTTGAGTTTGGGTTTTTTCCTCTTGTATTTGCGTCCGGCATTGAAAAATCAACGCCTTCAAGATGTACATATTGAAGTCAAAGTCAAGCAGTTTTATTACTTCGGTTTTGGTTTGACTTATTTGACTTTATTAGTCTTGGGACTGGGGATTCATTTTAATCCCGATGTAGATTATCGACTGGCTTTTTCGCTACCTATTTTCTTGACTTTTGGCATATTGATTAGCGGTTTTTTGTATGGTTTTGCTACGCGATTGCAGTACGTAGGAGACGATAATCGTCGTGCATTGACAGCAGAAATCAGTACCGTCGGATTCTGGATGTTCCTTGCTGCGCTGGGTTTTCCGGTGCTGTTAATTACGCTGTTGCTGATTGGCGGTTGGGCGACTTTTTTCTTTTCGTTAATTTCATTTTTTATTGCTATAAGGCTGATATTCAGACGAATAAAAAAACTCGGTAGCATCAAAGCACTTCGTTGGTACGGTAATTTTCCACCAAATTTCTTCATCGGATTTTCTATTATACTCCTATTTGCCTCTATGGGCAAACTGACCTTTAACCTCGCCAAAACAGACGGTGGTTATTCCTTTTGGTGGTTTGTAGCTTGCGTGGCAGTACCGGGCATCTTGTTATATTTATTTTCTTTATTCGGAAAACGAAACAAAGAAAGTTTACATAGTTATTTTAAGGATAAAAAAAGTGAAATTTTCCTAATTACGGAAGAACGCAATGGCGCGTATCAAGCCAGAAATGATGCCCAATTACACCTCAAAAATCTCGGAGAAAAAAACTTTTACGCACCTTATTTGCTTTTCAATGCCGCTTTAAATGTACATACCTCTGCCAGTCCGAATACGCGAAGGAGACGTGCCGTGCCTTTCATTTTTTCAAAATATTATGTCGGGTCAGAAAAGACGGGTTATGTAAAAACGAAAGACTACGCTGATGGTAAAATGACCCTTTCGGATGCCATGATGACTGCTGCGAGCAATCATCATTCGGGTATGGGCATTCATGGATTTTACGGGCAGGCGTTTTTGTTTACCCTACTCAATTTGCGACTCGGTAAGTGGCTGCCCAATCCTTGGTACTATCGTCCGAATACGGTGACACACTCGCGTGGGGGTAGCAAGTTTATTAATTTTTTGAGAGAGTACGTCAACCGTTTTTCGACCCGTGCTTTACATATCAATGTATCAAGCGGAATTCATACAGGCGACCACTGGGGATTGACCGCTTTGTTGAAACGAGAGTGTCGAAATATTGTGATTTGTGACTTCCGAAGTCCTTACGATCTCATTCCTACCGAGAACAAGACCTTAAATATAACGGATATTCGAGCAATAGCCGCTCAAAATCGCGCTTATATAGGCGATGCAGAGACGAGTGTACTCGAATCGTCAGGTGATGACGGTCTTTGTAAAAGCAATATTATTACCTGCACGCTTACTTACGAAAATGGTGTACAAGGACGTTTTTATTATATCAAATTGGCGATGAGCGAGGCACTGCCTGACAGTATTTTGGAGTACCAACAGAGTCACCCTAAGTTTCCTTTTGAATTTGCATCTAATCTACAACAGCCTGATTTACAGTTCAATTCGTTTGTACATTTAGGAGAAAGTATGGCGGCACAGTTTCTTCAAAGTTTCAAAGAAAACGAGGTCAGCGATATGGATAAAATGTTGGCACACCGGATAGAACAAATTAATATGCAGGAAAAACTGCATCAGATGGACATCGAAGGTTTGTTGAAACAAGAGGAAGCACTGATCAAAAAACTTAATGCTTTTCGAGAGCAGTATTTTATCACCTCTGATTTTGCTGAAAAATATGAACTCGGCATTGATATAGAAAAAATTGAGGATGAACTGACCACCGTTCGTACAGAAGTCGCTGAAAAACAAGCGGATTCGTTGACAGGTGATTCGTAGGGATGATGTCTGATACAGATTGACCGCGAACTCGTACAGGCGACTTCAGTCGCCATGTGATTTTAAATTTTTATTTATAAAAATTTAAAATCAAAAAATTACGCATTAATATTATTGCGATATGGCGAATAAATTCACTTGTACGGTATTCGCGGTCAGCCTGTTTCGTCGTCGAATAGTGTAAAAATATATTTATAAGTAATTGAATTTTATTAATTTAAAAATTAAAATAGAATTCACTTGACGGCTAAAGCCGTCAGTACAGAGTTCGCGGTCAGCCTGTTTCGCAGTCAGTACGAAGTTCTTGACTATCATTTAAATAAATGTCCCTACCTTTCCAAAACCACCCTCGCCGGAATACCATCTACACCTTCTACTTTCATTGGCAAGCACAGTAAGCGGTAATTTCCCGTAGGTACATCCGTCAGATTCAAGCCTTCTACGATGACGATTTCAGCTTTCAATAAGATTTGATGGACGACTTCTGGTGGGTCTTTGAATAGGCTAATCGACAGATAATCAATGCCTATCAAGCTAATTCCAACATCGCGCACCCACTCCGCAGCATCTGTGGTCAAGGCACAATAATCTTCATAAAAAGGATGCGATAAATCTTTCCACAAGTCAGAATTATCCGTTTTTATCAAAAGTTTAGTCGTACCCGAAGGAATTTCTAAGGCAGCCAAACCTTGCGCGGTAATTTCCTTACGCCCTTCTAATTCTACGACAAAACACGCTCCGATAAGTTGATGCAGAGGTATTTCATTCGTCGTTTTTCCGCCGTCAATAAAGTGGAGTGGCGCGTCGATATGTGTACCTGTATGTACACCCATCCTGAGGTTAGAAACATTACAAATATCGCCCTGTGATATTCTGGCAGACTGCCATATTTTGGCTTTATTGTCGTCTTTCCAAACAGGTAATTCGGGGTGTGTGGGAACGGTAATGTCGTATAATGTTTTTGTATTCAAAATTATATTATTTTATCATTTTTGAGAAAATTTAATTTTCCAAAACTACAATTAAAATGAAGAAAAACAAGCGAACCTAATGCTACTTTGTTTGTTTTACTTCTTTAAGATGAGAATTATGCTTTTTGGCGTGAGGGATTTTGTACTTAGTTTTACTTTGGAAATGAGAGTTTATCGGGATAAATGACTGTTTCCAAAGTAAAAAATAAGTGCAAAAGCCACCGTCAAAAAGTTTAATTCTCACCTTAAAGAAGTGAAATTAAAAAAGTTGGCTACCATGCAAATAAATGACCTGTTACAAAATGCCTTGAACCTCGAATTTTTGACTGTCAATGAAGGTTTACACCTTTGGGAACATGCGACGACGGCGGAGTTGATGCACGTTGCACATGTATTACGGAATCATCATGTTCCGAACAAGACCGTTACTTGGATTATTGACCGCAACTCGAATACGACCAATGTGTGTATTGCGAATTGTAAATTTTGTAATTTCTTTCGCAAACCCGGACACGAAGAATCCTACATCACGACGATAGAACAATACAAACAAAAAATAGAGGAGACCTTCCGCTATGGTGGCAATCAATTGCTTTTGCAAGGCGGGCATCATCCGGATTTGGGCTTGGATTATTATTGCAAATTATTTAGCGAACTCAAGGAACTGTACCCCGACCTCAAACTCCACGCACTTGGTCCGCCCGAAATTGCTCACATTACCAAACTCGAACAATCTACACACACAGAAGTCCTCAAAGCCCTCAAAGAATCGGGACTGGACTCGTTGCCGGGAGCAGGTGCAGAGATATTGAGTGACCGCGTGCGTCGCTTGATTTCTAAAGGTAAATGTGGCGGACAAGAATGGTTGGATGTGATGCGAGCAGCGCATCAATTGAATATTACGACCTCCGCTACGATGATGTTTGGACATGTAGAAACTGACCGAGAACGATTCGAGCATTTCGTCAGCCTGCGTGAGGTGCAAGCCGAAAAACCTGACCATGCAAAGGGCTTCCTTGCCTTCATTCCTTGGCCCTTTCAAGACGAAGATACCATGCTCAAACGCCTCAAACGCGCTCGGAATACTGTCGCGAGTGATGAGTATATTCGGATGATTGCGATGAGTAGAATTATGCTGCCCAATATCATCAATATTCAGGCTTCGTGGCTGACTGTTGGTAAGCAAGTCGCGCAGGTATGCCTACATTCGGGGGCGAATGATTTCGGTAGTATTATGATTGAGGAAAATGTGGTGTCGGCAGCAGGTGCAGCTTTTCGATTTACGGCTGATGGGATTCAACAGGCTATCCGAGATGCAGGTTTTACACCCCAACTCCGCACGCAAGAGTACGAATATCGCGAACTTCCTGTCAATACTATCCAACAAGAATTGGATACAGTTACTATGATTGTGGATTAGTAAAATGATAAAAATAATGAACCACAAAGTACACGAAAAACGAATTAACGCAAAGAACAGTAATATATTTTGTAAAAACTTGATTATGAATATTTTATGCCCTTCGTTTTCTTTTACGTTCTGCCCAATTAAGAGCATGTTCAAATTTTTTCTGTCTGATAAGTGAAAGAAAATAAATAAACAACGTACTAAGTACACTGTTTCACAAATTTATTTACTTTTTTGAGTATTTCTTTTAAAATGACTCTTCACCAAAAAATCCTTAAATACAGTGAGTATTCGCGTCATTTTTGATTCGATTCATTTCAAAATAAATGTCAAAAAATGCAAATAAATTTATAAAACAGTGTACTAAGTAATGGGAAAAGAGACCAAATTAATTTAATGATAATTATTAATTTTAAAATATTAAACAATGAATAAAATCAAATTTAGTGCAATTATTTCAGCATTTATATTTTTCGGTTCTTGTAGCAACGGAAATCAACAAAAAGAGCCAATTGTAAATACCCAACCCGAACAACAAGAAGAAAGTATTGTCGGAGTAGTGGAGAATGTTCTAACCAAGGCACAACAGGATGCGCTTTCACCTGACATGGTAATACAATCCTTAAAAGAGGGTAACGGACGTTTTATGCGAAATGACCTCACAGCACGTAACCACTCGGCACAGGTAAGAAAAAGCGTCAAATCGCAATATCCAAAAGCAATTGTTTTGTCTTGTGTAGATAGCCGAGTACCCGTTGAAGATGTTTTCGATAGAGGTATAGGTGATGTTTTTGTCGCAAGAGTTGCGGGAAACTTTGTTAATGAGGATATTTTGGGAAGTATGGAGTTTGCCTGTAAAGTTTCAGGTTCAAAATTGATACTTGTCTTGGGACATGAACATTGCGGTGCCGTCAAAGCTGCGGTTGACGATGTCAAGTTGGGTAATATAACACCTATGCTTGCCAAAATTAGACCTGCAGTAGAGTCCATAGAGTATCAGGGAGAAAGAACTTCAAAGAATCAAGAGTTTGTACATCTGGCAAGTCAAAGCAACGTCCGAAATACGATTAAAAAAATCAGAAGTGATAGTCCAATACTCAAAGAAATGGAAGAAAAGGGAGAAATCAAGATTGTAGGAGCTATCTATGATATGGACGATGGAAGTGTTGATTTTCTCAAATAAATAAAGAGAACTAGGCAGAACAATAGATAAGACGGAAGCCACCCTTTGGGATGACCTCCGCTTATCATGGCCTGTTAGTTCGTTTTTAGTGCTTTTAGTGCGCTTGGTGGTTCAATTTTTTTCTGTACTCCCTTCACTTTTTTTAATAACCGTTTCGATGCGTAATATAATATCTTCTTTGGTAGAGTAGCCGTTAGCTACCAATGTGAGTTTCCCTCTATGTTGGAGTATCAAAGCCGGAAAACCTGAGATGCCCCATTCGGCAGACTGTTCGAAATCTCCCCTTACGAGTTCCTTCATTTTGTCCGACTCAAATAAGTCGTCAAACCGCTGCGTGTCAATCTCCAACTCCTTCAATATATCGTGATAACTCTCTTTCAAGTGCATATTTTTATTATGAAAATAAAATGCACGTTGTGTACCTTTGAAAAAGGCAAAAGCCTTTTCGGGCGCAAGTTGTCTGACCACCACATTCGCACGACAAGGCGGTTCGGTATCGTAAGTAATCTTCGTATCGTCTAATATGTCATATTTAAATTCCTGTCCGCTTGCCTGATTGACTTCTTCCCAATGATGTTCCAAAAAATCTTTTAACTCGCTCATCATCTGCGTATTATATGGACGAAGTCCACCCATGATGAGTTCAAAATCGAAGTCATCAAATTTTTCTTTAACTCCGCTAAGTTCGTCGGTAATGCCGTAGCACCAAGAACACATCGGGTCTCCGATGTAAATGAGTGTTGATTTTGGCTGTGTCATCGGCAATGCAAATAATAGGGCAATGATATAAATGTTAGTCATGATTTAAAAGTACAAAAAATATCGGGAATAAGGCGAATTTTTATCGCCTTGATGCTCCTATCGGGACCGAATGAGTTTTAATTATCTGATTTTCAACTATAAATACATTTTTATTAATACTTATTTTGAAATATATTTTTTGATTCAAATTGCTGATAATCAAGTTTTTATACTTTTTAGTCCTGATACTTGATACTTTTGTCCAAAGTCGAGTAAATTTTAATTTTTTAGCTATATTGCCGTATAATGTAGCCAAACCGATGCAAAACCTACACGAATTTCGACTGTTTTATAATCGCACTTTACATCCCGAACTGCGGAAGCAAGAACGCACGCGCAAGCAATTGATATTTTTCTTTATCATGTCCATTTCGATATTGATATTGAGTGGATTGGTAGTATATCGGGTACAAATGCCTGTTATTATTCTTTTGACATGGATACCGATAGTGGCGTGGAGTTCCTTTTTAGGTTGGCAGATTCAGCGATTTAGGGCAGATTTTAAACCCAAAATTGTACAGTTGATACTTGATTTCATCGTTCATCCGATGACGTATAGCCACAAGGCTTTTTTGCCCAAAACGCGGTTTTTGCAAAGTCGTTTCTTTACGACCAAAGCTCCTTATTACAAAGGAGAAGATCATATCGCAGGTAAAATCGGCAGACTTCATTTTGAGATGTGCGAACTGGATGTGCGCGAAGATTCAAAAGTAGGAAGTGGCAGTATGATACCCGTATTTCGTGGTATTTTTTTTATTGCAAAAACAAAAAATGCTTTTAACGGTGAAATTGTCATTTTACCAAAATCAGAACGCCCTTATCTCTCCCGAACAATCAAAGACCTGCTCCGGCGCGGCGATAGAGTGTTGCCTGTCAAACATGAAGGTTTTGAAGATAAATTTTTGACTTACGTTAGCACCGACGCGAATGTGGAACTCATCATTCACGAGGCTTTTTTCGGTGTACTATTTGATTTTGCGAAAAGATTGGACAAGAAGGTTTATATGTCCTTTGTGGAGGGCTACATTTACATTGCGGTCTGGGAACCCAAAGATATTCTCGAACCGCGTATTTTCGACTCTAATGCAAGTTTTAAATTGGTCAAAGAATTTTACAATGACTTGTATAATATCGTGAGTGTGGTCGAAGATTTTGATAGATTACATTAGTACCTACAACACAAAATACAATACCTCTTTTTAAAAATTATTTCCTCACTCGTAGGGACAAGCCATGCCTTGTCCCTACGGGTATTTTTTTATAAAATTTTGATAATCAGTAAATTAAAACTTCAATCCTGCTGTGAGGACGATACTATTATTACCAATATTGTTAGTGACTTCCTGAATATTCGGCGACCGCTCGGTCACGTAAGGTACATACAATTCCTTTTGAATATTACGCACAAAAGCGAGGTCCAGATAAACTGATTTGGGACGAACACCTACACCAAAACTGACATTGTGCCGTACACCACTTTTCGTATCAATATCAGACTCAAAAGGATTGCCATAGTAAGCATAACCGACGCGAGCGCGTAGTTTATTGTAGGTATATTCTGCGCCAATACGGGCATTGATGGCAGAGCGATATTTTGAACTGATAACGTCATTAATACGTATGGCTTCCTCTTCACAATAAGAACATTCTTGCTCTGTATATGAATAAGAATATTCATTCGCACCGTAGTTAAGCCACTCAATATCCGCTGAAATGAAACCCATATTACGAATAATAGCAGAGCCACTTGCGATGACTCGCCACGGAGTTTTCAGATTGTATTCAAGTATCCCATAATCCAGTCTCAATTGTGGCTCTACACTTGGAAATTTAAACATTTCAATATAGAATTCGGTGTCGGTCAATCCAAAATTAGTGGGCGTATGGACAGCTAGTCCGACACGATACATGCGATTTACTTTATAAATAGCACCGATTTTTAGATTGACTCCGATACCTGTCGTTGCATACCCAGAAGTGTAACGCATCTCATCAAAATCATTATATATTCCATTCTCGTCTTCCTCGCGATAAGTGGCTTCTTGTTTGTAGTTGACTATGGGAAGCCCGAGCGTAGCTCCTAAGTACAGCTTGTGCCTGTAGTTTGAACCTACCGAAATTGCTAAATCATATACAGAACCTTTAGACTCGAAATTCTCCGTTTTCAGAACTACACTATTTTCGTCCAGAGGGCTTATATACTCGTTTGTGTAGTATGGATTGTCAATTAAATATATCTCGTAAGCTAACGAGTCTGCACCAAAGAGTTCTTCCGGCTCATATCCATTGGATCGTTCCAAAAAGCTTTCTACGATAGAACCGGTCGTAGTATTTTCATAAACAAATTTTTTATCCAAATTTGCCAACTGATTATAACTGATTCCCCAAGTTACGGATTTCCAATCGACTCCGGGATCGTCATTGAGCTGTACGAAAGCGGCACCGACTCCCGC
>ENA-ORXR01002256-ORXR01002256.1-marine-metagenome-genome-assembly--contig:-NODE-2256-length-18645-cov-9.808865_pt1 | contig 18645 bp, 24 predicted proteins | sample MGYA00237866_ERZ511479 | MGnify/ENA metagenome assembly ERZ511479 | reverse complement strand
CCCCCCACCTCACTCAATAATGTCGGGCAAGTCGGCTTCGACTTCGGGCCCGTCCTCCATCAGCCGCACCGTCCCCGCCGAAATGGCCGCCGGCGTCGGCGCGACCTTGACAAACGACCGCTTCCGCCGCCCCGCCGCCAAGTAGGCGCGGGTGTGGGCCAAGGTCGGCGGCAGCACCCACCCCCGCACCGTCGCCGCGGCAACGGCGAGGTGGTGCAGCGGCGGCAGCAGCGCCAAATCCTCCCACGCCAACGCCGAGCCGCCGAGAAAGGGCCCCTGCCGCAGCGCCGCGTTGGCGGCGAGCACCGACTCAACGACGGCGAGGGCGCCCTCCACGTCGGCCGCCGTCACGCCCGGGGCGCCGGCGAGCCACGCGCGGCCGACGCGCCCAAAGGCCGTCAGTTGCCCCTCGGACAGCACCAGCGGCAGCGCCGCCGTGCGCTTCACCGCGGGCGCGTGGGGGAAGCGGCGGCAGAGGTAGGTGACAATGTGTGGCGCCGTGTCAATGAGGCGCCCCTCGTGGTAGAGGAGCGGCACGCGGCCCTCGACCGACAGCAGGTGGAACCACGGGGGTTTGACGAGCGTGTTGACCTTGTGGAGGGTGTAGGGCACTTTGAGCTCCTCGAGCGCCATGAGCACCCGCTGCGAGTCGGGGCAGTCGCCGAGCGCCCCGGAATCGAGCGCCGCCCCCGCGCCCACGTGCGACGCGTCGGCCGCAAACGACACGGCCGCCGCGTCGGCGGTGGGCGCCGCCCCCGCCCCCGCCCCCGCCGCGTCGGTGGCCGCCCCGCCCGGCCACACGGGCGCCTTGACGTACACCTCGACGGTTTTGGAGCCCCACCGCCGGTGGTTGTCGAGGCGCTTGGGGATGTGACCAGAGTGCACGTCGGCCAACTCTTGATACAGTAGCGCCAGGGAGTGGGGCATGGGCGTGTCGGGCCGCGCCGGCGCGCCGGCGAGGCGCAACCGCTTGCGGCGGGCGGCGGGGATGAAGCGGCAGTTGGGGGGGGGGTCCAAAAAGTCGACCAAGTCGACGAGCGCGTCGTGGAGGAAAAAGATGCGCGCGAGCTCCACGGGCGCCGCCGACGGGCCGGCGAGCTCCGTGCGCACGTTGCGGCGCGTGGCGGGGTCGGCGGTGGGGGTGGGGGGCGCCGGCGGCGGGCGCCCGAAAAAGGGCGTGACGCACCGCGCCGGCAGGGCGCCGAGGGGGCCGAGTGTGGGGGTATCGGCCCGCCGGCCGCGGCCGCGGCTCTCGCCGCCGCCGCCTCTGTCGCTGCTGCTACCACCGCCGCCGCCACCCCCTCCCGACGACGTGCCAGCAGCGACGGCGTCTGCCAGCAACGGCGGCGGCACGACGCCCGGCGGCGGGTCCATGTGGTGCACGAGCCGCCACGCCTCCGACACGAGCGGCCGCATCCACCGCTGCATTTCCGCTTCCGTGTCGAGGAGCTTGCACCACTCGTGGTAGGGGAGGAGCGCCATGTGTTGCCCCGGCCGCCCCGCCGTCTCGCCCGTCACATCCGCCTCGGGGGCGTTGGGGAACCAGCGGGAGCGGAGCATCAACTCCCCAACGACCCGCTGGTGGTGGGTGGACACCCGCAGGGGGCCCGCGGGCAGCGGCGCGGGCCGCCCCGAAGAGGCGGAAAAGTCGAGCTCGGACCGCTGCAGGCGCGCCAGCCCGTCGTCCGACGCGGAGAGGACGCCCTGCACGCGGCCGACGAGGTTGAGAAAGATGCGGTCCGCCGCCGGCCGCCCAAAGTCCATGGCTTGGGAGCCGCCCTTGAGGCGCTCGAGCACCCCAAAGTAGCGGCAGAGGAGGTAGGCGGTGTGCCTCGGGTCGCGCACTTCGTCGGAGAGGAGGCCGCCGCTGCCGCCGTCGCCGTCGCGCCCGTCGCCGGGCACGTCCACCGCCGCGTCAGCGGCGAGCGCCCGCGCCTTGATGGAGGCGATGCAGTGGAGGCGCTCTTGGAGTTTGGCCGACGCGCGCAGCAGGGGGCCCGTAAAGTCCGAGTAAAAGGCGGCCATTTCGGATTCCTGCCGCGACCGCGCGTCGCGCTCCGCGGCGCGCGCTTTGCGTTTGGCCGACTCGGACGCTTGGTAGCGTTGGAAGCGGTGGCCCATGTAGGTGGTAAAGACGCCGATAAACGAGACGAGGACGGGTACGGGGATGGCGTTGAGGAGCGTCGTGACGGAGCGGGAGAGCATGTCAGACAGGATGCCCGTGATACGCGCCATCCGCGACACGTTTTCGTCTGCCGCCGCCTTTTCAATCACCTCCCGGTGCTCGTCGGGGAGCACCGCGAGCAGCTCCTCGGCCGCATTGGTCGGCTCCTCGTCCTCACCTCCGGCGTCGTCCTTGTCACCGCCACCGTCGCCGCTGCCGCCTTTGCCGGCGCCGTCGTCGCCGTCGCCGCCACCACTCTCCCCGTTGCTGACCGCCGCATCCTGACTGCGGGTGTCGGCAATCTCCTTGCCGGCATCCACCACCTCCTTGGCCGCGTCAGCCACGTCTGTGGCCGCATCCGCCACCTCCTTGGGTGCCTCGACAGGGGCTTTCCCGTCCACGCCCTTGGAACTCCCCGCCTTGGCATCCCCCCCCTTGGCATCCCCCGATTTGACACCCCCCGCCTTTTCTTCCCCCGCCTTGACATCCCCCGCCTTGGCATCTCCCGCCTGGGCACCCCCCGCCTTGTCGGCGGCGGCGGCGGTGCCCCACGTCAGCTCCGCCTCGGTAAACTCTTCCTCCTCCTCCTCCTCCTCCCACAGGGGCGCCTGCGGATCCCAGGGCGTGCCGCCGGGCTCCTCCAAGGGCGGCGCGGGCGGCTCTGCCGGCGCCGCACTCGGCCCGGGGGGGGGCGGCACCCCCGCCCCGCCCGCCGCGCAGCGGAGCGCGGCCCTGGCGGCAGCCACCCGCCGGCGGGGCCGGGTCGACGCCAAGGGCACCCCCCCCCAACCGCCGCCGAGCAAATGCGGGCGGCACCCGCTGGCGGCCGCCGCAAAGTCGCCCTCGCGCCCGGCCACTCGCACTTGGATTGGATGCGGTTGACCGCGTCGCTGCCACGCTACCAGGGTCCCACCCAACACACGCGCGCCGAGGTTGCCACCCACCGCCGCAAGGGCGACGCGTGGACGGTCATCCGCGGGCGCGTCTACGATGTCAGCCGGTATATAGATTACCACCCGGGGGGGGCGGCGATGCTCCTGTCGGGAGCGGGAAAGGTACGTTTGACATGGTCGTCGCTCGTGCCCGCCCATTTGGGCGGTGTGGTTGGGCGGTGTGGTTGGGCAGAGTGGTTGGGCGGTGTGGTTGGGCAGAGTTGTTGGGCGGTGTGGTAGGGCAGAGTGGTTGAGCGGTGTGGTTTGGCGGTGTGGTTGGGCAGAGTGCCTGGGCAGAGCGGTTGGGCACAGTGGTTGGGCGGAGTGGTTGGGCAGAGCGGTTAAGCGTTGTTGCTATGGCGGATGGGGTCGTGGCGAGCTTGCAAGGTGTCTGGGCGAGATGGGGCGGGGCAGCGTGGCAAGCACGGGCTGGATGCAGCGTCGCCTGTGGCTGTCACGGCGGCACCTTGTACTAATGCTGGAGATGGTTTGAGTTCTTTGGTCTGCTCCGTGTGTGGGTGGGCTTGTGCTGGTGACACCCCGTGTTCCGGCTTGTGCCTGGCACCCGCAGGACGCTACCGCCCTCTTTGACAAGTACCACCCGTGGGTCAACATTGAGGCCATGATGCGTGGCCTCTGTTTGGGCGAGCTGGTCGACGATGACGAGGAGGAAGCCGACGACGCGGCTCCCTCGTAGACCGTCGCTGTCGGCGACGGGTTGGACTCGGAACGGCTTTTTGGTGTTTTTTTTGGTGTGGTTGTGCGTCTGTTCCTGACCCCTTTTTGGGGAACGTCCCACCTGCCGCTGCATTGCGCGGCGGGGGATTGTGCAGGCACGGCGTGCGTTCTGGGAGCAGCAAGGAGTGCGTGTGCCTGTGCGGGTGTATATACAAGGCCGTCGTCGCCCAGGTCTCTCCCTGTCTTTGCGGTTGTGGTTGGACAGTGCAAGCCTCACTTTGCTGTAGTAACGTTGCTAGACACAGGGGTCCGCTCTTCCCCTCGTGGTGATACACCACCACTATGCTTCCACGGTGCTGCCGCACGGCGGCGCAGCCGCGGTCGCAGAATGACCCCCCCCCCTCCCCCCACGCGCGGCCGCTCGTCCCCCGCGCGTCCACGTGAGCGTCGCGGCGCCCCGACGCCGGGGCCGCATCCCTCCAGGACGACGCCGCGCGGCGCAGGCTGTGGGGGTGGCTACAGTAGCGCGCCGACGAGGTCGCCTGGCGGGCGTAGGCCGGGAACCCCCCCGCCGCCGACGGTGGCGTCGTCGGAGGCGCGGCGGCTGGCCTGGGGCCGCCGCCGGTCACAGCCATGTCCCCGGGGTGGGGCGAAGCGCCCGCCAGCCCGCCGCCGCCCCCGCCGCTGCCCGTGGTGGTGGTCGCTGGCACGACGCCCCCGCCGCCGTGGCGGACCAAGCGCCGCGCCGACGCGCGGGGGGGGGGTTGGCAGGCGTCCCCCTCGGCGCCGGTGGCGTCTGCGGCGGCGCCGTCGGCCGATGAGAGTGCAGCGGCGGCGGCGGTGGCAGAGGCGGCCGCCGCAGCCGCCGCCGCCGCCGCCACCACCGTGGCCACGGCGGCTGCGGCGGGGGCGGCAGCGGGCGCACCGGCGTCACCGCCGCGGGGGGATGCCGCGGCCGCGGCTGCGGCGCCGCCCCCGCCGCACCGGCCCACCGCCCGAACGCGCCCGACCAACGGCGGCAGTGGGGACGGCGGCCGCCGAGAGGGGTTGGGGACCCCCCCGCGCCCCCCTCCCGCCGCTGCCGACGGGGAGGACGAGGACACGCTCTTCGACACGAGCGACGCGGTGCTCCTCGCCGCCGTCGCCGACGGGGGCGGGGTTGGCGACGCAGCGGCGGCGACGGCCGCCGCACCCGCCGCCGCCGCCGCCGCCATCCCCGAGATTCACGCCACCGCCGGCCCCCGGCGCGTGCCGTGGGCCGAAGCGCGGCGGACGCGCACCGCCGCGGGCCGCGCCGTGCGCCACATCCCGGGAGGTACCGCCACGGCCGGCGGGGGCGCGGCGCCCGCCCCGCCGCACCAGCCGCACCCGCCGTCGGCGTTCGTCTCTGCCGCGGCGGTGCCCCGCAGCGGCGGCGGAAGCGGTCGTGGCGGCGGCGACGGCAGCGGCGGTGGCTGCGGTGGCACAAAAGTGGACCTCCCCGACGGCGTCAAAGCCGAATTCCCAGACGGCGTCTTCTGCGGCTGCAACATCCGCGTCGTCCTCCGCCGGACCGTCTCTGACCCGACGCTCGACGCGTCGGCGGCGGCGGCGGCGGCGCCGGCGGCGGCGGCGGCGCCGGCGGCGGGGACCGCGGACGCCGCCCCCGCGGGAGCCACCGTGCCGCTCATGATGCGCCACAGCGTCGGCGATGAGCCGTTGGTGGCCGTGGCAGCGACAGCCGCCGCCGCCGCCACGGACTATGGCGGCGGCGGCGGCGAGGGCGGCGGCGGGCCCCGTGGCCGCCCCGCGTCGGCGCTCGCGGGCTTCCGCCGCAGCCTGCAGCTGCCCGACGGGCGGCGGCGCGTGCGCTTTGCGCTGCCGGCGCGTGTGTCGGCGCGCTTGTGGCGGGAGGGGGTAGGAAAATGGGAAAGAAGAAGGCGAGGACAACACTAGGACAGACCAGGCGCTGTGATGAACATCGAACACTCATCCGCCCTTCATGCCGCCTCCGTAGCGACTTCAAAAACGATGGACGCCACCGGCTTCAAGAACCTCGACTTACCGATGCACTCAGAGACCTCGCCTGCGTTGCGCTGCGCGCCCAGGGTGTCGCCGTACATGGCTTCCGCCATGCCACACTCAGCCACCACCGGGTGGACGAAGACAAGGCGCACGACATGCATCCCATTGAGAACACAAAAGTTGACCCATCGTCCCGCGCGCATCTGCAGCGCGTTGAGCACCCCCATCGCGCGGGAGTGTGGCCTGCTGGGTAGTTCCCCCCTCCAAACCTACGGAATCGCCATAGTTGCCGTCGGCGCGTACAAAACGTCGGGGTCAGTCCGGAACAAGACGATCTCCACGCTTGTCGGCTACGCGCCGTTTTTCAAACGCACGTGCCGCTGGATGACAAACGAAGCACGAAAGGCGACCGTCAGGTTGCTCAGCACAGGTACCACGTACACGGCGGAGCATCCCGGGGGGATCGCCGAGCGCGTAAACCAGCGAATAATGGGGTCCCACAAATCCCAACGCCGGATTGTGGGAGAGCATCTTGGCAACGTCCCGTGTGCCATCTGGATGGGGCGAAAACGGTTGAACCACAACAGCAGGTCCTGCAGCATGACCCCCGGGGCCAGCTGCATGCGGGGGTTGCAAAGCCGACGGTCGACGAGAGCTGGGGGAAGGAGCTCGGCGGCCGCCGCCTGCCCGTCCGTGTCCTCGTCGTCATCGTCCGCCTGGCCAACGTTCGTCCCACCGTCCCCGTCGTCCCCACCCGCCCAGCCCGCCTCGTCGTGCGCGCCCGCCTCGTCTTCCTCTCCCGCATCGTTGTCCCCGCCGTCCCCTTCGCCATCACCCGCCCCGCCCGCCTCGTCGTGCGCGCCCGTCTCGTCGTCCTCTCCCGCATCGTTGTCCGCGCCGTCCCCGTTGCCCCCCTCCCCCTAGTCTACAGCGGGGGGGGAAGCGCTGACCGCGCTGGTGACAACGTCAGCATTCGCAAGTGCGGTTGCCGCGGCGGCGGCCGCGGCGGCGGCGGCAATGGCCATTGCTGATTTGGCCGCCGCAACGGCATCGGCAACGGGGAAGACGTCAAGTGTGGATGCCCAGCGACACACAGCTGTCACGGCTTGCAACACAAAATCGGAGAAGCTGTCCAGGCTCAGGTATGTGAACCGCATACTAAACACAGAAAAATAATTCAGCTGAAACTGGATACGGGAAGACAGCCGAGGCAACCGTGCCGAAGGCATCAGCCTAAACATGGAAGCCACGCCAAAAAGGGGCCGACCGGCGCCGCCCGTCTTGAAAGACATGGACGATGCACACCGCAGGGAAAAATTCACCAGCGACGACACAATGCCCTCCATGCCCGCCCGCGTGGGGGAGGGGCGGCAGAGAGCGTCGAGGAACGAAGCTCAGTCCGCAGGGGAAGCCTCCTGCCAGTGCGGGGCCTCCGCCTCGGTCATCATCTGCTTCCAGCGATCAAGGACCGGAAAGGAGTGGGCCAAAGCCGCGCACACGTCCACTGCGGCCATGGAATTGACATGGCGCTTGAGCAGAGTCGATGAAAACCATCGCTTTCCAGCTGTCGGCAGCTCCGCAACGTCCATCCAACGAGTAGCCACCCAGTTCACCCAGCACTCCAGTCGATGAGAGGCAGGAACAGGTCGAGGGCTCGCCGCAAGAAATGCATGCACCCGGTAGTGTGGCACGTTAGTACCGTTGCGTGTGTGCGAGCTCCCGTCTGGGTTCCGACAGACTGTCCACCGTAGCCACACCAATCGCACACATCCTCACTGTGCACTCCACGAGTAAATCCGGACCAGCACTCGCCCCACCCCTCAAGCTGCAACCCTGACATGACCATCGAGGGCCACAGACGCGCCTGCACACTTGTTAGCGAGCACGCAAGGGGGGTCAGCAGATACTTGCGCGCCAGCGCCGCGACGGCAGCCTCCGTCCACATCTGCGGGGTAACCTTGTCCGCCACCAGCACGATCCCGCGGATGGCACGACGCCAGTCAAACTCCGACGGCTGGAGATGTCGATGACGGCTTACGAAAAGATGGCAGGAACGCGCGGGGAAGTGAAAACAGCCAAATGTTTTACCAGCGGAGGTGGGGGCCAGAAGCAGTCCGCCGGAGTCGCGCGCACCTGCTGCTTCAAACTTCTCCGCGCCAGCTCAAGCGTCGCGGGGCCGACCTCGCCGCCGATGCACGAAATGCAGCCCGAAGGCGTCAGGAACTCTAGCTCGACCTCCGCCATGGCCGCCGAGAGGCCGTACGCCCTCACCATGTCCACCTTCCGCTGCATTGTAGGCTGTGCGCTTAAATCTGGGATACAAGCGTCAAACGCCCGCCGGGTTGGCGCCGCCCTGCTTCAGCGCGACAGCATGCCGCCAAGCGTCGTTCCCATCTGCCGCGCCGCCTCCGCCGCCACCTCAGAAATCTCAGGGTCGTCTTCTGTGATGACCCGGACACGAAGCCTGTCGTTTCGCGCTTGCAGCGGCGGCGGCAGGGGCGTACGCCGCGTAGGCTCCGGCGGCTGCGACGTGACGCATGCCGGCGACAGCTGCAGCGCGCTGCCAACGTCTTAGCCGCCGTCACGCTCCTCGGCAACAGCCGGAGGGGAAGGTGTGCCAAAGATCACGTACTCAGCTGCAGGAGAGGACCGTGCCGCACTACCGATTTCTCCACAGAGAAGTGGCGAGGGCGACCGTGGCGGTGGTGTCCGTGGAGCGGTCGCCCTGCCTGGAAACAGTACAAAAGCGAAAGAACGGCAACCATACAACATGCCCAAACGAGTTGAAACGAGAAATACTTGCAACGGACGTGTGTGTCACACATTGCCGGCACGCGCCGCAATGAAGACCGAAAAAAATAGACAACCAGACAAGCCGGACGGCAGCCTCTCGTACCTTGCGCGTTCGGCAATATATGCTCGGCAGTCGATGGAAAGCCACCGCCCCCGTCGCTGCCGCGTTGCACGGACGTCCCCCTTATGTCCAACGGCGGCGCCGCCCCCGGGGGGATGGAAGGGGGCAGTGGGCGGGGGATAGCGGCGTTGCGGGGCAGCAGAAACGATGGCTCACCACCGCCGTTGTCGCCGTCCCAGTGACGCGAAACTTTTCGCTCGTGCGAAGACACGGCGCCGGCAGTGGTGACTCGGCAAACAAAGCTGGAGAAAGGACGCACCGAGAGAACAGAACAGCACCATGTGAGTGTCAGGATGGCGTTAGCAGTGAAATAGTCAGAAAGAGCACGACGCTGGTACGTAAGCAGAAGAGACCACAATCCGGCAAACGAAATGGAACAGCACATAGAAGACCACGCACTAACAAGAAAAACATAACAGTCACGTACGACATGAAGGCCGTGGTGCAAGCCTGGGGAGGCGCGTCGCAGCGGTGCTGTCCCGGGACCCGGCGCGCGGGTAACCGGCCAGGCTCTGGGCTTCCGCCACCTGCAAACCGACCGGGGCCGGCGGCGGTGGACCAATTGGGGGGGGGGGAATACCGCTGCAGTTCGCCGCGCCGGTAGGCGCGCTGGCCACATAGTAGACAGCGGCGCCCGCGTAGGCCACGCCTGTGGGTGGCGCTCTCCGATACTCTGCCGGTGGCGGCGGTCGTACGTAGTCGGCTGGTGGCGGCAGTAAGCCGTCATAAGCCAGCAGACCGCCAGATGGTGGATGCAGTGGCGCAGCCAACGCAAAGCTAGAGGGGGCAATAGCGTCTGCAGGCAGGCTGGGCGGTGACAAAAGACCGAAAAGACCGAACCCTGGTCCCGATGGAGCCAAGGGCCGCAGAGGGGATGGTCCAGCGCGCGATCCTACTGGCGAACCAATCGCTACTGTGTAGGCAGCCGCTGCCGCGGCCGTCGACCTCTTAGCTTGCGCCATCAGCCGCTTGTACTCGCTTCTGTACAGGCGTTGGCGCAGCTGCTCGTCTGTGTCTCCCGGCTTCCTCCGCTGCGTGTTGGCATGACGCGCCTCCGCCGCCGCCGCCGCCTGCGGTCGTTTGGCTTCTGGTGCCGCCCCCACGGGGGGGGGCGCCGCAGGGCGCCGACCTGGTGTCATTTGTCGCCAGGGAGCACAGCGGGAGGTGGGGAAGGGAAGTGCGATCGGGGAAGATCAAAAAACACAGTCCGGGCGGGGCGCGTGGCTCGCAACAGAGCGGTCAGTCGTTCTCACTGCGCCTCGGCGGGGTCCTCGTGGTCGACGCCGCGTGGATGTGTGGCCACACGAGGTGTTGGAGACCACCGTGACACCCACTGTCAGTCGCAGGGGCGGGTTCGGGGCGTAGTTCATGCGCACCTCTTTTTTGGCCCCTGGCGGTCACACTTGATCAATGCCAGAAATCAGGACTCGACGTCGATTCAGCGGGAGTCGACAGAATTGCGTATCCATCGTCGCGTGCGATCGCCTATGAGCCAATCGCCTTACGAAAACGATATTCGCGGCCGTACACGACCTCCTATGGACCAATAGTACAGTGCTGACGGGATTCGTGGCCGTGGGCGATCGGCCATGGACCACTGGTATGAAGCCGAATAGAATCGTGGCGGCTGCCAATAGTGGCCCCAAACGCCGAGACGTTGGCGGCTCGATACAGGGGTCAGCCAGCTGTCTCCTGCCACACTTGCTGTCAGTCACGTCGTGGTGAACGGGACACCGTCACGCGAGCGGTTGACGCAGCTGCTGCTTTGTCTCACACAGGAGTAGTGGGCACGTGCGCGCCGTGTGGCCGCCCCCGTTTGGCGGCGCGATGAAGTGGCAACTGGCACAGTTTCCAATCCGCCGATGTGGGGAGGAAGGGAGGCACATAGGATGGAGCAGGAAGCGGCGGAAGGGCATTCAGAGAACGCAAGCACTAAGACACAGCGTGTGGAGCGCTAGAACGTTCTGATGAAGCTATCACGGCTTAAGAAGTGCGCCCGATGGAAGGCGCAGAGTGGCGAGTGGCATCACGGGCAATGAGGCCGCCAAGTATCACCTTCATGACGTTCACAGGTGGCCCGCTTGGAACTTTGCCGCCCTCCATGCCGGAATCCCCCCAAAACCCCCAACAGAACCATCATGGGTTCCCCAATGCGCCACAAAACCCCTACCCAGTGCTTGCAGAAGGAACCAGGCGGGCCGCACAACCCCACGACGCATCTCCGTAGCGGGTGGGTGGTGATGCGGAGATCAAGTCTTCAATATCGTCACGGCTGCTGACAGCGTTCGCTGCTGCTCGTGACGTGTGCGCTCGGAGCGCCCCGACGTGTCTTCTGCGGGAACGGCACCGAGCACACAGGACATGTCAAGTTGTCTGCTCGTGTCATCCAAGCATTGGACACCATCCTCCATTGTGCTTCGGTACGGGCCGCGCCCAGACGAGGCCGCCATCATAAGGCCGTCCTTCGGAACGGCTGGCGCGTCTGTGGATTTGTTCCGGCGCAAGCTTTGTTTGACGTCGGACGCGACCAATTACTGTGTTTCCCCTGCGCTCGGACCGTCGGCGGTGGTGTACGCGCTGTATCGTAAAGTCTACTCCATGATGACATTTGTCGGCAAGAACGGTACGTGTGTGGCACCGGGCTGCCGAAGATTCTCGCGCCGCGTCGGGTACGTGGTGATGGCCCACCGCTTTCGTGACAGTTTTCCTGTGAGCGGCCACCAGGAGACCGCCGATGTAGAGGGCGGGGACAATGCGAGGCCAACGTTGACGTCGTATGGGGGGCCTCAGTACGTCACCAATGAGGAGGAGGATGAGGGTCTGGAAAAGCTGCCCTCCGACACCTTATGATCCGGCCAAAACGCACTCGAGGTGGAGGTTAGTCGCCGCCGGAAGCGCAACGTGCTGCCCTGCTCGGCCGAGATTTATATCGGCAAAGCCTGGAACCGGACAGCCGACTGGAAGGCCATGTACGTGCAGCAGGCACGGGTGCAAGACGAGATGTGCTCCACGGAGCTCAAGAGCGTCATGGCGTGCTACGTCTCCATGTGAAATCCCTCTGAACCACAGCGATGGTGAGCCATTGAATCCTGTAACGTGGATATGCTTGATTGGGCGTACAAAAGGGATGTTCCAAACAACATGGCCTAAAGGGTGACCATCAAACCGACCAGGGCCATCCATTTAATGCAACGTGGCTGCCTGAGCGTTGAGGACGCGAATGGACCCCCACTAAAAGCTTCGTTACGAAATTGCTGTGATTGCCCCGGTCTTCCACAGAGCCATACAGGAGCCCTCAGCTTGCTTTTATTCTTCAAAAGACGATCACAGCACAGTCACAGCATGCTGTGCCGTGCTGTGAGCTTTTTCCAAATCCGATCAATCTCTGGCAACCCGCGATTTTTTAAAGGCGCGCAAAGTGCCGGCACAGCAGGATCAAAACCACGTTACCCCCAACGTCACACGACCGTCTATTCCAGCCTCTTGCACGGATCCATTGGCCGTTCGCACGCCCAACAGAGAGCCTGCGGACACCCTTGTTTCTGAATTGGAACGTCCATTTCTTGTCGACCTTGAAAATTATGGCATGGAACCAGAGCTCCCCTCGCGAGCAAAAATGGACATAAAAATGTCGTCCGTGGGTCATACCTGGAACGCGGCGCGAGGAAACCCGCATGGTTTTATGTAGTATGAACAGACTTCTTGCGGCATCTTTCTGCAGGGACCCTCAGACCTGATAAAGTTAAGTTGGCTTCCTTCACAAAATCTGGTGCGAGGTGCCCTGTCCAACACGACTCGGTGGCCGTCTGCACGCCACCTGCACAGGAATCACCCGTGCCTGTGTTAGACTCCTGCAAAAGTGTGCCAAACGCATGCCGAGGCAGGCAAGAAAGCGCATGGAGTCTTGCAAACCTCAGGACACCCACTGGCGCAAATTTCCATCTGTAACCTGCATTATAGGCTGCCATTGGGAGGAGTACCGGTCATCCGTCGAAGAGAGGCACTTTTCCCATGGTCGTGAGGCCTGGCATCGCCAAAACGTGCCTGGGTGTGGAAAAAATCTGCTCCGAACGTGAGAGCTCCTGGTGGTGGCGTGCGGGAGGATGATCGAGGACTGCGTGAGATGGTGAGAAGCGATCCAGATCGAGGCGATCTGCATTGCTGGCCGTGCAGGTCTTCAGCTCGAATCTGCTGAACTTTGGCTTCCATATGCACAATTCCAAGCAAAACAAGCTAACTAAGGTGCTGGAGTAAGCTAATCACGACACCAGGGCATGTCAGAAAATGCAAGGTACAGCCTGGTTGTGCACAACGTCTGTCCAAATCACTGCAGGTCGTGCAACATATCTGCATAGTACAGAGAGTAACATGCACCAAATCTATCCATTCCACGGAGAATGTGTGTAAAATGCATTAATCGTTTGCGTTGCCGACAGCAGAATTTATTTTCATTTTTTTGCATTCTTAAGGAATCGTGCACATGAAACCCTGGGTGACAAAACGCAAGGCAATGTGGAGCCCCAAAGCCATGGGTGCCAAAGTTCTAGTCTTCACGTTCAAGAATGCAGGTACATGAGCTTCCTGCAGCACCTCATCGATGCCAGGGCCGCCATAGCCTCTTCGGAAAGCACGGCGGTAGCGACACTCTGCATGCTTCTGGGTGATAAAACCAGTCCGTACGGGGCCATTGAGGCCACTTTGCAGAGCGACCTGCAGTGATCCGCACGCGATTTCTCCCGGAATGCGCGATATGGAGAATCGTGGTTGAGACCTTGCAGTGCGGCCCAGACCACTGCAGGGCACAGTCTGGCCCCGCACTTGCTCCGGGGGTAGGCCATAAACGTAGCTCCCTCCCCGGTCTAAAATAGTAATATGAGCCTAGGTTGTCGAAAGCGCGGTCTCGGCCGACTGTCACAACTTCCTTTTTCTGAATACACCCATTTTGTTGACGCCGGCGACGAGCGCTGGATGACAGATTGAGGGCTCACGCGAGGAGCGGTGTCGCCACCTCGACGGACAAAGATCTGTCATGGACCGCTTGTCACCCACCGGCGTCGCTTCGAGCGCCTCCCCGTCGCCCTTCCCACATTGTTTTCTTCTCAAGCAGCTGCTGCGTGCGCGCCATGTTACTGCACGCCCACTACCGTATGCGGCCGTACATGCCATGCGTTGTCCCGCTGCCGATCACACCGCGAAGTGGGGACAGGCACCTCCGGCTGTGCGCTGGCTTTCTTTTTTCTACCTCCAGAGAGGCATGTCACATACTGTACTAGCCACTTAACTCGTGCCACAGGCTGTCTGATGATCACTTATGCGTCATTCGGACTTGACGAGGAAACCGGATGATTCTCCAGGCCAGCGTCTAAAATATTCTCCGACATGTCCAAGGTCCGGCTGCTTGAGAGCAAGCCCAGCGGTTCGGATGATGGCGGAGAATCTCCGCCAACGCCAAATTATAGCGGAAAGGGCTGCACAGCGGTCAGATTTATGGCGCGGAATCCACGCCAAACGTTGGGATGGCGCAGATCCGACGCTATAATCCGGTGGTATGGCGTGAGATCCACGCCATCCCGACGTTTGGCGGAGCCGTTTGGCGGAAGCATGCAGTCGAAATGTGGAAGGAGCCCGAAAATACCGAAGACGGTTGCTTTCCACCGTGCCACGGCACGTGATTGTCCGCCGCAGGCAGTCTGAGTTTTCCTTGTGTACGGAAACGCCCCCGCCGCGTCATCTTTGGGTGCCACGACACGGGCCTGATCCTCCGTCACGCCCCGCCAGGGCGACGCCAGGAGGCGGCGTCACTCTTTTTTGAAACTCATCGCCTGCACGGGATTCCCTTCGTCCCCGCGCGGCCTCGCCAACGGCGCACTTGATCACCGGACCGCACTATCGCCACCGCCCGTCGTCGTGGGCCATGCGTCGTCCAACGTCGGTCGCGATGGCGACCCGTGCCAGGAAGGCACGTGGCCCGGGGCGGGGTTTGGGGTGGTCTCCTGTTGAGGTGCTTGCACTTGCTGAGACAGCACCCCTGGTGCTTCAGGACCCTGCCACTGGGTGCGGTTAAACTGCTGCCGCCCTCTCGCGGCGCATCCGCAGTCGCATTTTGGCGCGTGCCCCACCTGCTGCGGGCTCCAAGCTGGACTCTGGGTGCGACCTCGACCCGCGCCGCTGGGAGGGGCGCACGTCTCGAGCATGCAAAGAGCGGTGGGACACGATCAAGGCCGCGTGCATCATCCACAAGCAGGCTGTGGACTTTGTGGAGGGCGCCAACATGACGGGCAACCCGACGCCCGCGGAGAAGGCCAGGTGCTACCTGGCCTGCTACAATGCACATGTCGACAAATCCGGGATGGGCAGCCGATCAAAGCATCTCACTACTATTGCCCGGGACGCTTACTATCCCATCGGCCCACCTTTTGAGTACCTACCTTGCCACCGTGTTCTCATCAAGAACACGGACTTGCTCCTGAAGACGGGAGTGGACGCGGGCTCTTGTGTCGACGGTGGTCCCACGCCAGGAGACGTCGGTGCTGTTGGAGTGGCCCATGAGAGCAGCCCCTAGGGTAGGCTGGGAGAAGATGATGGAGCGCCTCCGCGCTATGGGAGCGACACGCGCGCTGCGGCTGTACCGGGGGTCGGGGAAGTGCGTGACAAAGCTGGTGGCGGTGACGTGGCGGGGATCTTTGCGGGTAGTTCTTCCCTTCCAGCGGACGTGGTCACGGGCGGACCCCGTACCGAGCGGCCCGAGGGCAACAAGGCGGCGAAGCGGAGTAAGGCCCTGAAGCGCAAGGCCGAAATTGAGTCGGCCGCTGGACTGGACGACAGCACGGCTGTGACCGCACACCTGGGATCTCTGGCGGAGGCTATTGCTCAAGATACGAAGCTCAAGAAGCAGCGCCATGCGGATAATTCAAGACTTGAAGCGCACAAGCTGGCTCTCGTGACTTTCAATTCGCTCTATGCGGGTATCGAGATGTCACTGGCGGAACGACGGGCGGCACTGGGGGAGCTGCAGGAAAGCTACCTGTCGAAGACGGCCCCAACCGTTGGGGTGTCCGCAGACGAGGACAACCGGGAACCGGCCGCGGCCGCCAAGGACGGGGGCGACCACGCACACGCCGCTGCAGCCTCGAAAGCTGGCCACCAACCGTGCACCTAAGCATGTGCGCCGGCTAATGCACTGTTACCCGTTCGAGGACACAGACGCGTCGTGCTGGTAGGTCGTGGTGGCTTCGAGTACAGGGTGATGCGCCGTAGTTTATCACCCAGTTGTGTGCGTGATGGGCAAGACCCCACTTTGTAGCGAGTTTTTTTCTTGGCGCCCGATGTGCCTCCCACATGGGCCGTTCTGGACGGTCTGGTCCTGCTTTGGTTGCACCGCTGACGGATTTACTTTGTTCTAAATGCCCTGCGTCACCATAGATAGCTGCCCTCCACCCGTTGGTATGTCGCCGACGCCAGTACGGTGGCCTTGATGTTGGCGGCCGCCAAAATGTGTGTTTTTGACCAATGTGGGGGGGGGGGGTAGGGGGGTCTGGACAAGGGGGACATAGAGATAATACACGTCTCTCTTCATGAGGCTCTTTCCATGGGTAGCACGGCGGGGACACCTACTTTCGTGTCCATCAGACAAGAAGTGACTTGGTGGTGAGTTTTTTCTTTTATTCTGTGACCGTCATCGTCGCCAAGAGGTAGACCAACCCCCACGTGAAGCGGCTGCACCTTTTGGCCTTCCGTCACGTTCCATAAATCCTTCTCGGCCATGTGTCCCGAGATATGCTGTCGTCTCAGCATAGGTATGGAGCAGCTCAGCACACGGTGGCCACCGACTCGGAGCCCGCAGGTGCGTTTTTGACATATCTGAGGGGGGTGCTTGTGGGCGGGGGCGTCTAAAGAAGGGGGAACAGCGCCGCGCGGCCGGCTCTTGGTAGCTATCGGTACAGGGTGATGCGCCGTAATTTATCACCCAGTTGTGTGCGTGATGGGCAACACCCCATGACATAGCGAGTCTTTTCGTTTTGAGTCTGCACTGCTGTGAGGTTGCCCTGTGGCGGAGGGCCGCTATATATATTTTGGTACTTGCACTTGTGTTATTTTTTGACCCGTCCTAATCTGTTTCAAAGTCTTCCCCGCTGCTGCTCTCCCCCGCACAGTCGCCCGCGCGGGCGTACATTTGCTCGACAGGTGCGGCTTTCAGGTCGTCGTGGTGCTTCCGGTTCTCGACTTGACCCGAAATCTCGTGCATCCACTCCACGAGCGCAATGGGGTCCGTCGGACGGTCGAGCTTGTGGTATGTCGTCGTGCCCGCATCCTCGGCCTCTGCTGCGTCCGCCTCAGCGCGTGCCGCCCGTTTGCCCGTGTAGGTGGCCTTGCGCTCCCGCACGGTCATGTTGTGCATAATGACACAGGCCTGCATGATACAGCACATATCCTCCTTGAACCACAATGCACACGGCTAGCGGAGGATGCGGTAGCGCCGAAAGATCACGCCGAAGAATCGCTCGACGGCCTTTCTGACGCTCTCTTGCTGCTTGCCAAACGTCTTCTCCTTTTTGTTTCGTGGAGTTTTGTACGTCTTGACAAACACCCGCCAATCAGGGTGTATTCCATCGAAGAGGTAGTAGAACCAAGTCAGCGCCATTCCGTCAACGGTGCTCTTAGGCTGTGTCGGCGGCCATGAGCCCTGTCGGATGCGCTGGAAGATAATTGACGCATAAAGGATGTTTAAGCCGTTCTTGGAGCCGGGCGCGCCGAAATTCAGGTGCCAGCAGTAGAGGTAGTCGTCGCATACGACCTCCAATCTCAGCGTCGGCCTCTTGGCTGCTCCCTTGTAGTTGCCATGCCACCGTACGGGGCACGCGTCCCACTCCCACCCGGCGCAATCCAAACAGCCGATACAGCCGGGAAATCCGAGCACCTCGTACTCAGCGGCAATCCCTTGCAGCTCGTCGGCGGAAGGGTCACGTAGGTACTCGCCTTTGAAGTGATGGACCACTGAGCGTGAAGACTGCTGAAGAGACTCGGTGGGAGTTGAAGACCCAATCTTCAGGTACTTCCAGACCGCTCTGGAGGACACTCCATCAACGAGCTGCAACAGAGCGGCACACATCTTTTGGTCCGCGGAGCAGGGCGGGCATCCGGCCGCGTCGCGTCTTGTTTCATCAAGGTAGGAATTTTTTATCAGCTCCGATCGAATTCGCTCGAACACATCCATCGACATGCGCCAGTCCTTGGTGAGGCGAGCGGAGGAGGCGGCTGGCTCTCCGTCGCCATTGCGACAAAAATAGTCCCGATCCAGCTCCTGAGCCGCGTGCAATCTGGAGGGAGACGCGTTCGGCACCCGCCCCAAAGTCGATCCTTCTCGGCGGCGCGTGACGCTGTAGTGGTGGCGACGGCGAGCACGGCGGCAGAGCACGATTCCAACGGCCGCTGCTGAAGGAGGAGCTGACAGCTCCATCTCGGCACCGGTCGACGACGAGGAAGCAGTGCTCCAGAGCAGCTGGGCCGCCGCGGCGTGATCCATAGCGTCGAGGCGTGGCGGGTGCAGGAGAGAGGGAGGGGTTGATGGGGCCGTCGACGCTGAGCTGGGCTCACACATCAGCTCTGGTCACTGTCGATTGCATGGTCGTCGGCGGCGCCACAACACGAGGCACATTCGAACATTAGGGTCGCTTACCGAAACAATTCTACAAAATGCACGGAAAGCCCAGCACCGTACTGTCCCTGACGCAATTCTGGATCAAGAATACTCCTCTGGAGGATAGCGTTCTTGGATCTCATCGGAGGATACAACTGAAGACAGATCTGAGAAGGCGCTGAGGGGAGCTTTCTTTTGTCTCCGGCATGTGCTGCCTTTCTTCTCGTTCTTCTAGTTCGTTTTGTAGCTTGAAGCTGTGTTTCATTGATGACCTTCCGTGACACGGGCGACGCAACTATGGATCACGGCGAATCGG
>ENA-ORXR01002255-ORXR01002255.1-marine-metagenome-genome-assembly--contig:-NODE-2255-length-18669-cov-12.416954_pt1 | contig 18669 bp, 25 predicted proteins | sample MGYA00237866_ERZ511479 | MGnify/ENA metagenome assembly ERZ511479 | reverse complement strand
CAAAGGGCGAGCCACAAGTCAGTTCAATCCTCCACGTGAGTACTGACCAGTCAGGGGGGCTACCGGGCCCAATATCCAAATATTAAGGAGATATGCTACAATACCAATGCCCCCCGCCACCACCCACCCACACATCACCTGCATTCCGAGCACTCCACCAACGCACCAACGCACCAAAGCCCCCCGCCACCACCTACCCACACATCACCTCCATTCCGAGCACCCCACCAACGCACCAACGCACGAACGCCCCCCGCCACCACCAACCCACACATCACCTCCATTCCGAGCACCTCACCAATACACGAGCCCCCCCCTCCTCCCCTGCCATCCCTCAGCAATAGCAGCTCCACCCCAGACAGCACTTCATCCAGGCCTTTCTGTCACCCCTCGTCCCACGGCTAGCACCCTATCACGCACCGCCCTTGCCGGTCACGTCCAACGTACATAGCAAAGTATGCATTGTAGTTGACATGCACAACACCCCTCGACATGGGCATGAAGCTCGTGGCTCCAACCAGGTCCTGGTCCTCCGTGGGTGCACGAGCAGGCGAGCCAATCTCCATCTTTCGGAAAGCGCGGCGGGGGATGCGGGGGGGGCGGTGTGGGCATGAGCCCGCCGACGGGTGACACAGGACGGGGGGGTGACGGCGTCGAGGGATGTCGTCACACGGAGGAAGAAGAGTGGGGACAGGGGCGAGTACGGCGAGTTGGAGCCCGAAGAAGAGGAGCCGCCCGTTCACGCAACGCGCCCCGAGCGGTGTTGTGCTGCGCCCACGCCGCAATGTCTGACTGATAGACCTCTTTCTCGTCGTGCATTTGATTCGGACAGGATCAGCCGTTTGAATGATTGAAAACGCTTGGAATCCGCCACACCTGATTCTGCTGGTCGAGTGATGATCCCGGCCTCGACTTCACACAATATTTCCATGGACGCATGCAAAACGCTGTTCGTCACCGGCATGGACCCTTTGGCTACGACGCCTTGGTGCCGCTCGGCGACAGCCCGGCCATGGCGACGCGCACGTGCCCGGTCGTCGTGTCCTACGTACTCGCCGCCCGCCTGGGCGTCGACGACCTCCCCCGTCGACACGGCCGAGGCCGCGCTCGATGGCAGTGCCCCCCCCCTCCCTCCTCTCCCCCTACCGATGGGGTGTCTCTTCCCGCCCGCCGCGTCACGGTCGTCCTCAAACGCACCTACTGGGGTCTTTCCCCGCCCCCCGCGGCGGCCGCCGCGTTGGTCCGCACCGCTCCCCGCCACCGGCGGGTGTTGTCGTCCAAGCGGCAGGCGGCGCCGCTTCCCACCGCTGCGTCGTCCTCAATCCCCTGAGAATCATGCGAGAGTAAAAAAATGCTGCAAAAAGATCTTGACTTCACACGCTCACGTCAATATTGACATAAGAGGTCCCACGCTTGTCACTGCGCGCCGCCCCGTCGGCATACCAGTGAACTCGGTGGTTCACTCCGATTGAGGAGGCGCCGTGATGCACCAGATTTTGACGGAAAATGAGGACATCGCCACAATTGAGGACGACCGTATGCGGCTCGATACGCTTGCGGAGAGTTCCCCCATTCTCGGCTGGTAGATAGCGATGGGAGTAGGGGAAGACGACCACCTGGGTGCCATCCTGAAGTGCAGCAAGGTACGACAGGTTGGGTTTGAGCTCGTTAAAGTGCCTCGGTTGGCACATATCCACATGTGGTCGCTGGGCAGGGCATTCTCCGAAGCTGCGGAGCAGAGTTGGCCCGACCAATGCGTTGTAGCCCCCGCGCTCGTACGTCATGCCAGCTACCATTGACAGCGCCGGCGCCAAGGAGCATAGCTCCACCCATTTCTGCATGGAAGATCCGGACAAGTGAAGTGGCCACTGAGGCGCGCGTCCACCCAGCTTGGCCATGACGCGCCCGCCGGGTTGTGCACTCAGAGACGTAGCGTCTCCCAGTCCCAGCGCCTCAAACTTTTCTACCGTGCGGTCGTTGAACATTACACGCCAATGCCCCAACGAAATGTTTTCCGCGGAAATCGCAACGGCGTTGGCGAGAGGGGGAGCCACCACACCACGTTCGACGAAAAAGCCCGCGCCGTCTCGGCATAAGTTCGAGACCATGCGCCTGGACATGGGCTGGAAGTCCACTGTCCACGGTCTGTAGACTGGTGTAGAGTCACGCGGCGCCGTCTCTGGTAGGACGTGTTCAGGCGAGAGGGGAGGTGCTCCAGCAATCGATCCATCCGAGGAGCGGGAGCCGTTCCCCTTACTGCCGCGCCGGCGCCAAGGGCGCGGGGCCCGCAGGCTCGCAGGGCGACGCAGTGTAGAGTGAGGCGGAAGCGGGGGTCCAGGTGCAGAGGGAGACGGGGCAGACGTTTCGTTGGCAGGTGCGTGAGCAGCACCCGTTGAGGGCGCAGCTGTGCGAGACAGCGAGCGCGTTGTGGGGGGCGCCATCACGTGGCCGTGACGCCGATGGGCGTGTGCACCACACTTTGGATGTCATCCTCTGCATCACTTCGAACTATAGAGCTAGAGATCGCTCGTGGGTTTTACGCTACCGGCAGCAAGTGTGATACAACGTATCGAGGACTCCCGTGTGGAGAGTACGCATCGGGTGTGTTGGTCGTCTGGCGCGACACATGAGCGCACAAGGCTTCACCAAAAACAGGATTAGCACGTGCCGAGCGTGCCGCCAAATGGCCTTTGGGAGCGCCCTCCCAGTGGCCTCACTGTTCCGGTGACCACGCCCTCCCGGTGTTCACGCCCTGTTGGTGGCGCCACCCTCCAGGTGGCCACGCCCTCCCAGTTATCGCCCCCTGTTGGTGGCCACGAAATCTCCGTGTCACGCCCTCCCGGTGAGCACACCCTTCCGGTGGGCGCGCCTTTCCGGTGGGCGCGCCCTTCCGGTGGGCGCGCCCTTCCGGTTTGCACGCCCTCCCCGTGGGCTCGCCCGCTCCTGTGGGACTGTGTACTCGCCTTCTATTGATTTCATTTGTCGAGTGTGCCCTGTTCTGAGCCGTCCCTGGATGATGAGCAGCAGTGTCGGGGGTCGTGCGAGGCCATGTCTGCGACCCAATTCAGTACTGAGTCCCGTCAACAATTGAACTATCTGATATGTGTCTCCTCAAGCCTCTGTCTATGGTCCACGCTGACGTTGCGCCCGCGCCACCATCTGCAGCTCTTTCCGTGACCCGTCGCTCGTCGACGATACCCCGCACACCCAGGCCGCTCCACTCGTCCACGTCTCCATCAGCACGACCTCGTCGTGCCGCAACGCGCTCCGCGCCTGGGCCGGCCCCGTCGCCTGGCCCGGTTCCTCAGTTGCCAGGAGGCTGGCGCCGCGCGCGGCACGCGGCGTGTTGCAAGCGCCTGGCGTGCCCGCGTTTTGCGCGAGCGTCGGCCCCGTCGTTGTGACCATCATGCCTGTCGCTATGCGCGGGCGTCCGGCGCAGTGGGCGCCGCCCTGTGTGGGGCTGGCGTGCCTGTCGCTTCGCGCGGGTGCCCTCCAGCGCACTGCGCAGGCGCCGTCCCTGACGCTGTGCTCGGCCCGCCAGTCGCTTTGTGCTTGCGACCGGCGCGGCGGGCGGTGTGCTGTGGGGGAACGGCGTGCCCACGCTCTGCGCGGGCGCTCGACCTTCTGCTATCTCTCTGTGGCCTGCCTGCCTGTCGCTTTTCTTGGGCGCCGGGCGCATCGGGTGGCGCGCTGTGTGGGGCTGGCATGCCCGCGCATTGCGCGGGCGCCGGCCCCGTCTCTGTGCTCGGCCTGCCTGTCGCTTCGCGCGGGCGCCTGGCGCGGCGGGCGGCGCGCTGTGGGGAAACGGCGTGCCCGCGATCTGCGCGGGCGCCAGACCCCCTTCTGTGTCGATGTGTCTGGCCTGCCTGTCGATTTTCGCGGGCGCCGGGCGCGTCGGGTGGCGCGCTGTGTGAGGCTGGCATGCCCGCGCATTGCGCGGGCGCCGGCCCCGTCGCTGTGCTCGGCCTGCCTGTCGCTTCTCGCGGGCGCCAGGCGCGGCGAGCTGCGCACTGTGGTCGGGAGGAGAGCCCGCGTTTTGGCGCTTTGCGTGGTCGCCCGCCTTGTCGTTGTGGTTGGCCGTCCTTTCGCGGTCGCCGCGACATGGGCCATCAGCCGTTGGATAGAAAAAACGCACAGGGCATGGTCGCTTCTGGCTGTGCGTCGACCAGCCTGATGAGGACATGAATGTGAATTCTGGCCACTGTTGGTGCGGATGCCACGGAATTTACGACGCGCGCACGTCGTTGTCACAGTTGACCTGCACATACTGTCTTCCACTGAGGCGCTCTCTTTAAGCTCGTACGATGAACTTAATGTGCAACGTGCTATTCCCACCAAGTACGCTGCATGCTCAAAGCAAAGGCCGAGAAAAGCCGAGAACCCCACTATGCACAATGCACCAATACAAGAAGCCCCTCCCCCCGAGCTATCGTCCTCAGTCGTCCAACTGGAGGTCCTGGTCACCCCCCTCTCCCACGTCATCGTCCTCGTTTTCCTCGTCCCCACCATCAAGCTCCAAGTCGAGAAGACCAGCAGGCCCGCCGTTGATGCCAACACCCATGTGTAGTGCATGCTGCTCCTCCCTGGTGAGGGCTTGTATCTTTCGGGTCACGGTGTTGCGGGCTGTCGGCTTGGGGACAAGTAGCCACCAATTCCCAGGGCCAGTAGCATCGGTAGACTTCCAGTCGCTCCCATCGGGTGCAGTCCAAGCAATGCGCCGACCAGAGAGTATGGACCGCGCGCACATGGCTATGGCAAAGACCACGTTGGGCTCCACAGTCACCTTGCCCTTGATGATCTGCTTGGCCAGCCGGCGGCTGAAGCGGTAGAAGCACGTCCTCTACTTGACGAGCTTCTCGCCGTCCACGCGCGGGTAGTGTCCGCCGTCTCCTGTCGTGAAGGACGAGTCGGTCCCAATATCCCGCATGATCGTCTCTGCGCCACCGAGAGCGCCAGTGTAGTTCACCAGGCTGGACACGGCGGTAAAAGAGCCGCCGGAACGCCCATGTGCGGCGGATGGCGGGAGGGGGGGGGGGACGATGGCTTCGACAACCCCGTTGACGGTGGCGACTAGGGTCGTCTCAAACTCAAAGAAAGGAGAACCCCCCGCGCCTTCCACGTCGGGCACGGGCTCCGCGGGGTGGACCAGGCGGATCGTGACCTTGGGGCTCTCATGCATAAAGAAGAAGCCGATGAAGCGGTAGAAAAACGCTCGGGCGGCGGAGCGACCGTCGTTGAAAAGGGTGCGCAGTTGAATGAGGAAATCGTCGTCGACAGCGTCCAGTCGGGAGCTGAGCACCCGGTCTTTGCCACGCAAGATGTCCGGTACATTGCCCCGTGCGTGCATCGCCAGGGAAACGCCTTCAAGGATACTCAAGCACATGCGCTCAAAGTGCTTGAGTGCAAAGGGATCCGACGACTCGAGCTTGGCCTGAGGCGGGAAGAACGGCGTCAGCACGTCCCCGGACGCATCGAGGAGGTTGAAGAGCACCAGCATACGAATGCACATCTTCTCCGCGTATAATTTGCGGATTAGCTTGTTTGGGAGCACCTTGGTCCTGGCCAGCTTCACCTCGTGGTCACTTCGCGGCGACCGCGCGACGGCCGGGACGCCGACCGCAGGGACGGCTGCGGCAAAGGCGGGCACAGCCGAATTGACTACCTCGGTCGCCACCGCACCGATATTGGCGGCCGCGGCCGCTGCCGACTCCTGCCGCACAATCGCCCGCAAGGGATCCATGAAGAAGTTGATGCAGTAGCGCATGACGGCCACAGACGGCGCGCCCGGGGGGGGCACCGCGGCATCGGCGGTGTGAGGCCCTCGGGCGGGCGACCCGCCGGCACTCACAGGCGATCCCAAAAGAAAACCTGGAGCAATGGATGCCTCCTCCTCGTCGAACCGTGGGAGACTAACACCAGCTCCCGCCACGACGTCAGCCGAGCCAAGAGCGTGAGCCGCGACAGCCCCACCAGCCGCACCAGCCGCAGCACCATCCCGTCCCACGTCGTTGCTAGCCGCACTCGAAGCGGCGGCTACACGACGCGCCTCCTGCTCAGCGGCGCGACGCGCATCTCGTCCGCGTGACGCCGCAGCATCGCTGGTGGCCGCCCGAGGGCCACGGGGGCGCGGGGCGGACGGGCCGCCATTCCCGGCAGCGCGGACGGCCTCGGCCTCGGCGCGGCGCTTGCGCACGGATGGCATTGTGTGAGCGGAGAGGATACGAAAAGAGGGGGGAAAAAGACGGGGACAGAGACAGAGGAGTGGGAAATGGGAAGAGAGAAAGGGACAACGTGACCACGCGGAACCGGAATAGTGGCACCGTCGGTCACGTCGTCGTGGCCGGGGCGGATGGAGTGCGCGGACACCTCGGAGCAACAGCACACATCGAGTTGCCATATGTGCGCAGGCCTGCCCTGGTCGGCAGCATCTTCTGTACATCACCCACGGCGCAGCAGCCCCTAACTCCATTCCAAACGGCACTCCCACAGCACCCCGTAGCCGCACTGAGACTGACAGCCCCTAGCCCCGTCCCAAATGACACACCCACAGCACCCCGTAACTGCACGGAGACGAGTGCACCGCACTCCCCAACCTCAGGCGTCTCAGCAGGGTATCGCCCAACAACTCCACCCCCCGCGACCGTGCCAACCGCACCGGCCCGCCTCACCGACCCTGGTGTCCGAGCGCCTCCCAGATAGCACTTCCTAGCCTCATCATTCAGGGCATCGGCGCAGAGCGCGCCTCCCCGGCCCCCAATCCCCATCGTCTGCGCCAAACACACGCGCACACGATACAACGCAGCCAAACGGCGCCAACTGCTCCTCTGCACGCCCCGCGCCCCTGGCGCCAGAGCACCGCGCTGAGGGCACCGCCCCACCTCCCCACTCTCGGCGTACTTGCCGAATGCACCTCCTCACCCCCCAACCCCCGGGGTAGGCACAGAGTTCATCCCCCCCACCTCCCCATCACTGGCGTCCGAGCGCCACGCCGAGTGTCGCTCCCCACTATCCCGTCCCGGGGGCCCGCGTCGATTACACCGCCTCACCGTCGTCACCCCATGGCGTCCCCGTCTGCCGTATTGAGCGAACCAATGCGTCGGGCGCATTCCCCCTCTCCCAGGCGAAGGCCCAACAACCGATTGATTCCGGACGGTAACAAGCGGAAGGGGTCTGTAGATGGGGATGGAGTGGGGGAGCATGAGCGGCAACCAGGGCTGAATGGGACGTACCATCCCTGGAGGCCATAAGCACTCGCCTTCGGTACCAGAGCGCGCGCGTGCCAGACTTTTCGGAACTCGATTCTGCACAATTGCTCATCAATTCGTGTCACCGCCCTTTCCATCCCAACGTGACCCACAGTGGCGCACCTGACGACACGTGCATGACATAGCTCCAACGAGTCCCTGCTCCTGTCGCAGTGCCAGGCTGCCCCCGTGGCCACGGACTCGCTCCCCGACCACCCCCATCTGGAGGCCCCTTCCTGTGGTATCCATGTGGACGCAATCGGTTGTTGGGCCCTCGGTTGGGAGCGGAGGCATGGGCCCCGACGCAGTGGTGAGTTCGATGCGGCGGGGGGACGTCATAGACAGGGGCCTGTGAGGTGGTCCACCCAACACAGACGATGGGTAGGCGGGGGTGGGGATGTACCCTCCGTGGGGCGCTCGGACACCGGGGGGGTGAAAGTGAATCGGTGCGCTCGGCGTGTCCGCTGGGGGCTGCGGCGTGGCGCGGTGCACTTGGCGCGTACGCTGGTGATGGGGAGATGGGGCGGAGCCCTCGGCGCGGTTCTTGGATGTCGGTTGTGGGGCGGCGGGACGGTGCGTTCGGCGAGGTTGTCGGACGCGTGGGGCGGTGTACCCGGCCCAGATGGACTGTGCGGCGACATGGGTGTGCGGACGGCATGGGGATGCGCTTCCTAGCACTTGGTTTTGAGTTGTGCACGCGTGGACGGCGTCGTCAGGCATGCTTAGGAGTCTCGTGCGGCACCGAATTGAGGTGGTGTCACAGGGGCGGCGGGGAGCTGAACGCATGCTGCAGGGACGGGAGTGAAGGAGTCGGCTGTCCGCGGTGCGCGCGAGTGAGTGATCGGACGGAAGCTCATTATCACGTGCCGTTTCTCCAACGTTGTGTGTCGGTCGGACACCATCGCCACCATCGTCTTCTCGGCGCCTCCCCCAACGCCGCCACTCCCCAACCCGACCACAGCTCCATGGTTCGCATGCCGACTATTGTGGGTTTCGGTCAACCGTGGGTCGAGCCCAGTGCCGGCTACATCATCGACGATGCCACGGAGCTGCACACGCACGCACCTTCCTCCGTCGCCCGCCCTGTGTGCGTCGACACGGTCCCCATGAAGCGATACCGGTCCATCCTCATCGTCATGGCGCCGTGCAAGTACCTGCTGCACGTCGTCGCTGTGCACAAGGCCGTGGGATCGGCTGTGCGTGTCGATGTGGCGGTCACCCCCAATGTGGATGCGCAGCAGAGCAAATTCCTGGTCTTCTCGTCATTGAACCCGGTGTGGCGCGGTCGGAGGACTTCATGCATTTTGAAGCCGACGTGGTCGTGCGACATCCCGGGGGGCTTGTCGTGTACAACATGCTCACCGCGTAAAACCAGCCACCCCCGGTCGGGCTGTTCAACCGCCTCAGCCGGGGCGCCTGTCGAATGGTGGCGGGCCCGGCCAACGGTCGAACCGGTGCCGGGGCCTCGGACCTCAACGAGGCCATGAGCTTCGGTGAAGGGTACAGCTTGGTTACTGGGTCGCCCGCTCCCTCCATCTGCGACAGGAGCTTGGTGTTTTGGCCGCGGGGGGACTGGGATGAACCCTTCCGCCAGCTTGTGGCGTCTGTGTGCTCGTCGGCGGCTTCTATTGGCGAGCCGCCCATTGAAACGGCGTGGCGAGCGTGGGTGTGGGGGCGGGCGCGAGCGCTGGGCAGGACCAGTAGGTCGCCGTGCCTATGGATGACGGCTTCGGGCTCGGGCGTGGGCGTGGACATATTTTCGGGGCGCTGGCCAGGGGAGGCAGAGTGGGTTGATCGCGGGCGGGGTTGCATGTGCGGGCATGTCGCGCAATAGGGATACTGTGTACATAAGAGTTGCAACCCGCGTGGACCACATGGAAATACGTTTGACTCGGAAGGCGACGTCGCTGTCTGGGTCACCTTTTTGCCTAAAGTGTGTACAAATTGTACTGGGCACTTTTACACATAGCGCGCTGACAGAGCGAGCTGGTGATGCAGCCACTTCCGCGGGCAAACTCGTACCGTCACCGCCGGTTTTTTGCCCTCTGACTCTGTGCTCGCCGCTCGCGAGCACCGAGCTCGGTCTGCAGCGTCGTATTCCTCTGCTGTGGCCCGCCCGCCCCCCGGTATTATCCTTCTGCGGCGTCACTTCGTCACCCCACCCCCTCCTCCTCGGCCGCTTCTTCTGGTCTGTTGGGCTTCCCTTCCCTGTGGGGCCAAGCCCCAACGCTTGCTGCACCGCCCCCTCCTCTTAGGCCCGTCTTCTGCGGCCCCGGCCTCACGCCCCACGCTGTGGCGCCCCCTCCTCGGCCGAATCCCCGCTCCTTCCTCCGCGATGTTCCGCCGCCCTTCTCGGGCGACGGCGACGGAAGAGGACGAGTGTGAGGAGGTCGAGTGGCCCGTTTTCGATGAGCACAGGAATGATAGTACCAGGCGTGCAATTGGTACGTCGTTGAAAGGCGTCGGCCTGCACCATCCTGGAGGTGACGAAGCTGATGCGGACGATCTACAACGAGCAGCGGACGGCTTGCAATGTGGCCGAGGTGGTGCCAAGGAAGATGGAGGTGACGGTTCTCGTGAAGATGCAGCTCGTGGAGACGCCGCGGCAGCAGACGAGTAGTCCTATCTTCAAGACGTAGCCGATGCTGTTGCTGCCATGGCCGGCACAGACAGTAGCTCGAGTAGCTCGTCATCTACCGACGACACTGTGTCCACGACCTCGGTGTCTCCACCGCATTTTCCCGTTCAGAGTAGCAGCAACAGTTCGGAGCTTCTGGGACTCTCTATTGGCGCCTCAACGGATGGTTCGTCTGCCCCAGTGCACAATCTCCACGAGATCGACGCCGCCCGTCGCCCCTTCTCCAAACTGGAGCACCTCTTTGCTTACTTGCTCCTCCGTGGACAGACTACTGTGACAGAAGGGGCATACAACATTGTGAGGGCGTTCCACAACGGTCGCTTGGAGATCATCGTCGGTCGCGCGTGGCGCTCCATGCGCCTGCCATCCACGTTCAGCGTGCGGAACACGATTGCGCCTCGCATGCGTAGGGCATTTGGTCTGCCTGCTCGGATGGTGGGCGTCCAGGTCAGTTCTGCCGCGGATCCTGTCCCAGTCGAGGTGATTCTCCCGGGCGACCATGTGAAGCGGGACTTAATGTGGCGAGGCACTTACAACCTGTTAAACCTGGCGGGCGCGCGTAGTACTGAGGAGCGGCGGTGGCATCCCGAGTTTATTGACTCACACTTCTGTCGCCAACGGGCGCAGGTGCTGGGACCAGGCCCGCGGATGCAAGCCTTTGTCGTGGACGGCGTCCCGTTGCGCAGCGGCGACGTGATAGATGTCTCGCTTGCTGGTGGCCCGGTTATGGAGGGCCTCACCATCGGAGCCGGGGCTTTTGCAGGCCGTGGCGCCGGTTTGCGTCCAGATGCTTCAGTACACGCAGGGGACTTTACCTTCCCGTGCTCCAAGGATGGAGCAGTTGTTGGCGTGCTCAACGCGCGCCACTGGCTGCCGATCAAGCACGGGCCTATCTCCTGGCATGTGGAGGGAGAGCCGACGTCGACGGTGGAGCGTGTGGTGCTCATCCATAGTCCTTCAAGACCTGAGGAGGCCGCTGCAGTGGCTGGAGACCGGCTCCCTGGGAAGGAGTACATCGGGGAGGATGGCATGCCCACCCGTGAGTTGTCACTTGCATTTTTCTTGAATGACTTTGTTTGTCGCATGGGACGCTCGGCTTCGGTAGGTGGGGTGTACATGCTCTATCTCTGTTGGCTTTTTAGACACCGGACCAGTCGTCACGCCGTGAGACCCATTGGATTGGCGGCTCCAGATGTGGACTCGGACCTGTTCCTGGAGGCCATCTCCGACGACTTGGTGGAGGGGGCGACAGTATGCTGGGTGATTGAGGATCCCGAAGGGCGGGAATTACGTGTGTTTGCTGACATTGCCCTCTTCATCGGAGACTACAAGCAGGTTTCCAAGACGGCCCACCTCATGGGCCATAGAGCCAACGCCTCATGCCCGCTGTGCTCCTTCACGAAGCCTCGCGGTGAGGGCAGCTTCTATGCAGGGAAGCAGAGCTCCCGCGAGGCTGCTATCATGCGGACAACGGAGAGGACGCTCGCAGTCGTTGGCGCCGTACATGACGTGCTCAACGGTGCTGCGATTGAGGACGAGCACACCATGAGCATTGAATCGAGTAGTGACGACTCTGAAGTTCGTGGCCGGGGGTAGACGACTGGGTGGGGGGGGAGAGCCTTTGCGAGAGAGTTTAAAATGTCGTCCGACACGAACAAGAGGAACGCATCGCCAATAGGAGACACACCTCCACACGCACTGCTCCTCCCACCCGCGGCCGACGGCTCACCCACTACGAGCCGGATAACCGTCTTGGCGCCCCAGCAAGTGCCACTTATTGGTAGCACCATGAGTCATTCACCCGCCCACCGTCTCACTGCAAGTGTCTCCGTCGCAGGCGTGAAGGCACATCGCGCGACGCACGCCAACTTGCATCCGAACGAAAGAAAATGTTGCAGCAAGAGCGCAGGTCCCACCTTCATCCGTGGGAGAGAGGGGGCACACGATGGCACCGGCCTGCCCGCATGGCAGTCTCAAGAACCAACACACACGAAAGAAGGACACAATGGCACCGTTGTCATAGGCAAGCAGGCCCACGGCAACATCGACGGTCCGACCTCCGGTGAAGCCGGTCGTGAGCACTGCCACGGCGTCCCCAATCACAAGGCGCTCCGACTGACCACGGGAGCAGCTCACGCGCCAGAGTACTGGAGCGACCATTGCGAGATCTGCAGCGAGCAGCTCAGCACCGGCTGGGACTGTACCCGCCGGCATCGCCTCACGACCAATCACCCAGTCGTCGCTGTCCTGACTCCATAGAGGCGCTGCAGCTTGCAGCTGTTGGCGCACCCCCGGCACAGCGCACCAGTCCGACCGCAAACCAAACACGGTGGGGTCTAAGCTCAGTCGGGAGACGGTCTCCTGCTCCACATACCGAGATATGGCGCGGCTGGCGTCGTCACGACCATTTCCCCGTACAATGGAGCGCTTCAGCGGCTGGTGGAAGCTTTCTAGTGGTAGCTCAAGGATGTCGCGGATACTGTCAATCGAATCCACCGTCTTGCGCAGCAGTTCACGGAACCGGTGGGTGTTCGGCACGTCCAGGATGCTGGAGAAGCCGTCGCAGTCAGGCCGCCGACACACCGCGTTGACAAAGTCAAGGAACCGCTCCGCAGACGACTGCACGCGGGTTGTGTTGTACCGTGCGCGGCAAGTGCGACCACCGTCCAGCTCCACGCGCGGGTAGAAAACGGCTGCTGCAGCGAACGCCGACAGGGCGTCAATCGTGTCGAGCATGGCGCCAACGGGTGACAGTTCCAGCGCACGGCCCTTGATGACTGGCGGCAGGACGCGCCTCGTAGAAATGGGACCTACAGCCAACACAGCGGCCCACTCTTGGATCTGCAGCCCGTTGACTTTCTGCCGCTTGACGTTGTACACCCGAGTTCTTTTGTAGCCACTCTGGATGGGGGCGTCCCGTAGGGAGGCCGCCACAGGCGTCTTCAGGTCCAGTGGAAGCGCCTTAAACATAGCCTTAAAGCAGCAACGCGCAAGCCCGTGAAAAATGAGATGGTCCGGGGCCGGAAAAACACTGCCATGGCCATCAAACATGCCGTACGGCAGGCGCTGGGCCCACTTATGGAGAACACTGCTCTGCGAGTCCAGCCGCAGACCCAGTAGCTTCAAACCGAGCTTGGCGTCAGCAACAGCCGGGCTCGGCCGCTGCCCTCGACTTGTCATTGTCAGGTACAGAAGACCTCGCGGTCCACAGCAGTCCTATGAGCCACGAGCACCTGGGTGCCAGGAGCCACGGCGGCGGAAGGTCGGGGGCGAGGCGCGGTGACAAAGAGGGTAGGTGGCCGTTAGAATAGCGCGTGTTGCGGCTCCCCCGCGGCCAGGTCGTCCACTGTCGTCCGCGTCAGCTCGCCTCACCCCACTCTACCGTACCGAGGCCCGCCCAAGTCCCCGCGCCAGCGGCCGCCCGACCGCCGCCGCCCCTCTTCGGAAGCTCCACCGCCTCTCCCCTGTGAGGCCTGCCTCCCTGCAGCTCACCGCTCCCGTCAGGGAGAGGGGCGCCCTCTCGGCGTACCAAAGCCTGTCAGAGCCCCCGCGCAAGCTACCGTCAAGCCGCCACCTCCCGAAGGATGGTGACGGGGGCGCGCGTGCGTGCTACTGCCGTCGTGGTTCTTGCTGGGACAGGCAGGCCGAATGCTGACAGAAATTCTGGATGACCTCTATTGTTCTGCTGTAAGCAGGGGTGGCACGTAGCGACCAATGACAGTTCCGGACACGTGCCTCTCACACGTCCTCGGACTTTATCACGACACGAGCTTGATGAACTGCTGAGGAGAGGACAGGGAGGGTTGGCCCCTGGAGGGACGCGACTGGCACCTGACCTCTCCGTCCACGGCACCGGCGCCAGGGCGGCCGCTCACTCCCCCACGGCCTCGACAATCGTAGCGACGACTGGCGACTCACCGCTGTTTTCGTGCGGCGCCGCCCCCACCTCAACCCCACCACCACGGCAGTCCCCCCATTGCGCATCCCCCGATTTTGTTCATTCCTCGACCCCCCGTTGTGCACTTTCCCCTTGAAGGCTCACCCTCCTGTGTTTGTTCCTTTGTGGCACTACTGGGCTGCTCAACTGTTCTATGTGGCCATTGACTGCATCCCCAAGGCCATCTGAGTCGGTCACGTTTGTCACACGCCCCCGCCCGTCACTCCCCTTCTGCCACCATGCTGCTCTCGTAGCCATGTCGGGATATCCGGGTACGTGCCTTCCTTTTCAAATTGTTTTATCTATTGCTATTTTTTTCCTATGCCCCAGACGTGCGGAACGAGAGAGACAGCGAGGCCGCGTGGCAGTGTGAGGTTGGGTGGCTTGGTTTTCTACCGACTTCGGGCCGGGCGTGGAGGAACGAGATTCATTCGAGCATGACTGACATCGCCTTTTTTTTCTTATTGCTCGGTTTTGCTCTCCTCGCGTGCCCTGAGTTCTTCTGTTTTGGCTACACGGCCTGGTACCACGTCTGACCGGTTGGATCGTCCTGAAGCCCCGTCTCAGAGTACTCAACCCCAGCTCGAACCCCCCACTACCAACAGCCATGCAGCACACGCGGGACCTTCGGCGGAAGAAAGCAAGACCCCCCTGCCGTCTATCTCCGACGGCGCACTTTTGCGCAGAGTTGTGGTGCTGGAGGAGCGGGACGCGCTGGTGGCCGAACTGGCAGCAAAGCTCGATGCTCTAGAGCGGGACCTCATGCTCTCGAAGGCGTCCGTGTCGGGTCTGAGCGCTCTTCAAGACGTCATGTCCATCGAGAAGTGGGCGCTCGGTGCGGCCTTGCAAGGCTGCCTGAGGGCCATGATGACGGCACGCATTAACGCGTGCCCGGCCCGTCGGACGGCCAGAACCAAGCGCACCCAGACGGTTCTCACCATTGACCACGTCGCCGTGCGCGGTGCTGTTGTCCAACTGGCAGCCATGTGCTCTCTGGAGGTGGAAATTACGAGAAGTGCGGGAGGTCGTGGCGAGGGGCGTATAGTGCGCTTTTCAGGGTGTCGTGCGGCTCTTTCAATGTTGTCTTGCTCCGCTTCCGAGACAACGGCGTCTCTGTGTCACTCATTTGGGAGAAGAGACGGGACAACTACGACCAGGCTGCTACTTGAGCGGTGTACACAAGAAGACGGCAAGGTGCTGTACATCCTCCAGCGCAACGAGATGAAAGGGACGGTAGAGGTGGCCTGGCGCAGCGAGCTGTCGGACACTGTGCTTCGGCCAAGCACGGTCGGGCCGCTAAGACGTGCAACGATGTGCATCAAGGACATTCCGAGTATGGGCGCGACCTGCCCGGTGATATTGAGATGGTCACCTGTGGCTCGCCGCGGTTCTCTCTCTGGTTCGCCCGACAGTGGCGTACCTGGACGAGTATCTTTGGTGTTTCCCGTTTGTATTGTAGAGGACGCCGGGTCGGACCCACTAGCATTGCTATGAGCAGGAGATAACGACGGGTTGGTCAGAGACTCAACAGATGCGTTGGTGGCCACATTATAACCGCTTGCCGCAGCTGCCATAGTCAGCAAGGTACGTACGACTTCAGCAGTCGACCGGCGGGGCGGCTCCCGGTCATGTGCAATCTGGTCGCGTCAGATCGCGAGTGCGAGCCAGCAACGGTGCCTGATAAATCGTGTTTGAGAGAATGTTATTGAGGGTGATCAGTGGCAAGGGGGACATGCTGACCCGGCTCAGCAATCCCTCCACCTTTGGCAGCCTGCAATAGCTCCAAACTAGACAAATATGCCTCGGGCACATGCTCATGTCATGCTTTTCTATCAAGTTTACTTTTTGGGTCACCTGTCCTGAAAATTCTCGGTGCTCTGGAGGCGACGATTCGTCTCCAGATTGCCATACATTGAATCGAAATTGAATCGACCGTGTGGCGCAAGTCTCGCAAGTATTTCAAGTATCCATTCTGAAGTATATTTAAGCCCACTTTGCTGTGCTATCAGGGGTCCCATGGACCCCGCTGGAGCGCCAGTACTCAAGAAAAAACAATGATGACGCCTGAAGTTTCGTGCACTACTTCTATGCTCCATCAAGTCGTGCCCTGCTGGTCCTCGGACGATCGAAGAATGAATGTTAAGTGGCGCCTTTTTTCTTTGAGTGGCGCGCTGTGCGACGCGACACACTGGGTTTTGTCGTCGATTCGTAAAAACTGATCGGGCCCGAATTTGAACAGCCAAGCGGGAGGCCTCGAAGATTAACCTGAAACGGGTGTGAGTTGATAATATTGAGTCATTCTGGCTGTCTTTGAGGCTGTCTTCACATGATCCTTAAGTTGCTTGTGGAACAGTATGGCAGAAATAATCACGCAATAATACTGGGCTCCTGACAGAGTTGGATGGCGTTCATCTCCAGAATTGTTTGACAGACTGTCCTGCGGATCGTTGTTAATCACGTTTTTGGTTTGTCCGCCAGGCAATTCCCAGAACAGACCCTGTCTCCTGTCTGGGGAAATCCAACAGATTTTCTGGGAGGGGAACACCAGGGCGGTCCAAGGGATGCTCATTGCGCGTATGTTGACGAAGGTCCCCAGGTCAAGTGCGTTGCTGCATTCGGGGCATGGAACAGGTGCTCGAGCACGGGGGCCACAATTCTTTGGGCACGGGTTCTACTTCAAGCGGGTACTACCTCTTTTTCCTGCAGCTCGCTGCGAGGTGCACGCGGCGCAGCGGGGACCGAAGTCACTTCGAACGCCTCGTCCCCTCGCGGGACAGCAGAGGAGCTGCGGCACGTCACATCTGTAGCTCTGCAGTGAGCTTCAGTCATGACGAGCCGCAAACATCGTTGGCGCAGGCCCCGAGCGGCCTCGTACTTCCGATTCGAGGAGGATGACATGCTCCCTGTTCCGCGTTCACTCCACACAGAGGACGCTGCCTCGCAACCTATTGGGCCTGCCCGCCAAAGTGGCGCCCAATCCTCGCGCACGTCACCGGCGGCTGGAATTAAGGCGCCAGAGGCTGTACAGAGCGGTCCGTGCGCGCGGTGACGGTGCTGCTGGAACTGTTGTTAGACCTGGTGGAGGTGGCGCTCGTGGCGACCAAGTTCGGGTTGAACGGGATGGCGCCGCCTACGGGCAAAGCCAAGGTGGCGACCGTGGCGGCGCTCACGGTGACGACGGTGCTGATGCGGTTGCTCGTCATGCGCGCCGCGATCGTGACTGCGGTAGGCAAGGCGGGCTTGATGGCGGTCGCGAGGGCGGGTACCAAGGTGAGGGGTGCGCCAGTGATCGTGTTGGTGCTGGTGCTGGACCTGATGTTCGTGCTGCTGGAGTTGGAGGCAGTCGTGACAGTGTTGGAGTTGCAGGCGATGGTAGTGCCGCAGGTCAACACAAAGGAGGCGACCGCGGGGGCGCGCACGGTGACGACGGTGCTGATGCGCTCGGTCCTGGTCCGCGCCGCGATCGTGACCGCGGTGTGCAAGACGGGGGTCATGGCGGTTGTGAGGGCGGGTACCAAGGTGGAGCGCGCGCCAGTGCTCGCGGTGATGGTGCTGCTGGACCTGATGTTGGACCTGGTGGAGTTGGCGCTCGTGGCGACCAAGTTCGAGCTGGACAGGATGGCGCCGCCGACGGTCAGCGCCAAGGTGGCGACAGTGGTGGCGTGCACGGCGGCGGGGGAGGTTCTCGTGATGAGCGCCGCGGTGGCGCGCGCGGTCGTCAAGACGGGCGTGCTGGCGGCGCTCAGGGTGGGACCCAAGGTGGAGACCGCCTCGGTGCTCGTGTTGGTGCTTGTGCTCGTGCTGTTGTAGCTGGTCGCGTCGGCGCCCGTGGTGATCGTTCTATAGTAACACGCGGTGGTGGTGCTGCCGGTGAGCTCCTACAGCACGCTGCTGAGGGGCAAGGTGGGCATCTTGGCGTGGCCTTTGGAATGGAATTTCCTAGTGGGCAGGATCGACGTGCCGAGGGTGTCGGTAGGTGTTTTTCCGCCGACTTAATGTTGGTTCTGAACCACTCGACTGCTGCATGGCCTCGCGTGGCAGCGATGTTTGGAACAGCTCCGACCCTGCTGATTTGAAAATTCTCGCTGGCATTCCCGCCTCACCGCCTCCATCAGCCCGTCTTGCTTAACCACTGGCACCGGACCACACTACGGTCGCATTTCTGCGCGACGCCGGCCTCCATTCGGGTGAGTACGACACGAGCACAGTTGACCGGCCTGACCTCGGGGCCGCCTGTGTCAGTGCCTCTTGTGGCGAGACCCACCAAACGTCGCGCAGCCGACATGAGGTCGTTAACGAGCTGGAGCTCGGTGACGAGGATGTTGTAAGGGCTCATGCGGGGTGTGAGGGCGTCGATCTCATGGACGATCCCAAACATCCGCCGAGGGCGCGAAATGATACACCCGGCAAGGGGCCAACCCCATTTCAGAGGCAAAATTTGGATTTTCACACGATTCCAATATCATGTGTCAGTACTGTTCCCGAAATGGGCTTGCTCGGTGTAATTCGATCGCATGCCGCGTCAATCAGGACATATGGTGCGCACGTGTTCCGAATCAAAGATCCCAAGATTCGACCCGCGTCATGTGCCGCGCCGAAGCGGAAGGTGGGGGTGCGGGTCACAGTACGGGTTCAAACCTTTTCTCGGTACCCTACAATTGTGAGTGATGTCTTTTCCCGTAGCCCTGATCCCGACCCCACTGTGAAGCGGGGCGAGTTCCGGGCTCAGGCCCTTTCGCAGACCGCTTTCGCAGGAGACCGGGCCCGCGATTAGAAGCTCCTATTGGCTCGTGACGGCCGCAGCGGGCCGCGCTGCAGCCCGGCGCATCCCCGATTTGTCAACATACGCG
>ENA-ORXR01002254-ORXR01002254.1-marine-metagenome-genome-assembly--contig:-NODE-2254-length-18672-cov-53.443184_pt1 | contig 18672 bp, 21 predicted proteins | sample MGYA00237866_ERZ511479 | MGnify/ENA metagenome assembly ERZ511479 | reverse complement strand
TAGAACGAGAGGAAGAGGTAGAACCGCGCGCGAGCGCGCAGGCGCCCGCGAGGCGCGGCCCCTCTCCGGAGTCCCGGACTGTCAACCCGCCAGCCGCGCCATCGGCGCCGCCTGCGTCCGCCCCACCCGCGCCGGGGGCATCTACGATCTACGATGCGAACACAGAGCGAGAGCGAGAGCGAGAACCCACAAGCCCGGGAGAGCGAGAGCGAAACCCGACAAGCCGCTCAGGACAGCGCGGGGCGGATCCGGGTGGAGCTGCGCCCACCCGAGAGCGAGAGCGAGAGCGAGACGCAGGACAACCCGCGCAGTCTCAAAATCTACGATCTACGGCCCCCGGCGCGGGTGGGGCGGACGCAGGCGGCGCCGATGGCGCGGCTGGCGGTAGGGTTTTGGCGCAGTCTCCGGAGAGCAATCGGGGAGGATCCGCAGCCGATCACGGCACGGTTCCGGGTCCGTTGGCGGGGGCTGTTCCGAAGGAGCCGGAGGCGGAACAGGCGGGGTTCGGCGGGATCTATGACATGGACCCGATCGAGGCCGCGGTGACGATCACCGGCGAGGGTTCGACGGCGCAGCGCGCTCTCTGGCGCAAGTACTACGGGCAACTCGGCGCGGGCCTGTTCTGGGCGGCGGTGGGCGAACTCAAAGAGGCCTTGGAGCTGGGAAAGTGCAAGCCGGGCGAGCGCGGCAAGCTGCTTAATTTCATCATGGGCCGAATGGGCAAGGCACGACGCCCGGGCGGGAAGGCGCCGCGGGAATGATCAAACCAGACCAGATTTACATTGCTGCGGAATTGGCTCGGATCTTCGCGTGCAGCGAAAAGGCGATCCGCGAACGCTGGCGCGGCGACCATGTCGTGACGATCGGCATGTCGCGGCGTTGGCACGGGCTAACCCTGCTGCGCGAGGTGCCTGGCTTGGCGGCGCCAGCTGAGCCGGTCGCGGATGGATTCACGGGGCGTTCGTCCGCGTTCGATAAGCACGAACTTGCGGCGCTGGTGCGTGTCCACCCGGCCTCTTTGGTCACTCATTGGGAACGATATGCAATCCGCCTTGGCCGTCTGTGCCGGTGGTCTGGAGAGTCGCTGACACAGCAGATACCAGGGCTTTCCGACGGTCGGCTGCCGAGTGGATGTAATGGAGAGTTTGCGCGTGGCTGACGTGTCCGAGAACCGCTTGGATATCGGACACGCTGGCGCCGTTGGCAGCGAGTTGCGAGGCGTGCCAGTGGCGGAACCCGTGCATGCGGTGTTCGTAGCCTTCGGCTTTGAGCCAACGGCAAAGCCGCTGATAAACGCTTATGCTGTAGGGCTTATCTGGTTCGTTTGGATTGCAGAAAATCCACGGCGTCTTGATCCGTTGGGCTGCGGCGCGGCGGCGTTCGAGGACGGGGAACAGAACAGCGGAGATATCGACCACGCGCTCTTGGTGGCCTTTGGGATCGGCGACGCGCAGCCGCCGGCGTTCGAGGTCGATGTCGCTCCGGCGAATGCCGAGGATTTCTTTTCGACGCATGCCAGTGGTCGCGGCCACGGTGATGAGATCGGCCCACAGGGGATGTTTGGCGCGGGTCTGCTCAAGGATTCTTCGGACTTCGGTGGTGTTGGGCCAGCGGGGCACGGTCTTGGTTCGCTTGGGGCGCTTGACCCCGTCCATGGGGTTGGAGCGGCACAGGCCGCGTTCGACGCACCAACCGAAGAACGTTTTTATCACCTTCATCCGGTGCGCCAGCGTGTTTGCAGTGATCCCGGCGGCGACGGCTTGCCGCCAACGCCGCATGTCCTCGGCGGTGATCTCGAACAGTTCGGCGGGGATGTGTCCGCTCAGGGATCCGATGCAGGATTTGTAGACGGCCACCGTTCGGGCCGAGCCGTTGAGAATTTGTATCTCTTGCAGGTATGCGGCCAAGGCGGATTCGAAGGTCCCGAAAATGGCCGTCTCGCGTTCGATTGCTTCTGCGGCTGCGCGGAACTGTTCGGCTTCGGGTTTGCGTTCGAAGCTCTTGGATCGGATGCGGTCGGTCTTGTGGCAGCGCCAGCGCACGCGCCAAGGCCGCGTTCGACGCGCGGTTTTTTCGATAAATGCCATGTGGTTTCTCCAGGTGGATGTCGTCGTAACAGCTTCCAACGGCCGGCGACAAGTGCCTCAAGCCCCACAGTTGAACCCCACGCATCCTTGGACATCTGTGGCGTTCGCCCTTATAGTAGGGGAGAAACTGGCTCCGAAGGTAGGACTCGAACCTACAACCTAGTGATATGGCTACGCATTATTTCCCCGTTCTGCTCGACGAAACCAACTGTTTTACGCGCTGCGGCGCACCATCCAAAACCCCTCGAACCCCACAGGAAAACCCCACATGGAAAAGCCAAACCTCGGCGAACTGGTCGCCTCGTACTCCCACGCAAACACCAATCTCGAACTCAGGCACCCTCCGACCGAACCAAGCGAGGAACCGGTCGACCCGCGCCAGCAGCGGCTTGAGATGTTCATTGTCGTGCAGGATGGCGACAAACTAATCCACCACCCGGCCAAGTTCGGCCCGACCTCCTACGCGTCCGGGCTGATCTCGATGGTTGCCGACGTGCTCGAAGGCGAAGAACCACAGGCGATCAAGCCGGTTAAACTGGTCGAGGAACAGACCGGAACCACCCCCGAAACACCCCCCGAAGGGGTGCCGTCTGGCGGGTCCTCTGCCGCCTCTCCCACTGCGCCCTAGGCTTTGCCATCGCGCTGGAAACGAAAATTTTTTTCTTTTGGAACGCGCTGACTGACTGACCGAACCCGATGTATGGCCGCGAAGAAAAAACGAACCAGGAAGAAGGCGCCGGCCTCGGCGCGTCGGCGATCGGATGCGCAGATTTTGCGGGCCCGGTGGCTGGCGCCGGCGGAGGTGATCCGGCGGCGGGCAATCGAGGATTCGCCGATTTCGAAGGCGCAGCTTTATGCCACCTACATCGGAACGGACGCAAAGTACCGCGACCAGATCGAGGCGAAAGATGGGCGGTACGATTATCCGCTGCTCTCGGAACTGATCGACCTGGTGCAACAACGGGCGGCGGGGATCCAGCCGGAGGAAATCGAGGAAGCGCTGCAACTGAAAATCGTTGCCGAGTCGCGGCTGAAACGCAGCCAAGCGGACATGGCCGAACGCAAAAACCAGATCGAGGAAGGAGCCATTGCTTACAAATCCGATCTCTATCCGCCGGTGCTGGAGGTGTTCGCCTGGCTGAAAGGGCGGCTCGAGTCGTTGCCGGGTTCGTCGGCCGAGTCGCTGGCGAACTTGTCGGCGGCGGAAGTGGAGGCGGGGCTGGCGGATATCTGCCACGATCTGCAAACAGAAATCGCGGACAAGTTGGAGGCCATTGAATGATTGACCTGTACCGGCAATGCGCGGACGCGATCCGGCCGAAAGAACGGCTGGACGCGGTGGCTTGGATGGAAAAGCATTTCAAATTGACCGAGGGGCCAATGAAGGGCGCGCCGTTTCGGTTTCGGAATAACCCGGTGCTGATGGTGATTTTTCGGCTGTACTCGATGCAGTATCGCGAATTGGTTTTTATCGCCGGCACCCAGGTGGGCAAAACCATTTTCCTACTCGGCACCACGGCTTACGAGATTTGCGAACGCCCGGGCGGGCGGCTGCTCGTGTTGCCCGACGAGAATGTCGCCAAGAAATTTTTTAAAAACAAAATCAAGCCGCTGCTCGAGACCTGCCCGGCGCTGCAGGCCGAACGCACGGGGAGATCGCACGACGAGACCTACATCACGATCAAGTTCCGGCGGTGCACCATGAACATCGCATGGGCGGGATCTGCGGCGTCGTTGGCCTCGGACTCGAAACAGTACGTTGATTTTGATGAGACGGCGAAAATGAAAATCCGCGACAAGGAAGAAGGCGACCCGGTGAGCTTGGCCGGCGAACGCACGAAGGCTTTCGGATCGCGCGGCCGCAAAAAGGTGGTGACGACGCCGACCATGCCGAACCGCCCCGGCTGGAAGCATTTGGAAAACTCGACCTTTCACCAAGCGTATCTACCGTGCCCGCATTGCTCGAAGCGGCCGCGCGGACTGCCGCGGGTGGTGGTCGACTGCGAACAACCGGCGGCCGCCGAACGGATGAAAAAGGCCGGGTACTTCGTGCCGTCGTTCGCGCGGGATTTTGTTTTTGATGACGCTGCCGAACTGGCCGACGTTGAACGCAACACGACCTTGAAGTGCCCGAACTGCGACGGGGCGATCGAGGAAAAGCACAAGCGGGGCATGCTCGCCGAGCTGATCGCCGTGCCGAAGTACCCAGGGCGCGACGTGGCCGGACTGCATGCGCCGAGCTGGTTGTCGCCGTGGATCACGTGGGGCGCGGTCGCGCGGAAATATGTGGAGGCGAAGCGCGACCCCGACCCGTCGGCGATGAAGAACTTTAAAAACGGCTGGGAAGGGTTGCCCGACGAACCGGAGGTGCGCGAGCGGATCGAGGTAGACGTGATTTTGTTGCACCGTCCCGATTTCGCGCCCTACCGACGCCACGAGCTTCCGTTTGCTCCCGACGCTATTTTCCTGACGGCCGACGTTCGAAAACCACAAGCGCACTTTGTGATTCGGGCGTGGAAATATGACATGACATCGGCTTTGCTCAGCTACGGCGAGGTGGCGCGGCTGCGGATGTTGAATGGTGCGCGCGGCACTTCGCTGCGGTTGCTGGATCCGGAAGTCGCACGCAGTTACGAGTGGCGGAACGAGGACGGCAGCGTTGACGAGTACACGCTCGATGCCGTCCTGATCGACGCCAACTATGAACCCGTAGAGGTGTTGCCTTGGTGCCGGCTGCACAACGCGGCTTATCCGATCAAGGGTTCGGGATCGATCGAGGCGGCGTTCCGGTCGAAGAAATTGCAGGACGGGCTGGTGCAGTTCACAATCAAATCCGATAATTTCCGCACACGCCTCTCGAACCGGCTACGGGTGCCGTTGGAAAGTCCGGGGGCGTGGTGGCTGCCAAAAGGGGCAGGGAAAGATTACGCGGCCCACTTTGGGTACGACCACCAGGTCGAGAAACTGGTGCGCGGTGAAATGAAACAGGTTTGGAAACAGGACAACAACGCCATGAATCACTATTTTGACTGTGAAGTTTACCAGATGGCGGCGGCGGCAATTTTCCGCATTCACGATCTCGCGCCAGCGCCGCCGCCACCATCGGCCCCGGGCGAGTCGGCGCCGCAAACGTCCGACTTTGTGACGGCCGGCGGCCGGATCGGCACCGGGGGGTGGACCCGATGAACGAAAAGAAAGGCGGCCGAGCCAAGGGCGAGAACGGAACGAAGTACAAGCCGGAGTTTGCGGCGATCGCTGGGAACCTCTCGCGCTGGCATGCGCTCACCCGGGCGCAGATCGCTGCGGTGCTGGGTGTGCGGGTGCGCACGTTCCGCGCTTGGGTGCGGCGGTACAAAGATTTACGAGACCAACTGGAACCCGGCACCGGCGAGGTGCCGGTGCTCGAGGTCACCCGATACGTTTGCCCACAATGCGGCGGAGCTGATTATGAGAAAAAACCACCAAGCAGGATTTGTAAGACCTGCAAGACAAGATGGCGCCCGCCGGACCCAGGCGCGGAATCGTAGCTTTCGGCTGCCGACGCTGAGCTGTCCGGACATGGATTGTTCGGGCGCATTGCGTACGACTGCCACGCGTGGCGAGGAAAAGCCGGTCCTGCGATACCACGAGTGCCGCAAGTGCGGCCTGCGGGCCAAGTCGATCGAGATCGAGCGGCCGGGGGTGGAGTTGTGAAACCTTATTACAAAGATGATTATTGCACGATTTACCACGGCGACTCTCGCGCGATACTTTCAAGCTTGTCCGAGTCGGGCTTCGATCTGATTTTCACCGATCCACCATATTCGTCGGGAGGGATGACACGATCGGACCGGAACCAGTCGACAACAGCAAAATATCGAATGACTAAATCCGCCAAGGTCGACCCTGATTTCTCCGGCGACAACAGGGACCAACGAAGCTTTGAGAAGTGGTGCAGCCTTTGGATGTCACAGACCATGCTTACAGCGAGAGCGAGCAGTACTTTGGCGTGTTTCATTGATTGGCGAAATTTGGCCTGTGTGATTGATGCGGTCCAAGTCGCTGGCTGGGTTTATCGTGGAATTGTTCCTTGGGATAAAACGACCAGCACCCGCCCGGTTAAGGGATGGTTTCGGAACCAAGCGGAATACATCGTCACCGCGACCGCGGGGCCAATTGACCGCGATCATAATTCAAAAGGCGTTTGCTCCCCTGGCGTGTTGGTGCACCGGGTCAACGGATCAAAAAAGCAACATTTGACTGAAAAGCCTATCCCACTTTTGGCGGAATTCATACAAACGCGGGATGATTGGAAGCACATATTGGATCCGTTCATGGGTTCGGGCACCAGCTTACGGGCGGCAAAGAATCTGAACCGCAAGGCGGTCGGAATCGAGCTTTCCGAGAAATACTGTGAAATCGCGGCGAATCGTCTGTCTCAAGAGGTGTTGGCCCTGTGAGGTTGAATAAACCACCGCTAGGAATTGCGCCCCGGCACCTGGTGCCCGCGGTCAGTGATTCCCGCCGCCTTCGCCTTTTGAAAAACGCGATCCGTAGAAAATACAAGTTCGGGGGCGAGATCCCCGAGAAGTGGCTCGCGGAACTGGCCGGCCTGTCCACTTCGCCGCGGGGGTACTACTTCAAATGATCACCAAGATTCTTGAAGCGTTGTCCGGACTAAAAGTCTTGGTGACGGTGGCGCCCCGGGAACAGGCGGTGCGGGTTCGCGCGGGCAAGCATACCAAGCTGCTCGGATCCGAAGGATGAAGCGCACCAATGGAAAAGGGGGGGTTTACCCGAACGCGGCCCCCGCCCTATCCTGCGCAATGCCAAAACGACGCAAAAAATCAGATACGAACTCGAATAACGATACCCCCACCGCCCCGCCGCCGCCGGCTCCGGACGCGACCACGGCATCCACCGCCACTCCGCCGGCCCCGGACGCTGCAGCTGCACCGCCGACGCCCTCGAACGAGGTGGCAATGCCCACGCCCGACGCGGCGCCGAACGCATCGCCCATCCCGGACCCGCCAAAGTCGATCGCCCAAGACCTCGAACAGCAATTTACCACCTCAAACCGTTCACGCCCCGGCCCGACTCCCCACCCGCTGGCTCGCGCCCGCGCCTGATTTTTACGCTATCCCTGACCAAAGGGGTGCCGCCGAGCGCTCGGCGGCACCCCGCTATTTCAACGTGAGCGAACCAGAACAAGAACCGACCGCGCCGCCCGTGCCGGCCATAGCCGACTGCGGCGATGTGCCCGACCCCGGCCCGGTGGACTGGTGCAAATTACTCAACATCCTGGACCACAAAATCCAGTGCCAGACCGTGGCGCTGCAAGGCTCCGGCGATTGCGATATCACATCCGTGGCCATTGACGGGATCCGAGTGGAGGCGGGCAGCCCGCAAGGCCTGCTCGACCGGATGGTATCAATGCGTACCACGTATTACAAAAACTGCGAGATGCAGCAGGCGGCCGACGCCCGCGGCACCCGTTGCGCCACCATCGCCGTGCCGCGTGGTCCGCGTTCGGCTGCAAGTGGGAGGTGCTGCTAATGAGCAAACGCCGCCGCCGCCGCCCCTGGGAACAAACCCCGCAAAACGAAGGCAGCCACGAACCCCGCCCCTCTCGCACCAAGCGGGCCACGCGGGTCGACCGGCTGATTGAGGATTTCTTTCCGGGCTGGGCCGAGTCCCGGAGTAAGGCGCGTTGGAACCAAGCGCAATACAGCCACGCCGCCAGCCAGTTCGACAGCGCCGAACGGTTCGTGCAACGCGACGGCGGCCGCGCCCGCCACCGCGGCGACTACGGCCAAGCCGGCGGCGGCGGTGGCAGTGGTGTCGGCGACCACACGCTGCAGCGGATCCGCGAACGATCCCGCGACCTGTACGACAATTCAAAATTGTACGCCGGCGTTCTGCGCCGCGCCGCCGACATGCTCGGCATGCCCAACATCATGCCCAAAACCGGCGACACCGTGCTCGACCGCGAACTGCGCGAGGCCTTTGTCGCCGCCGGCCAATCCTACTCGCTTGGCGGCTGGCTGATGGCCGACGGCCGGAGCTTCAAAGAAGCGCAGCGCGACACCGTGATCCATATGGACCGCGACGGCGATATTTTAAACTACGCCAGCGACGAAGGGATCCAGCAGATCGAGGCGGTCGATATCGAAACCCCGCTCGGCTGCGGCCCGAACGCCCGGATAAAAAACGGCGTGCAAGTCTCGCGGCTGAACCGGCCCGAACGGTTTTGGTGCGGCAAACGCGATCGCGCACACTGCTACTACCTAGACCGGCGCGACGCGGTAGGCATCGACGCCGAACTCTGCCTGTTGGTCGGCCATCGTGATTACATTTCTTGGACCCGGGCCATGCCGCCGCTGCAGCAATCGCTGACCGGGTTCATGGATCTTACCGATTACCTCGAGGCCGAACTCGTCGGGGCCCGCGCGGCCGCCTGCATCATGGGCGTGATTTCCGGCAACGATCCGAACAGCGCCAGCCAAGGCCTTTCGCTTAAAGGGAACGACGGATGCGGCACCGACGGCCAGCAGCAGCGCGGTTTGACCGCGTTCGAACCGGCGATGATTGCGCGCCTCTACCCGGACGAAAAATTTGACCTGATCGAAAGCAAACGCCCCGCCGCGAACTTCCCGAACTACGTAAAAATGATGCAGCGGATTAGCACCCTGCCGATCGGCCTGCCGCTCGAGCTGGCGTTTTTGGATTTCTCCGAAAGCAACTTTTCGACCGCGCGGATGATCGTCGGCGAGGCGCAAGAGGCCATGAAGTGGCGCCGCTGCCAGCTCGAAAAATTCACCGCGTGGGCCTATCTCGAATGGCACCGCCGGCAACCCGATATCCGTTTCGGCCGAACCCGATCCGGCGTGACGAACTACAACCCGTACCGCTACGAAATCCGCGTTCCGAAACGCTACAGCGTGAGCCCGGAAAAAGACGCCTTGGCGCGGTCGATCGATCTGTCGACCGGTGTGACCTCGATTACCGAGATTGCCGAACAGATGGAACGTACCGTCGAGGATCTCGTCGAAGAGCATTGCGCCGAGGTGGTGCTCGCCCGCACCAAGGCCGAGCTGCTCGGACTGGATCCGGCCACCTACGAGGCCAAGCTGCTGCTGGGTGTTCAGGAACGGTTGCACACGCGGCTGCATAGCTCCATGGCGCAGCAACCGAACGAGGAAAACTAACCTTATGAACTTAATCAACTGGCTCGATCAAACCACATGGGCGATCACGCCCGGCAAACTGGAAACCATTGTTGACGTGCTGCGCAGCCATGCCGAAGGTCGCCTCTCCGGCACCAACGAACTGCGCGCGGCGCTGATCGAAGAACAGCGCGAAGCCGAGGCCACCTACACCGACGGCACCGACGCGGCCGGCAACCGGGTGCGCTTCAACCTGGTGGGCGACGTTGCGATGATTTCTTGCATGGGCACGCTGATGCACCGTGCCGGCGGCCTGATGGCCATGAGCGGCGCCACCTCGTACCAACGGATTCGCCAGCAGTGCGAGGCCGCGCACCAAAACGGCGCTTGCCGGCGGATCCTGCTCGAGATCGACAGCCCCGGCGGCGAGGCGCGCGGACTCGACGACTTGGGCGCCTTCTTGCGCGACCTGCGCGGCAGCATCGACATACAAGCGCACATCTCCGGACTCGGCTGCAGCGCGGCCTATCACCTCGCCAGCGCGGCCAATCACATCACCATGTCGGCCGATGCGCTGGCGGGTTCGATTGGTGTGATCATGTCGCACGTAGATCGCAGCGCGCGGAACGCGGCCGATGGCTTCGTGGTTACCTACATCACCGCCGGCGAGGAAAAGGCCGACGGCAACCGCGACGAACCGCTGAGCGAACGCGCGGCGGGAACCTATCAGGGAATTGTGGACGATCTTTATGGGCGGTTCGTGGCGAGTGTCGCGGCCGGCCGCCGGGTATCCGAGGCGACCGTGTTGGAAAACATGGCCGACGCCCGGGTGTTCACGTCCGACGCCGCGCTCGAGGCCGGCCTGGTCGACGCCATTGGACCTGTCACCGATGTGACCGGACAAGCTGCGCTGCCGATGCGTTCGCAGATGGGTCCGGCGGCCGCGTTCGATGTGAACCGGCTGCAGTTGTCGCTCGCCGCGTCGCTGGTTCGCGCCGGCATTCCGGCCGACGATGCGATCACCGCGTCGGCTGCGGCGGTGGCTCGCCTCTCCTGAATCCCGCGATGGAAAAGGGGGGGTTTACCGTATCGGCCCCGCCCCGCTATCCTCGACCATCTTAAATCAGAGCGCATCAGACTGTAACTAAACCCCACCCCACCCCATGAACCTACTTTCCCAACTTCAAGCCGCCGTCGGCGGCGACCGGGCTATCGAGCTGTTCAACCAGCGCGACGCCGCCCGGGCCGAGGACGCCCCGCCGCTCACGCTCGGTGACTTCGCCGGTGACATCGCGACCGAGTGCAGCACCCTGCGCGACGCCAACACCGAACTGGCCGCCAACTTCTCCACCGAGAAAGCAGCCACCGCCGCCGAAAAGGCCCGCGCCGACAAAGCCGAGGCGATCGCCGCCGAAGCCGGCAAACGTCCGGCCGTGATCAACCTGGTGTCCGGCGATGACGCCAGCGCCGCCGCTGCCGCCGGCAACCAGCCGCTCGCCGGTTCCGATCTGTTCAAATCCGAGTTCGAGGCGTCCGAGGCGCTGCAAGCCGAGTTCGGCATCTTCGCGGCATACGAGATGCACCGCGAGGGCGAAGAGAAAGCCAAGAAGGAGGCCAGCTGATGGGTGCCAACGTCCTATGTCCGCCCATGTGGCCGATTCGCAAAATCAAACACGAACGGTTCGACAGCTGGACCAGCGACCCCGCCGTGTCCTACGACGCCGGCGACGCCGTCGGCCTCGATCCGGACACCGCTTCGTCGACCTACGGCAACGCCCACCCGTTCCAACCCGGTGACTGTTTCATCGGTTTTGCCGATGGCAAAAGCTGCAACGAAACGCAAATTCCGGTGATGAGCGAAATGGAGCTTTGCCTGCCGATCACCGGCGGCGGTCTCGATCTCGCGACCATTCCGCACCTGCCGAAAAATGACGTGTACGTGAACGCCACCGGCCCGCGTACCTTCGAACTCGGCGCGGCCGGCCCCGACACCATTGGTTCGGTGGTGCAGGTCAAAGACGCCAAAAACGCTTGGGTGCGCATCTACACCCAGGCCGAACTCGCCCAAATTTAAGGAGCAACCCATGCCCAACTGCATCCAATGCAATCCCCTCACCGATCGCGCCGCGGTCGCCAACATGATGCTCGGTTACCGCGGTGACCAGCAAACAGACGATTGGTGGCGCCAGGCCACCATGACCGACATGACCGACTCGCCGAACGGCACATGCAAAGTCTACGCCGGCGGCACTCCGTGTTTTGTCAAACGCCACTGCGGTGACCCCGAAGCGCACCAGGCGACCATGTACAGTTACACGGTCAAAACCTGCCGCTACGAGAAGAACCTGAAGTTCAAAGAAAAAGAGTGGAAGTACGACAAGACCGGCCTGATGCGGCGCCAGACGCTCGACATCGGAATCGAGGCGCGCCTGCACCCCGAGGACAGCATCGTCGACATGCTCAACAAGGCCGAACTGGTGCCCAGCATCGTCGACGGCGTGCCGCTCACCGGTTTCAACCACTGCTGGAACGATCCCGACAAGCCGCAAAGCAACCTGATCGTGTCCGAAGTGGTCGACCCCGCGAACCCGACGTGCGAGGAAGTCCAGTGCTGCGTTTACGACACAATTGCGCAGATCTACAGCGCCCGCAACGATCAAGACAAAGTGATCCGCAAGCCGAACCGCTTCTCGCACTTCCTCGTGATCTACGGCGTGCCGTACGACAAAGTGATGACCAAGTGCTTCTTGCCCACCGCCGCCTGCACCGGTGCCGCCGACGGTGGCGCCAACGTGTTGCGTGATGGGGCGTACGACATCCGCCCGGTTCTCGAGCCAGACTATTTCAGCGGCTACACCACCGCGCCGCCGCCCGTACTGGGTGCGCCCGCAACCGTGGGCCCGAACCCGAGCGGACATTCCATCATCGTGATCGGCGTGCCTCGTTCGGTCGGTGGCATGGGCATGGGCTACGCGCTCGGCTGCACCACCCTCGAAGAGTTCCGCCCCTGGAGCCTCACCCCGGACTCACCGCAATGGCGCCGCGGCGTCGACTGCCAAGTGCTGTTCGGTGGCGACTTCGAAAAAGCCTACTACCCCCACGACTGGACGCTGATTGCTCAGTGCAATCTGGTCGCAAAAGGCGGCTGAGCAACCCGACTTTCTTAGTGCCTTGGTTCGTATCTGAGATCTGAGAACATCCTAAAGCCCGGTGCCGGCAACGTCGCCGGGCTTTTTTTCTACTTCAACCCCACCACCGAACCCGCCCCCGCCGATGTCCGCCGCCTGGAACATGCTAAAAAAAGGCCTCGAGAAGATTCTCTCGGCCGAAGGCTGCCGCGGACTCGGCGAAGAGGTTTGTTGGCTGCGCGCGTCGCCGGTGAAGTGCGACCCGCCGGTAAAGATTTTTGTACCCGACGCGATCGTGCGCGAAACCAGCGGCCAAGAAACCGCGCTCGACCACCAGGTCGCGCAGGTTCGGCGGGCGCTGATCTACATGCCGACCAACGCGGAAACGTGCAAGATCACCACCAAGGGCGCGTTCCTGGTGCGCAAGCGTTGCGGCCCGTTCGGCTGCCCGATTGAGGAAATCGAGAACCCGGAACAATGGAACATCACCGGTTGGAAAATCCGCAACCGCTGCGTTCTCGCAATCCGGGTGATCCAGCCGAAGACGGTCGACTGGTCGAACCAAACACAGCGCGCCGTGTGGAGTCCGGCCGCGCCGGGGTTGGTGTAACATGAGATTGGCCTACGCCTACAAACTGCTCGAGGAGGCGCTGAAAAAATCGGCGTGCCTCAACAAGATGCTGCCCGCCGGCGCCGATCCCGCCGACCATATCGTATGGCCTGAGCATCAATGGGATTGCGACCCCGACGGCTGCCCGATCATCCCCGACACCTGGGTCGGCATCGAAATTCAAGACGGGTCGACCCGCGACAAACTGACCGGCACGTCCGAGGTCGAGGTCGCCTTTTGGGTGTTCTTCAAACCCAAAGACTGCGACGCCCGGGAACGCACCTGCCAGCTGCTCGAGTGCGCCGATTGTTTCGAGTGCGAAATCTGCGCCTTAATCCAAGGCCTTTCGCCGGGGCGCCTGGTGTCCTCGATCACCTACGATCAAACCGGCTTTGCCGAACCCGACCAAGCCGGCTTGCCCGCCCAGGACAGCCGCCGTGATTTCTTCAGGATCATTCTCACCATCACCTAGACCATGCCGACCGTAATTGAAAAAAGAGGCGGGACCACCATCCGCTACACCGGCGTGCCGCTGCCCAAGTTGCCGGTGAAACTGCGCAAAGAATCGCAAGCCATGCTAATCGAACTCGGCAGCTGGTGGCGTTCGAACATCCTGCCGCAGCATTTTGAGGTGGGCGCATACCGTCGCTACGGCGGCCGCGAACCCAACGTGTACGAACGCCGCAGCCCGTGGCGCGGCCGCGGCCTCACCCGTTCCAACATCGGCCGCAAAAAACCGCTTACCCAAAGCGGCACGCTGCGCCGCAAAGCGCTCACCGGCCCGGTGCAGTTCCGCGCGTCCGGATCCGCCGGCGGCTCAAAGGTCCGCATCGTTTTCCGTGGCCTGCCCCGATACGTTTTTTACCGCAACAACAACCGCGGGCAGCTGCCCAACATCCCCCGCGAACTCACAATCACCAACGAAACCGACGAACGCGCCCTTGCCGTTCAAGCCCGCCGCATCTGGCGCGGCCGCCTCGCAAAAATTTAAAGAACCCAGGACCCCCCAACCATGGCCAACTACCGCATACATTCCGCGATCGTCGACGGCACGCCCTGCGCGCTGCAAACTTCAAGTCTCGCGATGGATCCGCAGATCGAAGAAGTGATCAACTCCGGCGACAGCACGCTCGCCATCGCCCTGATCACCAAGATTCCCCACCGGGTGACGCTCGGCACTACCGACATCAAAAAGCTGCAAAAACCCAAGTGCGGACCGGTCACGCTGTTTTACGTCTGTGACGACGATTGCGGCAACCCGACCGCCGCCGAGTTTATTTCAATCGCCATCGACAACGCGCTCATCTACCCGCTGCGGATCAGCGGCCGACTCGCGCAGCTGACAATGGAGATTGTCCCCCTCAGCCCCGACGGCATCACCTGTCCAGTGACGCTCGGCACCACCCCCGGCCCGGCCGTCTCGATTTCCTCGGTGTGGCGCCCGTGCAACGGCACGATTTCCGAGCAGTCGCTCGACTTCGGCTACTCCTACCAGTTCCCCGAATCCGGCGGAATCTACCAGACTGAGGCCTTTTTCGAAAAGCAGGTGCCCAAGGCGACGTACACCACCCGCGACAAAGACGAGATCACCCAAGCCCGATTGTGCGGCAAAGAATGCGCGACGCTCGAAATGAAATGGTGCGAAATTTTCAAATGCGCCGCCACCGGCGGCACCTGCACGGCCACCATCGAGGGCACGGTCTCGACTTCCGCGATCAACGCCGATGTCGGCCAGCCCGGTACCTCCAGCATCACCGTTTACGGCGAGGGCGGTGTGACCCTCGTGTAAAAAATCACCCCGAACAAATCAGATACGAACCTATGCTCACCAAATCAACCGACGCAGCCGCCGCCCTCTGGTACTGGCTGCCGCCCACCCTTCCCGAAACCGAACGGCCGTTTGATCACGGCGACACCCCCCGCACCAACGTCAGCGTGAAAAGCCCGGCCGGCGCGATCGGTCGGGCGTACACCTACACCAAACACGGCGCGATCGCGCCCCACCCCGAACGGCAAACATGGATCCCCTGGACCGTGAACGGCCACGACTGCTGTATCGTTCTCGAGAACAGCAAGCGCGACCAGCTGCCCGCCGCCCTCGCCCGCGACGAAATGCTGCCCGGCCACCTAGTCGATTTCGCCGACGGCTCAAAATGGCAAGTGCCGGTGGTGCGCATGTTGGGCGGCGGTACCGGCCTGCCGCAGCGGCGCACCCTCGAACCCGACGGCACGCGCAGCTGGTCGCCGCTCGAACGCTACGCCCAACTGTCCGCCGCGGTCGATCGGATGTATCGTCACAACACCGGCGAAACCCTCGAACCCGCGATCACCGACAACGAGATCGACGACGCGATCGGCGCCGGCCTCGCGCTCAATTACCACATCGGCCTGCCCGAACTGCTACTTCTCGACCTCATGGAAGTGGCTTGCTGGCGGCGTGCCGTGCTCGCCATGATGGACTGGCCCGCCGTCGAGGCCGCGCTCGAAAAAAAGAGAACGGGGGAGGCGACACCCTGAAGAAAACGCGCCATCGTCTGTGGCTGGCCGGCCGGCTGCCCGACTACTTGCCCACCTTCGCGGACGCCTGGTGGCTGAGTGGAGGGCAGGCCCGTGGCTAGTCGCGTCGAATACATCTTGACCGCCGAGGACGGGCAGGCGCTCAGAGCCGCCGAACGACTGCTGCAGGCTGCCCGAAACACCGGCGACGCGTTCGAGCAATCTAGCCGGCGCACGCAGCGATCAGGCACCAGCGCGTTCGACAAGATGGGCAAAGCCGCCCTAAAGTTTCTCGGTCCCGCCTCGATCGCCGCCGGGGCTGTAAAATTTCTGCAAAACGAGTTTCAACAACTCGAACAGCGCGCCGCCGCCATCCAAGCCGAGGCGGCCAAAGCGTCCGCGGTCGGCCAGGGACTCGGCGCCAACCTCGCCAACTTCGCGAGCAACCGACCCGGTGGTGCCGAGGACGCCGCCGAACTCGAGCGCTCGATTATCCAAATTCTCGCGTCGCCAGTCGTCGCCCTCGAGGATGGCGCCAACCGGCTTGGCGCGGCCGCCACCGCGGTGCAGAGTTCGCTGCCGGAGGCCGATCTAAAAGACATTGTCGGCATCCTGCGCGAAACCGCCGAGAGCGGCACGCTAGCCCAAGGCGCGGACCTGTCCGGGATCGCCACCGCCCTGGCCAAGCTGCAGGACCTCGGCGGGCTTTCGCCGAACCAGGCGCAGCAGTTCGCGCGGCAATCGCAGGTGGCCAGCCAGGTCGGCGATAGTTCCGCCTTTGCCTCGGCGATCACGCCGATTCTTTCGCTGGCCTCAGCGCAAAACGTAAAATTCGAACAGGCGCTTGGCCTATTCGGTTTCATCACCAAATCACTCGGCGACAGCGACGGTTCGAAATCGAGCACCGCCCTGATCGCGATTCTTAACAAGCTGGCGAGCGGCAGCGAAAAGGCCGGCAAGTTCGGCCTCGAGTTCGACAGTGAAAACGCCTTCGACCGGTTGATCGAGTCGGCCGAGTTTCTGCGCACCGCCACCGAAGAGCAGCGCGGCAATTTCCGCAGCGCCTTTGCCGAGGGTGCCGCCGGCGGTACCGTCGCCACGCGGCTGGCCACCGAGGACGGGCTGCGTGCGCTGGCCGATGACATCCGCTTGGTGAGTTCGGCGCCGCTCGATCAAGACCGGGTGGTGTCCGAGATTCAAAAGTTGCGCGAGGCCTCGCCGTCATTCGCGGAAGCGTTCGACGCGTTGCAGGCACAAAGCCAGTTCGCCTCTCAACGGCTAGGCGACGTGCAAGAGGGCGAGAGCGCCGGCACCTTCCGCGAAGTGCTTGCCGAGGCCCTACAACGCGCGGAACTGGACGCACGAAGTCAAGAGGTGGTGCTCGGTCGATTTGATACTGAGCGAGCGCAAGGGAGCACGATAAGCGAATCACTCGATAACTCCCTAAGAAACCTCGGTCAATTAGACCGGTTCGGTTCTCGGTTCCTTGATTCGTTCGCCCCGCTAAATTTCGTAAGGGCGGACCCGAACAAAGCGCCTAGCTTATTCCCCGACACGTCCGCCCGGCCAAGGCCCTTCGATGAAGTGGTCGAGGATTCGGAATCGCTGCAAAAACTGGTGCCCATTCTTGAAAAGCTCAGCGCCACCCAGGGGGCCCTTTCCGCCCTGGTACCTGCAGCCACGCCCCCGACTGCATTCCCGCCACTGGAACAGCAGCAGCCCGCACCGTCGAACCAGCCGACACCGGTGACCGTGACCCTTGAACAACCAGCACCGTCGACCCAACTGGTGCCGCCAGTGGTGCAACGATTGCCCGCGCCCGCCGCCGAACCCGACAACTCTTTAGGCGACGGTTTCCGAGACGCGCTCGCCGATCTGGTCAAAGATTCTGGCATCGACGAACGCCGCCAAGAAATCGTGCTCGACAGCTTCGACCGAGAAAAAGAATTAGGCTTTAGCTCACCTGCCGCACTGCAACGCAGTTTCCGTAACGTCGCCGGTCGAGACCAGTTCGGCGCCGGGCTATTCGACCGGATTGTGCCCGACAGCATCAACGGACTGCAAGGAGGATTCCGCGGCTCCGACCGCAACTTCGAACGCCCGTTCTCCGAAGTCGCCGCCGACTCCCCAACCCTACAAGCCATCCTCACCGAACTGCGCGCCGGCAACAACACCAGCGCTACCAACGCCGCCGCGCTCGCGCAGCTGCTCGAAGAGCGCCGCCAGCAAACCGAAGAGGGCAACGATGACCGACGCCGCAGCCGCCGCGTTCTCGAGGACTACAGCACGCCGCGCCGCGAACTCCGCCAAGGCGTCGACGCGTTTGGAGGCGGCCGCTAATGGGCATCCTCACGCGCCAAGCCTGCCGCACCGGCGAACTGATGGGCATGCCGACCTTTCGCGAGTTCGGCACGGCCACGTGGGACCTCACCACGCGTACCGAACTCTGCCGCTACGAACACGGCCGCACCGTCGTGCGTCCGATGCCGCGATCGCGCGGCCTGGTCGCCAAGTCCATCGATGGCCGCCCGCTGTGCCTCGCCACGCTGGACGGCTGCGCCATCATGGGCGCGCCGGATGCGACCACCACCGATGACAACACCACCCCGCCCGGCGTGCCCGGCGCCAACGACTGCGCCAGTTGCGGCGGCACCGCCTGCAACCTGCTTCAGCAAGGCAAAACGACGATCAAACAGATCGGCGGCGTCGGGTCGAGTTGCAAGCATCCCGGATTGTGCATCGTCTCCTGGGAACGCAACTTTGTGCAGTTGTTGCACTGTTAATAGATACGGAAGACGACCAATGAATGATTTTTTACGATGGCTGAAAATGTCCTACATCGGCGGTTGCTGGCAACCGTGGCCGTGGGGAAAAAGAGTGTGCATCGGCTGCGCCCAACGAACCCGCCGCCCCCGCCGCCGCGCCGACGGTATCCTCGCGTATCCTTCCCGTTGCGCGAATTGCACCCAAAAAAATTAAGCCATGCCGCTGCAAATACAGCCCCTCATTGCCAACTTTATCGGCCTGAACATCCCCGCCGGATGGACGAACATCAACGAGGCCGTGGTCGTCGACAAACCCTATGGCGGCAACTGGGCAACCGCCCGCATCCGCTTCCCCGCCGACTGCGCCGAGGACGCCCGCGGCTTCTGCGGCGAGCCGGTGCGGATCACGCTCGGCGGCCAGTTCATCTTTCAAGGCCGGAT
>ENA-ORXR01002253-ORXR01002253.1-marine-metagenome-genome-assembly--contig:-NODE-2253-length-18693-cov-17.350935_pt1 | contig 18693 bp, 21 predicted proteins | sample MGYA00237866_ERZ511479 | MGnify/ENA metagenome assembly ERZ511479 | reverse complement strand
GCTTGCACGACGGCGGCGACGTCTGCCCCGTCATCCTCCGCGAGCAAGGCGGCGGCGGGAGAGGCGTGATCGTCCCCGGCGTCCATGTCAGCGCAAGGGGGATGGTAGATGACCGACGAGAGACGGGGAGAAGAGATGACGCGACGATCGCACGCGTGCAGTCGCCAACGTGATGAAAAAGCCGAACAGCGCCGATAAATACGACCACCGTGTCCACCAACGTACAGCCACAGAGAGATCACCGAGCATGCGAAGTGGGGCAAGAGCCGCAGGGGGAATGGATGGGGCGTTACACGAGGGCAATGATGTGTGGATGAGGGGCTCGATGGGCAGCGCCAGCGTCGTGGGTGGCCAGCAGGATAGAGGCGAGCGGACCGGTGCGAGCGGTGAACAGGGTTAGCGATGTGAACGAGCGGTGGGATGGCCGCGCTCGAAACGGTGGTGGGAGCCGTCAAAAAGACGCCGGCCGGATGGGCGTCACGACGGTGGGGAGAAAAAGCGAGCGGACCATGCCGACCAGGACCGCGTGTCCACCGGGGGAACGGAACCCACATCTAGAATGCGTCCCCACGCCCCTGTGGATGGCGCTTCCGACAGGCCACGGGCCATAGCCAACCCAGCAGGCCGCCCGGCCGCTGATGCGCGCAACAGGACCGCACACACCACCCACCGCGGTCGCTCCGCCGCCCCCCGCTTCCAGATGGTGCGTATGGCGGCCCCTGTACCGTTCAGGCTCCAAACACCCCCTGCGACGGCTGTCAAGGGGTCCCAGTAGTGGTGGCGGATCGCCTAACCGAGGCGCCCCCCTCTGGATGGTGCGAATGGCGGTCCCCGCGGTCCTGGTGTGACCGTTCAGGTACCACCCATCCCCTGGAGGGGCTGTGAGCGCGCCTCAATCGCAGTGGCAGAGCGCCCGACCGCGGCGCCCCCCTCCGCATGGTGCGTATGGCGGTCCCCACGGTCCTGGTGTGACCGTTCAGACACCACCCACCCCCTGGAAGGGCTGTGCGCGCCCCTCAACCGCGGTGGCAGAGCTCCCCGCCCGATCCCCCCCCACCAGACAGCACTGTTGGAGGCGCGTGTCGCCCGCGCGCCACGAACCGCCTGCGTGTGCGGCCCAGGTGGCCCAAAAGAGGCGCGGCCCGCCCTGGCGGGCCAATATCACACGCTCAGATTGCGCAGTGGACGATGCGTGGGGGCGGCGCACACTGAAAAAACCGACAGTGGGGGTCGTGATGCATCATTGTGGCCGCTGCCGTCTGTGACTGTCCCCGGCGCGCGAAACAGGATCCAGCACGATTGTCTCGTTGCCTGTGTCAGCAGAGATTATCTCGCAAGACTGGAGGTCCCGCTGTCCGCAGGTGTGGTCCACAGCAAAACCTTCCCGTTTGTGAAGATTTCCGAATAGTCGAGGCCTTTCAATTGCCACCACGTTTCTCTGCTAACAACCATGTATGGCAAACTTCTACCAATCGTTCGACCAATGAGAGAGCTTAGCAGAATGGGGCCCGCGCTTGGGCGGCCCCATTTCCGATCGGAAATGGGGCCGGCGAACGCTGGCCCCATTTCTGAATCTGATATATGACATGTACTTACACCATTTGATTTCCTCTGGCGACGACCAGAATGAGGCTGATGTCGTCCAAGGAGTATCAAAGTTGGGAAACGAAGAGAGCCGGAAAAAACAAGTATTCACTGATTAGAAAAAAAATGAAAAAAGGCTCTCCAGGCGTCCCCGAGGACGACCGCATGTTAGTCTGAATTCTTTTGTCCCTCTTCTAAGCCTCAGTTAGCGCAGTGGCCCGAGAAAAATGAATGGACATGAAAAGCAACCTGAAAAATATCCCATGACGTCGAGCTCAGAAGATGCAGGACCCCTCAGCGTTCTCCCACGACGGGTTTGCTCCAGGCGCAGCGCCACCTGAACTCGTGAATCTCAATCGGGGCACGGTCCTCCGCAGTCCCTGCTGTCAGCACCCCAGCTGCAGACCCCGCCAGTGCCGGTGCAGCGGACGGGCCCGAGAAAAAAAAAAGCTGGCATGGTCTTTTTTGTGCAACGCACCATAGAGAGTTTTTGCTGTTAGCTCCGCGGGCCGGTTGTGGCATCTCTGTGGGATGATGTTTCCGGCCGAATTCGTGTAAGCACAGATCCCACGACGAACCGTCCGAACTATGCTGATCACTTTTAGCCGTACAGCCCGTGGGAACTCCGTGGCTGATCAGCCGGTGGATGATCGCTGCAAGTCGCACCACCACACAGAACCTCCGCAAGCATACAGGCTGCGTCAGACCAGCTGCATCCCCCCCCCCCCCCCCCAGACGGTCGCGATGGTATCTATTCGAGGTAATCCACTAAGCAGGAGGCTCGCTCGCCGACGTTTACTGGGTAATACTCTGCTGGCCGGACTCGCCATTGGCCTGTCTCTGTGCAGCATGGCACTTGTTGCGTCTGGGAGGCCCAATCCCGGGCTGGGAGGCCCAATTCCGGGTCTTAAGCCTGGAAGGCCCATTTCCGGGCTGGAGGGCCCAATTCCGGGTCACGGGTACAATTGGGCCCCCCGATCCTAATACTTGGAATTGGGGCCCAAATCCCCGATTCGGCCCAACCCTATCCGGGAGAAGGCCAATCTCGACAAGGGCCCAATCCGGACGGCTGTCCTCCCAATCGGCAGCTACTTTTGGGCCCAACTTCGTCAGGTTCATGTTTGTTTGTATCGTTTCACTGATTGGTCTCCGTTTCTCTGCTTTTAACGGCGTCGGGCTCCGCCCTCGCCGTCTCGTCTTGCTCGCCATCCGAGTCCTGGTGTCTCCTTTGGGGCCTGGCTATTGCGCGTTATCGCCGCCCGGGGTACCCCTTTGGGTTGACCCCTCGGATCCTTCTTCTTGTTTGTATTGTGGTTTTGACCTTCTGTTAAAGGTACTTGTTTTTCCCTTGGTGTTGCCACACTTGGTGGAGCAGCAGGGGAGAGGAACTCCGTCTCTCTCGGGGGACACCCTTTCCTCTGTCGAACCCTGGCGACAACGAGTGGAGCTGTATCTTTTTCGGTGCATTCTGACGTGGGCCCTGTTGGGGGCCTGGGTCACCGGCGGCTGTTGTCGCAGGCCGGGGAAGTCGCTCGTCGTCGCCCGACGGACCGTGGCGGCGGCGTGTCTGAGGTTGGGTTTTCGTTGGACTATTACCCCCTTCCTCCTCGCGCATGGTCGGCGAGGGAACCCATCCCCCACGTTTCGCTCCTCCTACGAGAGCCGAGATGGATGATTCGCATGGCGCGATGAACCCCCCCCGTCCCGACGAGGATACCCGCCCTCCGAGCCCTCCCGATACTAGGCCACCGGACCCCCGAGACCCGACCCAGGAACAACAAGAACGCTCAAGACCCCCCGCCGAGACGACGCCCGGTGCGAGCGTCGCGTCACTGACGCAACTCGTCCACAACCTGGCCCAATCCTTCGCGGATATCAAGACAGAGGTCCGGGCGATGCAGGTGGCCCATTCCACCCGCTCACCCGGGCCCGAGTCGACCCCGGGCATAACGCGGCATGCGGGCAGCACACCTGCCAATACGCCGTTGCCATACGCCCGCAAACGCATCCTTAAGGCGCCGGCGGCCTCCACGGCGGGCACCTCCGCGTCGCACGCCGCGACCCCTGCTGCCGACCCTGAGGGAAGCGACCCGTCGGACTCAAGCACGAGTGACGATGACGGCTCCCATGCAGCCGAGCGCAAAGTGGCCCGCCTGGGGCGCCGTTACGTCGAGGACCAACGAGGCAGCCCGGGACCAACCTTTTCGTGGCCGGCCCCGTTGGACTCCCTGCATGGCCCTTTCCGCACCCTGTTGAACTACCGCCGCTACCTGGTCCGGAACACGGACCTTCGCATCGCGGCCAGTCAAGCCCGTCAGCTCCGCCGGCGGCACAGGCTCCTCGACCCGCACTTCAACGGAGTACCCGGGTTTGATGACGCCGAGCCATTGGCGACCCTAGCGCTGCTAACCAGCTTCCGTAGCGCGGCCGACGAAATGGGGGTGTCGATGGGAGAAGCGCCCTACCTCCTGGCGTACCGCCTATGCGGTGACGCAAAGGACGACCTCATCCAAGAGACCACGGGCCCGCACGCGAGCCCCGTCGGCACCTCGTTCCCGCACATGTTGAACTACCTCCTCCGCCGCTACGCCCCGGAGGACGCCCTCCATAAGGCGGAACTGGAGCTGCGCAACGCGGCCTAACGAGAAGACGAGGGTGAACGCGCCTTCTACCACCGCTTACTGCGGCTAGGACGCGCCCTGATGGGGATGTACGACCCCGACCAGCTTCGCTACCTCTACCTCCACGGCCTGCACCCTTCTGTGCAGGCCGCCGCCGAGGTCAAGGATCGCTCGTGCTCCTCAACGGACGAGTTGGTAGCTCTGGCCCAGAATCTGGGGGATGGGCTGCGCGCGGCACGCCCCAGCCCCGGAAGCGCCGAGCGCTACGCCAAAACTAAGGCCGCCATCAACTCCGGTGGCCCAAGCGGCCATGGGAAGACAACCCCGGTGCTATGAGCCGGCCCCGCCCCGGCACTACCGACCCCGGCACCCCGATGGGAGCCGCCGTCGGCCATGAGGCCCTCGCCCGCTCGTTGGTCCCAACGCCCAGGACCGGTCCCAACCCCGTCGCCCCCACCGCGACCGGCCAAAGGGGGCCCCCCCGCTACGCCCTCCTCGGGAGCGGACGACCGACCGCCCATGGTCCCCCTAAGCCAGCTCCAGTGGCTGCGCTGCCAAGGGTATGGTCATTACGCCGGGGCTTGCCCGTCCTACCGTCCGGTGCCCGGGCCGCCAGCCGCCCGCCCAGCCGCGGCGGCGGCCGACGCCCCGGCTCGACTACCACTACGGCCGAGTCGACACTCGTACACGCCCGTGGCGGTCGTAACGGAAGCCGACCCTGACCCGCTGGTCCCAGCCGACGACGGGGAGGACCCCATCGAGGTCCCCGATGGGCCGACCGACGCCCTTGATGACGCTCCGGCGCATACGCCGACCCCGGAGGAAAACTAAGACGGGGCGCACGACCAGCGTCACGGTCGCCCCGTCGTCCCCGGAAGTCGTCGCCCCGTCGCCGCCGACCCCACCGTGTACTGGCGTCCCAGTACCACCACTACACGATACCGGCCGCGATCGGGTTCTCGGAGCACCGCATGCGGCTGCTTACGCCCACGCTCGATACCGGCGCCGGGCCCAATCTCGTCAGGGAGGACACGCTACCACCCAACTGGGAGGATAAGCTACACGAACGACCGCATCTCCCAGACATCGTAGACCCAAGTAAAAACGCGATCCCGATGAAGGGCATGATTACCCTACATCTCCGCTCAGGCGGCTTCGCAACTGACGTGGACTGCGTGGTAGTACCACGTCTGGCCGTCCCCTTCCTACTCGGGACGAGCTTCATCGACCGCCACGTAGAGGCGCTCTACCCGCGCTGACGACGCGTGCGCTGGTCTAACCGCGCGACGGTCCCAATCCTTTCGTGCACACGAAGGGGTAAGAAGGAACGCCGCCCCGCCCCGCGTGATACAACTATCCGCCGGGCTGAGCGACGCCAACTGCCGCCGCGGTCCCGCACGGTGGTCGCGGTGACTACCCCGGTTGAGGGGCAGATCCTCGTCCGCCCATACAACCGGCTGAACACGCGCCACGGTTGCCAGACAGGCTATGGCCTCGCTGTGAGTTTCCCGGGAGAGCGATTTCACATCGAGCTCTTGAACCTATCGGACACCCCGGTGTGCCTCCGGAAGGGGACGGTCCTAGCCACGGCGGAGGCTACCACCGATGTCCCATGGAATATGGTCTCTGATGATGGGCCACCGCTCAGCGGTCCCCCTAAGAAGACCTTCCTCGAGGAGATCGACCTCTCTAATGTCCCGGCGCGTCTCCGCGACGACGTCCAAGCGTTGCTTACCAAGAACGCGCACATGCTGGACGGAACGCTGGGATCCATCGAGGCGACCAAGCACCGAATCGACCTCCTCCCCGGTGCTGAACCAATACGACAACAACCCTACCGCGCCGGACACCACGCCCGTGACATCATACGGGATGAAGTCAACCGGATGTTGGAGGCTGGGGTGATTCGTCCCAGTACGAGCGAATGGGCCAGCCCTGTGGTCGTCGTCCCCAAGAAGGACGGCTCCCCGCGGTTCTGCGTGGACTACCGCCGCCTCAACGCCGTCACCAGGAAGGACTCCTACCCTATACCTAGGATGGAGGATTGCTTCGACTCCCTTGAAGACGCGCGGATCTTCTCCACCCTGGACTGCAGCGCCGGGTACTGGCAGATACCCATGGCCTACGCCGACATCGCCAAGACGGCCTTCACGTGCCACATGGGCATCTACGAATACCTGAAGATGGCGTTCGGGCTAACCAACGCACCCGCCACCTTCCAGCGGGCCTTGGACATCATCATGTCCGGCATGACGTGGCAGTCGTGTTTGGTCTACCTCGACGACGTCATCGTGTTCTCGGCCACGCCGGAGGATCACCTCGCCGCCTTGGACGAGGTGCTAACCCGCTTGGGGCGCGCCGGCGTCACTCTAAAGGCAAAGAAGTGCCGGTTCTTCCAGGCGTCCGTCGTGTACCTCGGCCACGTTATCTCGCCGGGGGAAATGCGGGTGCACAACAAGAACCTCGAGGCCCTCGCGAAAGCCACACACCCCCGGACCAAGACGCAACTACGCAGCGTCCTGGGGATGTGCAACGTCTATCGACGGTTCATGCGTGGCTACTCGACCGTCGCCGCCCCCCTAACCAAGATGACGTCTAACGACCACGACTATAAGCTGCCGCTCCTCAATGAGGTTCAAGCGGCGGCCTTCGAGCAGCTCCGGGACGCGCTACTGCGCCCCCTGGTCCTGGCCTTGCCCCGCCGGGGCGCTCCGTTCGTCATCGACGTCGACGCATGCGACACCCAACTCGGGTGCGCCCTGCTGCAAGAACAGCCCGACGGGGAACTCAAGCCGGTGGGATTTTACAGCCGAGCCCTCGAAGCCGCGGAGCGCAACTACTCAGCCTCCAAGAGGGAGTGCCTCGGACTCGTCTGGGCTGTGCTCCACCTCCGGCACTACGTCGAGGGCAACCACTTCACCGTGCGGACGGACCACGAGTGCCTCAGCTGGATCTATCGGCTGACAACGGCCTCCGGCCGCCTCCTCCGGTGGCGGTTGCGCCTCGCCGAGTTCGACTTCGACGTGAAGTACAAGAAGGGGGCTAGCCACCACCTCCCCGATGCCCTATCTCGGCTCCCCTCGACCGGCAAGACGAGGAGGATCTTGACGATGAGATCTCGTGCTTCCTCCTGGCCCAAGCCGCCAAGGGCGTCGACGGCACGCAATACTCGGGGCCGACCGCCTCGCCCGCGATCACCATGGAGGCATTGGTCCGGGCCCAAAACGAGGACCCCCGTTGCATCTCCGTCCGCGCGGACATCAACGCCAAGAAGCCCTCCCACTTTACGGAGGACGACCAGGGCCGTTTCGTCCGCATCCACCCCTCAACGGAGGTGCCCCAGGTGTACGTCCCGGTGGCCCTCCGGACCCGCGTCCTGGGTCTGGAGCACTACCCCCGGAGGAAGGGCCACCCGGGCATCCAACGCATGTACGCGGTGATGAAGCGGTCCTTCGACTGGGAGACCATGCTCACGGACATCTACGACTTCGTGCAGAAGTGCCCGCAGTGCGCCAAGAGTCGGCTCCAAGACCGGCGCCATACGTCCCCGATGACGCTGGTCCCACCCACGGAACCCCCCACGGCGGTCTCCATCGACATCCTCGGCCCCCTTATCAATAGCCAGGATGGGAACCGGTTCATCCTCGTCATGACGGATCGCTTCACTAAGCTCACCCTCACGGAGCCCCTGCGGCGTATCCCGACCATCACTGTGGCCTCGGCGTTCCTCGAGATCTGGATCGCCGCGTACGGGCCTCCCGACTACGTGCTCTCCGACCAAGGCAAGAAAATGGACAACCCCTTCTTCCGGGCGGTGATGAAGATGTTGGGGGTCAAGTGCAAGTACACGACCCCGTATCACCCGCAGACCAACGGACAGGTCGAGCGGTATAACCGTACGCTCCTGAGCCAGCTCCGGGCGTTCTGCGAAGAACAGCACCGGCTATGGAGCCGCTTGCTCCCGGTACTCGGACTGGCCTACAATACCTGCCCGCACCGCGCCACTGGCGTCGCCCCGTTCGACCTCCTCATCCCTCGCGGGATGCCGAACCTTACGGTGGAAGGGCTTACCGGCTCCCCCACGATGGGCACCGCTGATGGGACGCCACTGATGGCGAAGCGTGCCATCATCAACGGACTGAAGAAAGTCATCCCGAGGTGCACGCGTCCTTGGACAGATACCAGGCCCGCTATAAGCGCACCTGGGATGCCCGGGTACGCCCGAAGAATAAGGACCTCGGCGTCGGTGACTTCGTTTACTTTCGCTCCTAGCGAGGGGATCATAAGCTGTCCCCGAAGACACTGGGCCCGTTCGAGATTCTCGACACGGATGGGACTTACTTCGTCATCAACCAAGGTGACGGAGAGAGCCGGGTCAATAGCGACCATGTGACGGCGGCCCCCCGCCCTGAATTGGGCCCGGACCAGCAGCCCCACCGGTTGGCCCAATCCCCGTTGCCCCCGGCCGACGACGCGGCTGGGGACCAATCGTGGGAAATCGATCGGTTACTGGATATCCAGTACTCAACCGACGGCGATATTATCGCGAAAGTCCGGTGGTCTACTTACGGGCCAGCGCACGATTCCTTGGAACCGATTTCCGCACTACCGAAGCACCTAGTGCACCGGTTAGCCAAGCGAAAACGGTTCACAATCCCCGACCGGATTCTGACAATTTCGCCAACCGTGCTTACACCGCGCGAACGGAAATTGCCCTGGCAATGTGCCGCGGTCCAACTGCACACCGACCCCACCGGGGCGCTGTGGACGGACCTCCACCGGGCATCCCCCCGGGGACACCAGGACGAAACGGTGCCCGCCCAGTGGGCCACCTCCCTTCTCGCGCAGTCCCCGCTCGGCCCCTGCCCCGCGCAGTTCTCACTGTGCCGCCGCGCATTCCGTGCCCTGGACCAGCGCTGGGGCCCCCACACAGTGGACCTCTTTTCCATTCCGGGGATCGCCCAGCTGCCGCGCTTCCAGCGCCTCGCGCCCGCGGGTACCGCCTACGCGGCCACCCCCGCGTTCAGCACTGACTGGACGACCGATAACGCCTGGGCCAACCCTCCCTTTGCCCTCATCGGCGCCGTTGTGTCCCACCTCCAGTCGGAGCCGTCCGACGTGACCCTTATCGCCCCCGAGTGGGCCCACCAGCCCTGGTGGCCTATCGCCCTGTCCTCCTGCGCGGAATGCGTCCGACTCGATCCCGAGTACGCACGTTTTATTCCCTCCCTCTCGCCCCTCCCCACCCCCTCTCCCTCATGGCGCATGGAGGCGTTCCGCTTCTCGCGCGGCCGCCCTCATCCCCCACCGGTCACCCGCCCGGCCCGGCCGCCGTCCTCCCCCTCCCCGGAAGACGACGGCTCCTCGTAGCGGTAGACGCCCTCGCCCTGTTCCGCCCGGTCCGCCGCGCGCACCTCGTCCAGCACCTCCCGGAGGATTGCCTCCGCCTCCCGCCGACGCTGCAACCGGCGTACTTCCCTGGCTACGGCAGCCATCGCTTCCGCCCACGGCAGCTCGTCCGCCTGGCGGAGGGCCGTGTCAAGCGCGCCCATCCCCTGCCGCCACACCCGGCCCACCGCCTTCCCCACGGCGCCAATGGGCGTGCCCTCCGTCGCCAGCCGCTCCACGGCCGCCGCCGTGGTCACCTCCAGCCGCGCCGCCAGCTCCCCGAAGATGGAGCCCACGCGAAACCACCGGCGTTTGGTCGGGTACGGCGTGGGCATCTCCTCCCCGTCAGCGCGCGGCCGTCGCCGCGCCCGCTCCCCGCTGCGCCGCCCCACCCGTACCCGTCCCGGTGACCCCGCCGCGGCCCCGGCGACCCGACGCCCCATGGGGGCGGCGGGGCCGCCCACCGTCGCCGTCCGCGGCCCCTCGGCCGCTGCCCGAACCGGCGTCGCCGCCTGCCGCCGCGACACCATCCGCCGCGCCCGTGTCACCCCTGCCGCCGCCGCCGGCGGGGGTGTGCCGGCCCCCGCCCACACCCGCCGCTTCGTCCCCCGCCGCCCGGTCGCGGCCCCACCCCGCCCCGAAGCCGCCCCGCTGGCCCGCGTGTGCGCCCCCGGCGCCCCCGCGCCGGCGGCGTGCGGCCGCGGCGCCTCTCGCCACGAGCTCCCCGACGACTCGACCTCGTCGTCGTCGGTGGTCGTCGGCGCGCCCGGCATGTGGCCGTCGTCCGTGGTCTCCCCAGTCGGGCCACCCGGTGGCGGTGCGGACCCGCCCGCTCCCCCCGCCTCTGCTGACTCAGCCCGCGCCGAGGACGCCCCGTGTCCGGCCGCTGCGCGCGTGCGCGCGCCCGGGGTTGCGCGCGCGCCGCCCCCCTTCGCCGGCCTCTGCCCGCGGTCCTTCGGTCCCCCGGAAGCTGCTCCCGCAGCGGCCCCCGGGGGCCGCCCGACGACTCGCTCGGGCCCACTGGGCCCGCCGCCCCCGACCACCGGTGGCGGTTTGGCCCCAGCCGGTGACGGGCCCGCTGCCCGACCCGTGCCCCCGCCCGATCGTTGCGCCGCCGCCGGCCGCGTCGCCCGTGGCGCGCGGCCGCACCCGGCCGTGGCCTCTGGCGGCTGGTCGCTGCCGTCCGCCCTCGCCCCCGCGCACCCGCCCGCGGCTCCCGGCGGCTCGTCGCTACCGCCCGCCGCCGCCCTCGCGCCCCCGGCTGCGGCGCCCGGCGGCTCGTCGCCGTCGCCCGCTGCCGACCCCGCGCCCCCGGCCGCGGCCGCCGGCGGTGCACCCGTGCCGTCCGCCGCCGCCCCTGCGCTCTCGGCCGCGGCCACCGGCGGCCCGTCACCCTCTGCCGCCGACCGTTCTGCGTTTTCGGCCGCGGCCGCCGGCAGCTCTTCGCCCTTGGCCGCCGACGCCCCCGCGCCACCCGCGGCGGCCGCCGGCAGCACGGCGCCCCGTTCCGTGGCCGGCCACGTCGCTGCGCCCGCGGCTGCCCTCCCGGCCATGCTGGCGCCGCCCGCCCCGCGTCCGTCGAGCCCCGTTGCCCGCCGCCCGCGTCCTCCGCCCCTTCCACCTTGGCGGGCGCCGGCCGCCCTGGCCACGCCCCGTTGTCAACCACGTGCGCCACGCGGAACCCGTGCGCGTTCCCCGGGTCCGGGTCGGCCTCCACTTCCACCCGCGCCTCGGTTACCGGCCGGCCGATGCCCAGCATCACCCGCACCCAGGGGAAGACCCGGAGAGCGCCAACCACACGGTGGAGGGCCTCGATCCGGTCTCCGTCCACCCCGCCCATGCTGGCCCACGGCACCTGCCCCAACATGCGGACCAGGGCGGGGCCCAAGCGGTGGAGACGACCCCCGCCGAACTCGGTGGCTACCGCGGACTCCACGGCAAGCAACCACTCCGCCAAGAACGCGCGCCACAGCACGTCCCGGGGGTCGCCCGACATCCGGTCGTAAAAATACGTCAGGTCCCCAATACGCGCTTCTTCAGTACGCGCCGCAAGTCTGGGACGCGTGGAAGGTCAGATGACACAGGGGTGGATGCCTTCTTGCGCCGCAGTGCCCCAGCCGACGTAAAAATGCTGTAGGTGCGGTTCACGTCCACAGCGGCGCCGCCGCCGCCGCCGTGGCCTCCGCGGTCGCCTCCTCCACCATCGCAGTTACCGTCGCCGCCACCATCAGTGCCAGCGTCACCTTTATCTTCTCCTGCGGCATCTCCAACAGCAGCGCCACCTTGGTCGGTATCACCCGCGTCGGCACCACCATCCCTGCCAGCATCGAGACCATGATTGCCGACGGGGAACCGGGCGGGACGGGCGAGACTGCCAGCATCAATCTCAGCATTTGCGTCAGTGCCTGCAGCTCCGCCCGCCGTATCGTCGGCGACACGGTCTCGGCGACGCCGCTTGCATGGGAAAGGCGTGCATGGGAAACAGGGAGGGGCCACCACGTCGGGCGGTATTTCCGACAATGCGGCCATGCGGGCAGCCGCCTCGGTCATCACGAAAGAGTTTTGCGCGGAGATATATGCGTAGAGTGCCGCTTTTCAGCCGCCAGGGCTCGACGTGGAAGGAGCAACCGGAATGCATTCGCCGTCCCGCGTCCACTGCATCGAACAAACGACCGCGCTACACTCGTCTGCCGCCGCTGCTGCCGCCGTTTGTGCCCTCGAGCGATTTCTAGACGTGGTTGGCCGGGAAGGCGCCGAATATTGAGCTGCGGCGGGGGTATGGCCGCAATGGACGGCTGCGAGCTTCGCTGGTTTTCCAGCCACAGTCCAACCTGTTTTGCCTGCGTCGCAGTACAAGCATAACCGGAAGAGCAGAGGAGCGAAGCGCACGCACCAAGAGGCATTTTGTCAGTACATGGTCGAAAAAGACAGCCACCTCCGCCAGAATAGCTCAGGCAGTACGAGACCACCTGGGAGAATGAGAAGAACGCAAGGCAACGAACTGCGCACGACAATCGTACAGTTCAAGTGGCACGGTGGCGCCGACGATACCACTTCCAGGCCGCTCGTGACCTGCAGTACCGCGACCAGAGCGACTTGATGGCGTTGTCCGCCGTAAACCGCCTGCTGCTCGATTAATGGGCATCATCGCGTCCGCCTCTTTGCGCACGTCGCTCACGCCCACGCCCACGGTACCGACGTTTCCCGCGCCCGCGTCCCCCAAAACCACGTCCCCCGTTTCCCCGATTCCGACTTTCCCCGTACCCACGCCCCCCATGACCGCTTCCCCCACGCCCGCGTCTCCCACGCCCGCGTCTCCCACGCCCGCGTCCCCTACGCCCGCGTCCCCCACGCACGCGTCCCCCACGCACATGCCTCCACTTGCAGCGGGCTTGGATCTTGCGCCGGCACAGGTAGTCGGCGCCAGCGTTGTCACCATAGCCACCGTACTGGGCATTTCAGACGCATCGTTAGTGTCAGAACTCTCGATGGGAAGAAGACTTGTACTGATGGGGGTGCCGGTCTTGGCGGAGGAAATCGTGGGGGACGTCACGACCGTACTGGCCGAGCGCGTCGCACAGCCAGGAGCAGTCTGAGCCATTGTCAGCTAAGCCACAGGGGCGTCGGCGGCGACGCCAGCGCCAACGACGGCGGCGCTCGCAGGCGGCGCGAGCGCGGGTTCAACCGCAGGACCGCCCGTAGAGGTCGCAAGAACAGATACAACGGCCGGAGAGGAAAATACATGGGCTACGCCCGAATCAGTCGCAAGGCCACCTGCGGGAACGACGGCACGAAGGACGGCCACGGGTGCAAGCACGGCGGCGACGTCTAGAGCGGCGACCGCGACGTCAGGAGGGGTGCCCGTGGCGACTACCGCGGCAGTAGCAACGGTAGTTGGACCGACGGCAGTAGGGCCGATGGCAAAAGAGACGATGGCAGGAGGGCCGACGGCAAGAGGGACGATGGCAGGAGGGAAGGTGTCAGGAAGGACGACGGCAAGAGGGACGACGGCAGGAGGGACACTAGCAGGAAAGACGACGGCATGAGGGACGATGGCAGGAGGGACAATGTCAGGAGAGACGATGGCGAGAGGGACGATGGCAGGAGCGACGATGGCAGGAGGGACGACGGCAGGAGGGACCGCATGGCCAACCGCGAGGCCGACCGTGGACCAGACGGCAGGGACAGGGACAGGGCCAGCTGCAGGGGCAACTGCCTGGGCAGATGTCGTGGCAACCGCCCGGGCAACCGCCGCCGGGGTGACCGCCGGGGCGACCACGGGATCCGGGACGGAGAGGCCGCCGGCCGCATTTGCGGCCGCTATCATCCTCGAGGCCGCTGCCACAATGTCCTCGAGGGACGCAGCGGCGCCGGGAGCCCCAGTACCTGGGGCCGATGCGGTTGGTCGTGACGCCCCGAGACCCCCGCCGGCGGTGGATTCAGAGGAGTCAACAGGGTCGACATGGACGCCCCCAGTGACACCCACATCAGCCCCGTATTGGGTGCCGGGAGCAAGGAGCATCGCTGCTGGGCCACCGGTCACACCATCAGAATGCCCTCTCTCACTCGCGCTGGCCAAAGCGTGGCTAGCGGCCTCTAAAAGGCGACCAACGTCGTCTAAACCGGTCATCTCTCCTCGCAATGAACGTGGACTGGGAGTCGGTTCATGGGTTGTTGGGCGACGGGAGTGCCAAGAAGAGGGGCTGGTCCGCAAAACGAGGGGAGAAAGAGGGAAGAACCATGCGCGAACAGGGAGAGCTGGAGCAGAGCAGTCACCAGTACTTCTACCATGGTCGCAACACACCTGCTTCGAGCTCTCAAAAGCCCAACGTTGGGCTGTGCGGGGCTCGAGCCCCTCGGCCTCTCTGCTACAACACCCAGTGGGGTGGGAGTCGTTGGGAAAGGGGTCGTGTAGACGATGCCGTGTGGCTGGAAGCTAATCGGGGGCGGGCGACGGGCCAAGTCACGGGCCTGGGCCTCAGTCCCGCTGAGGCTGGCAGGCAGCTCACAGCACGCACCAATCAGAACGCGAAAATGAGGAAGCTCGGCAGTCGTGAGGAACAAAATTCGGTCGTGTGCTGTATGATTCGTGCTTAAGGCTATACTGAAGACAAGTGACCATTGTGACGTCCAGACTGGCTTGAAAACCACTGAAGTCCTCGACAGAGCCGTGACTGGTCAGCAGCGCTGTCGAGAGCGGAGCGCTCTTTGTTATGTGAGCAAGGCCCCAAACAGAATGAACAGATTTAGCAGAGGGGCGACCTCCAGAACAAGGTAGCGCTACTTTATATCTCGGTCAAGTATACCGGACCACTGTACTTGGCCGATTCTTATCGGACTTGTACACACCGTCGGACGCACTTCTTGTACGATGCACTTGACCCGGCCAATACTCACCATCTTGGCCTGTTGGTATGTTTCCCTCTCTGGTTGCTGGCTGTGGCCGTACCCTTTGGTCTGGTGCTGGTGAGTCGCGACGTTGTCAGGCACTACACAGCCGCGAAGCGCCCCCTGCCCCTTCTACTGCCCAAGGTCCTGTTTGCACAAGATGCATCGAAACCGATGACGACCAGCCCTTGGAGCCCGGACAGCGCAACAGTCAGAGAAACGATGATCCTATGCATTTCTTTCCTCCTCCTCCTGGTCCTGATGTGGGCCTGGTTGGGGCAGCCGAAGCGCTTCCTTCGGAAGTACTCCTGGAGCTCTCTCAAACGCTTGCACGTCGGCAGTTTCGTTGTGGTCATACTTGTTCAGGAAAACTATTTCCACAGGCAAGGCGCGCGCGTCAAGCTGACGGTGGTGGGCGGAAAGCTCAGCGTCGTCGCCGGCGTGGACGGTCATAGAACCGGAATACTGGGAGCACTATCACTCCGACTGAACCTGATCGCACCGCGCATGCCTCCGGTGAAGGGGCATCCAGTTCCCTGGCGCGTACATCTGGGACTGCCGACGACGAGCAGTGACAGCGGCTCGGTCAGTGGCTCGGACACGAACAGCAGTCAGGACGACCGCCGGTTGTGTGGGGACGTTTTTGCGCACTACGAGAGTTTTGCTGATACGGACCGATCCACTCTAGGTTTTCCTTTTCTGGGCACTGGTCGCACTGAGCCGTGGACCAGAGACGGTCTACGGCACATCTTCAAACACGCGTGTACCACCGGCCGTGGCGGAGTGTTTTCGCAACGTGAGCTTAAAACACCATTAACTACACGCGAAAGGTTGAAGCGGCGACAGGTGCGCCTGCCGCTAGACCCTTCGCCGACGCATTCAAGACTGTCTGGAGCTTCACCGCGCCGGTGCGCCGCTTCAAGCGGTCTGGTATTGCGCCGTTGGGCTGGAGAAAGGTCTTCATGGAGACTGATGGGCAGCGGCTTACCGTCTTCTTCAGAGATGCACTGCGAGCAGCTCAAGACGAGGTCATGGGTGCCACGCTCGATAATCGACACTGCGGGCCTTCGTGTGATGCAGAGTGTACTAGCGGCAGCAGCAGCGCTACATCGAGTGCGGATCCGCACCCTAATACGACTAAGGCAGATACATTGTTGGGCAAGACATGGGACGGCGAATTGTTCAAGCAGCAGAGGGAGTATGTGACCTGTACCCTTCCTTCTGGGCCTCGTGTCTTGGGGTTGTACCTGTACACCGACGCGACTGTGCTGAGCAGCAGTGGTGCTGTCTCGGCGTGCCCTCTGCGGATGCGGATCGTCAACGTCAATTCTTCCGAGAAGCGGTGGTTCACCCTTGTGTACATTCCACAGGTGGAAACAAAGATTCTGGATACACAAAAGGGGCAGAAAAGGCGCTCAAAACTGCTACAGCGCATTCTTCACGTGGTGTTCCGGACACATGTGAAGGCGAGCCACGATGGAGCGTGGCTAAACCTACCTGGAGGTGGGTGTGTGCGCGTCTCCCCTCGTGCATTTTTATGCATCTGCGGCCAGCCTGAGGAACGTGCGGTGATGTGCTTGAAGGGGTCTGGCTGCCTGTTCTCAAGCACCTCGTGTACAGTCGGCAAGGCGGAATCGTGCTCTGGGGCGGAACTGATTGCATCCCCACGGGACGTCGACACAACGGTGGGGGCCCAGCGGCGAAACATGTCAATGGGGGCCTTCCGTGGCGCAATCGCAATACGCACCGAGACAGAGATGGAGCATACCCTGAACAGTAACGTTCCCGCGCTGGCGGCGTGGGCAGGGCTTGGGAACGGTCCGCGCATGCCCTACCGGCTGCCTGGATTTGATCGCCTGCACGTACGCTTCTCTTCTTCCTTTTATGGTCTCTGTCGATGCACATGAGGCGCACGGAGCTCGGGAATCGCTTTACTGACAAGACATGTATTGTATGTGAGTGCGTGTCCTGCTCATGATCGGACTACGTCTTGGATGATCAAGTCTTGGACGTGGGCATCAACCGCAAGATATCCGACGCATTACCTGAATATCTCCGGAAGATTTCTGGGCCTGGTGGTTGTGTGAGTCTTGGAACTGCCACCCATACTTAGCGCGCTGTGAACATGCAATTCAAAAATGCGTCACGCCGTCTGCGTGTGCCCCATGTGCACCCCGGGTACGTTGCATAATAGTGAGCGTACAGGACGTGACCGGTACGGAGTGGTGAGCGACAGGACTAAGCTGCCCTCAGAGGAGGACTGACGTGGTGGTAGGAACATGTGCTGCTTCTTTCCATGCTGGTGATGGTTCTATCCTCTATGTACTGGCTTCGATCATCGATGTCATTGGTATGTCTGAACCGTGTACAGGTACTTTGTACCAAAGAAAACGAAGCAGGCACGCTAATGGGTAGTAAGCACCGAAAAGCTCTCCCCTTCTTGCCTGTTGCCGTTATCGTGGCGATCGGCTCCGTCGAGGACGAGACGTATCATCGTCGTTTCACGAGAGTCATCCGTGAGCTAATGGCCGTCACGAACGAGATATTTGCTAAGCGGTGTACAGGCGGCGGCATTACTGGGGCCGATGAGGTGGCAGTTGCTGAGAGGGCACAAGAATGGGTCATCGAGCTCTACCAACCCCTGCTCGGCCTACGGAAACACGGGATATAATGAAACGCTGCACAAGGAGGTCAAGTTGGCCTACAAAGCCACAAACAGGCGGCGTGAGCAGTTCGTTCAACAGCTGGTTGTGTGCCGGCAGGTAGCTAACTTATTGAACGAGGGGGAGCGCCGTGTCGCAGCCGCAGAGCTCAATGATGCAGCAGCGTCCGCCAGTGCCACGCACTGCAGGCGACCTGAGGAGTTCCCCTTGCGCAGTACTGCTGGGCAGCTGGCGCGAGACCGCGAACTGTCTGGCCTCTGTGCTGCGCTGAGCGTTCCAGCCAGTAAGACATTGTTCTACTGCATTTCTATGTCCTACGGGAGCCCATCCGTTCCGAGGCAAGGACACGCGGCCCGGACTATTCGTGCTGCGGCCAGCTTGAATATGTCTCCGTGGTATGACTGGCTGCAGTACCGTGGAGCCGATGGCACGATGCAACAAGGGCAAGCTGCGCTGATTGTGCAGTCTCGGGCTGGCAGGCGGCCGCGAGTGGTCGTCCGCCGGGCCCAAGAGGTGCCACCTCGCGTGGGCTGCGTGCTGTCGGACTACGGATGTCAGCGTCTGGGGTGAGCGGTACCCCACGACGGGAACGCAGCCTGCCTGGACGTCGTAGATGTTTCGAGCATTGGGAGCTGGGTTGCCGTGGAGCACGACTGGGAGGACCTCTGTGAGCGACCCGGATTTCTGGTCATGCCTGACGAGGTGTCATCCACCGCTGCAGAGCTGTAGGCCGCCCATTTTTTTGTGAATGCATTTGTAGTCGACAATGTGAAAGCGGAGGGCGATGAAGAAGACACAGCGGTGGACAACGAAGGAAGACGGGGGGAGGGGGGGGTGACATATAGACGGTGGAAAGCCACTGTGCTAGCTTGTTGGCCCTTTTCAGTTTGAGGTGAATGTGAGTCGCGCGGAAATGTGTGTTTGAGCGGAGCTCAGGGGCGCCGTGAGGGGCAACTTGAGAAGCAAACAGGGCAGGGCGCGCAGGGGACGTGCGAAAGTGTGTGTGAGCGGGCAGGAGCGGGCAGGGGCGAGGCCGGAGGTGGGCGGGG
>ENA-ORXR01002251-ORXR01002251.1-marine-metagenome-genome-assembly--contig:-NODE-2251-length-18706-cov-272.310859_pt1 | contig 18706 bp, 8 predicted proteins | sample MGYA00237866_ERZ511479 | MGnify/ENA metagenome assembly ERZ511479 | reverse complement strand
CACCTACTAAACTATATCAAAAACTCAAACAAATTCGGATTGTCATTCAAATACTGATAATTGATATTGTACTCCTCCATCCGCTTCAACAACAAATCAAAATCTTTCTCAAAAGTCAATTCAACGCCCAAAACAATCGGTCCCGACTCTCGCTGATTTTTCTTTTTATACTCAAAATGGCAAATATCATCGTCTTTGCCCAAGACCTTCACCAAAAATTCCTTTAAAGCCCCAGCACGCTGGGGTAAACGAATGATAAAGTAGTGCTTCAAGCCTTCATACAATTGAGAACGTTCCTTAATTTCCGCCATTCTCGTAATATCATTATTGCCCCCACTGATGACACAACACACTGTTTTTCCTTTAATTTCTTCCCGATAAAAATCCAATGCTGCGACACTCAAAGCACCAGCAGGTTCTACCACAATCGCTTCTTCATTGTATAAATTCAAAATCGTAGAACAGATTTTACCTTCGGGGATTAAACGCAAATCATCCAAAACTTCTCGACAAATTTCAAAAGTAATATCGCCCACTTTTTTCACCGCAGCCCCATCCACAAATTTATCAATCGCATTTAGTTCTGTATTGACTCCTTTATCAAGAGAGGTTTTCATCGCTGGCGCACCTTCGGGTTCTAAACCGATGAGCTTGGTAATTGCAGACATTTGCTTAAAAAAACTGCCGACTCCTGCCGACAAACCCCCACCGCCTACAGGCATAAAAAGATAGTCTAAGGGTTCATCCATATCATCCCAAATCTCCTTCCCTACCGTTCCTTGACCCTCAATAATTTTAACGTCATCAAAAGGATGTACAAAAGGCGTATTGTTGGTTAAGCTATCTTTCATTGCTGCTGCAAACGCATCATCAAAAGTATCTCCTTCCAATTTTACCGTTACATATTCCTTTCCAAACATTTTCACCTGTCGTACTTTTTGGCGAGTTGTTGTGACAGGCATATAGACCACTCCTGCAATTTTCAGTTTCTCACAAGAATACGCAAAACCTTGTGCGTGATTTCCCGCACTTGCACAAATCACCCCTTGCGCCGTTTCAGCTTCACTCAAAGACGAAATTTTATTGTAAGCACCTCTAATTTTATACGAGCGTACTTTTTGTAAATCTTCCCTTTTAAAATAAATGGAACAATCATATTTTGCAGAAAGCTGTGCTTGATATTGAAGAGGCGTTTTCAAAGCAATTCCCTTTAATTTCTTGCTTGCTGCCAATATAGCATTCGTCTCAATTCGCATTTTTTGTATCATATAGGTCGTTAATTAAAATATAACGCTAAAGTTAATACATTTTTTTACGACGAAACAAAACAATATGTTCTTCCATAAAGGAAAGGGATAATCTGAGGAGAAAGAAGAGAGAAGATAAGGGTGAATAATAACATTACTGGAGCAAAAAATAGACTGGCTACCCATTTATCAGATGAAGCAAAAAAAGAGACAAAGTACATAAGCAGACAATTTATAGCAGTCCTATCTGAAAATAGAAAAAGTGTATCTCACGCAAAGGTCGCAGAGTTTTTCGCAAAGGTCGCAAAGAGATTGGTTTCTGTTGAGCTTTGCGGTCTTTGCGTCAAAATTCTTTGCGGTCTTTGCGTGAAAGAAAATTCCTGAACTGAATTAGGATTGCTATACTTTTCTAATTTGGAGCGAAAGGCCAGGAACTTCGTCGTGACGCGGGGTCTCGCTATACGCTACTATACCAAAAGCCCTTCCACAGGCATATGCGATACATTCCGCATATGCGCCCACGCTACATTTGGTATAACGCTTCTATCGAGGCTATTTTGCACGGTCTCAACAACTAAGTTCAGAGAAAAAGCGTCCAGAAAAAATTATCTCATATCAAAAAAGTCTAAACGCTATCAAGCCCCATTAAAACCAAGAACCACAGCACCAAGCACTAAAAAAACTAAGCGTCCAAATCACCAAATTGCTCTCGCACAACTGCCTCTCCCCGTTCATAAGCATCCGTTTCAAATTCCTTATGAATATCTTTGACCAAAGTACAGACAGGACAACTCAACAAATGTTCTTCCATTTCCTGTCGTGCTTCAATAGGAAGAATTCCTTCAAGATAAAATAACATTTGACTGGATTGAGGACAAGCCGTATTGGTTAGCAAACGGTTTATTATTGCCGTTGCTTCTTTTTCTTTATCTACCATTATTCTTATAAATTATTGTCTATTGGCTACTCTTGGTGTACGAGCTATTTCTATATACTGGCTGCCTTTTTTGGCATGTTCTTCTTGGATATTTAATTCCAAAAGCAAGCACAATTGTCGCTTACCTTTTTTTAGAAATTTCCAAACTTGTGCTTCATGAAAGCTGTAGGCTTTGGCTATTTCTGCAACACTTTTCTTTTGAATATAAAATGCTTGGATACACAAAGCTTCTTGTTGGTTCAATTTATTAATGGCTTCAAATAATAGAGTATCTGCTATTTGAGGAGCTTCTTCTAATTGTTCTAAAGTTAAGTTTGTTCTTTTTAAATGTACACAACTTACTTTATCGTTTTCCTGTTCTTCAAACGTAAAATCAGGCTGATGATCTTGTATTGTTAGAACGGTTTGTTTTTCCCATCTTTTCAAATGAGCTTGAACTAAGATATTAATATATTCTTCAAAAACGACCTGTTTTATCTCTGAAACATTATTGATTAATAACTTCATAACTATCTCCCCTACAAGGTTATCTATATAGTGCAATCCCCATCCTGTTCGTTTGGGGTATTCATAAAAAAATTGTAGACATTGCTTATAGATAAATTTACAATGTCTTTTATATACGACAAGGGGAATTTCCTTTGTATATTGATTTTGCTGAAAACAATAAATCAACTCTTTACTATTCATACCCTTTAATAATGCTAACATAAGCGTGTGTTTTTGATGTATGGTTTTCAATCGTTTAAAGGCACAGCAATGCCCTATTGCCCCATAAGGGCATCATAATATATAAAAGGGTTAGTTTTTGAAAGAAGGTGAGTAGTCTTTCTTTTAGCCAAATAATAACACAATAATAGTAAATCAAATTTATAGTGTATATTAAAGGCTAGAAAGTATTGATTATGATATGTAGATTGAATCCTGAACTATATATATCAAGAACTATACCATCATTTCAGATTAAGTCTTTTTAACATATAAAAAGCTTTCAAATATATTGATTACCTTTGGGTAAATATCTCTTATTCAAAGAATTACTATTAGTTTTTTTTTCTAAAAGCAATAATGAAGAAGCAAATAAAAAAGTATTTTTTTATAAAGTCTAAAAACCTAAATAGTAGTAAAAACTGTCTCCAAATAGACCCGATAGTAGTGATATGCTGAATATGTAAGGCCAAGGGTTTTGCGAGGGCTTCAGCATAATAGCGGATAGCGGGACTATGCTTGACGACGAAGCACTTTCCGTTCTCTCCAAAAAAAAAGACCATACTCAATAAGCATGGTCTTTCTTAGGATTAAAACTCTTGAGAGAAACTCGTTTTATCCCAAAATATGTACATCGTTCTCGATTAATTTTCTGATAGGCACAACGACAATATCATTAGCGGTTTGTATCGTTACCGAAATATTGTCAAGGTCTGTAATTTTTCCTTCAACGTCTCTCACACGAATATGCTGCCCTATCTCATATTTATTTCGGCTAAAATAACTAGAAAGAATATTGGTTAAAATATCTCTGGAAGCAAAACCATAAGCGATGGCTCCTGCAATTAAGACCGCTCCCAAAATGATAAAAATATTAGAAGTGATAATGTCTGTATTAATATTTACTTGTTGGAGTGCTGTCAAAGTAACCATTGTTGCTAAAAAATAAAAAACAAAGCTACTAATTATATTTCCTGTAGAAACACCCATTGAACTGGTTGCTGCTGAAATAATATCTCGAATAAAAGAGGCAATCCATATACCAATGGCAAAGATGATTCCAGCCGAAAATAACCGAGGCAAATAATCAATTAAGTCTCCTAATTTTTCAGAAACGACTGTCCATCCTAATGAATTTGTAGCGGTAATAAAGACCAATAACATCACAATCCAATAAGCAAATTTAGCAACAATTCCAGAGGGTTTTGCTGTAATATTGCCTCGCTCTAACATCTCTGTAACCTGCATCTTATCCGCCACCTCGTCAAACTTCGCTAAATCTAATAATTTGGCAACAACACCTCGTATGATTCGTGCCAGGATCCAACCAACAACTAAAATAACGATTACAGTAAAGATGAGTGGCAATGCCCCCATAAATTGTTTTCCAAAAGAACTTAGTGATTCTGTGATGATTTGCGTCGAATTAATGACTTCTTCCATAATATCTTAATATTTTGTTTTCAATGTACAAATACCTAATTCTATTTTGTTTTGCAAGGTAAAAACAAATAGTAACTTCACATATAAAAAGGGGCTAAGATTTTTTAGCATTTTTTATTGTTCCTGATACAGTTCCAAGCATTTCGCCGCCAACTTTAGCATTCTTCACTGTAAATAAGTCCGCTATATCTAAAAAAAGCCTAAATGCATCAAGCTTACCCATCAACTCTTTTTTTGTTTTTTCGGGCAGCTCTTTATCTGCATGTAACCTATCAAATATATTCACATTATGATCCATTGACGTATAGTTTTAGTTGTTATTGAAGTATTTTTCTCGCAGCTTTTGCACACGCCCTCTTGCACGAAGCAATCGCATTTTTACAGCACTATTTGTCAAATTTAATTCTTTGGCAATCTGTTCTATAGACATGTTATCTTGATATTTCATCAGCAATAACATTTTATCTTCTGGTTTTATTTTTTCAAGCAGTAGTTTTAACTGGTCTAGTTCCACCTCAAAAAGCTTTTTATTCTCTATCTCCTCATCCATATTTTCTATGGTCTTATCGTGTTTTTCATCAAACTCGTCTGTTATATAATCTTTTCTTTTTTTGCTCTTTATAAAGTTAATACAGGAGTTGTAAGTAATGGCATATATCCAAGTAGAAAAGCTGGAACGCCCTTCAAACTTAGAAATATTTAAAAAGGCTTTTAACAAAATAGACTGCGCTAAATCTTGGGCATCCATCTCATTATTAACCATCGAGCAACATTTGCGAAAGACTTTGTTAGAGTATCTGTCATACAAGACACCGAAAAGTTCAGTATCACCAGACTGAAGTATCTCATCAATGATTTTTTGATCACTTCGCTTTAGTATTTCGGTTTCTTTCAATCTTTCGTTATTAGTTATTAAAATAAACTTGTTTTAAGCCAAAGTGTTGTAAATATTCCTAATATATTTTTGAAGAGATGATTCAATATAAAATGATATTTAGCAATAAGGAGCGAATGGTCAGTGCTTCGTCGTTATGGAAAGTCCTGCTATCCGTTAAAGGATGGCATTGCTAAGATGCCTTTCATTTTTTGCAATACCTTCTGCAAAAAGCCAATCTGATTCTTTGGTCATCGAGCGGAGTCGAAAGGCATCGCCAACGCTGCATCCTACCACTGCTATCAGGGCTATTTTTCACTTTCTCTATCTTAAAACGAGGTTTTTTCCCCTAAAGTGCTTTAGACTCATATCAAAAACAACCCAGTCCTATAAATATACTAAAATCTTATCAAATATTTCTCTTCCTTAGCAATATATACCTTTGCAACACTATGAATCATTAAGAATAAGGGGGATATAAATACAAACTCAATATAAAGAAAACTGAGTAAAACTCTATCTTTTTGTTGAGACAATCAGAAACATTATAGTCACGGTAAAAAAAAAGCCCCACCAGTTTAACTGGTGGGGCTTTATCTATCTTAAACTAAACTAACTTCATCTTATTGTTTGATGAATTTAGCAGTAGTCATTGCTTCATTAGTGCTTACTGACAAGAAGTAAGTTCCTGATGGGAAGTTACTTACTTTAATAGTAACCATATTTGCTGTAGTAGTAATGTTTGTATTAGCAACCTCAACTAATCTACCTGCAACATCATAAACATTGATAACTGCATCTTCAGCAATTACTGTATTGAACTCAATATTTACTTGATCCAAAGCAGGAACTGGAGATACGCTAATAACGCTGATGTCACCACTTTCTCTGTTAAGAGCGATTGTGTGTGTCATTGAAGCATTACCATCAAGGTCTTTCTCAACTAAACGGTAGTAGCTAATTCCTTCTGGAGCAGCAGTATGTAAGAAGTTATAATCATTACGTACATTGCTATTTCCAGCAGCATTTACTTCACCAATACCTTTAAACTCAGTACCATCTACAGAGTGTTGTACTTCAAATACTTCACTGTTGTATTCAGATGCTGTAGCCCAGTATAAGTAGTTACCATTAGCTTTAGCCTCTCCATCAAAGTTAATTAACTCGATAGCAGTCTTAGTACAGTTTGCCAAGTAGATCTCAGCAACTGCAGTACAACCTAAGTCGTCAATTACAGTAACAGAGAATGTAGTATTTTCGTTAGCAGTAAACGTCTCACCTTGACCTTCATCAAAGTTGCCACTGATGTCTCCATCAATAACCGTATAGTTACCAGAACCACCAAACATTGTTACAGTTACATCATAAGTACCTGCTTCATCATCACATTCTTCACCTAATTCAAGGTCAATGTTGATACCGCTTGTTACTTCTACGCTTTCAGAAGAAGATACATCGTAGTAATCACTATCTTGATCACCTAAGTAATCACTCCAGTCATCACCAGCTTCTGGTGCATCAACTTCGTCGTTATCATAGTTCACGCTGTATACATCGTAATCTCCAGGGGCAACGTTTCCGAATACACCACCTGTAAAGCTTACTGCAACAACATCACCACCTTCCACTAATACAAACACTTGAGAAAGGCTGTTATTGTTACCTGCTGCACCAACTGTAATGATTTGACCTAAACAGTACTCATCTTGACTTACAACTAAATCTCCAGCATTAGGCTCACCAGCTACTGGTGTAACTGAATCTCCACCTACAATAATAATAGGACCAACTGTTTCATCTTCATCATCAATTAGATCAACAACGATTGTAATAGGATCAGCATTAGCATCTCCAACAACAACAGTGTATTCACCTGCACATAAGTTATCAAAATCAAACTCTCCAGTATCATCAGTATAAGTAATGTCTATAACATCACCATTCTCATTGTATAAGAAGATTGTAATACCTGATAATTCACCTCCGTCTTCATCTACAACATCACCTGTAATGCTTGCACCGCCTTCACAGTCTCCACCTGTACCACAATCACCATCTTCACCTACCACAACTGTAATAGGGCCATCAGTATCATAACAATCACAAGATGCTAATAAATCATTCCAGTTATCACCAAAGTCAGGCTCTGCACAGTCAGTACTGTGATCATAGCTATAAATTTGGTAAGTATCTGGTGTGTGATAGTTTTGTAAAGTACCATTCATAAAGCTTACTTCTTCAATGATACCATCAGTTCCAACCATTACCCATACGTGATTAAAATCAGCATTCATAACGTTTCCTGAAGCAGTTACGATAAAGTCATCATTTTCAGTATAACAGTTATCAGCATCAGGATTAGTCAATACTAAGTTTCCAGCCTCTGCTCCACAATCTGTTGGAGGAGGAGGAGTACAATCTTCAACTTCTACAGAAACAGGACCATCAATATCTTGACAATCACAAGTACTTACAATAGAAGACCAAACATCTCCAGGAACTGGTTCGCTACATAATTCGCTGTGTGCATAACTATAGATTTCGTAGCTACCAATTTCGTGATTCATTTGTAATGTACCATTCATATAGCTTACTTCTTCAATAACGCCATCTGCTCCAACCATTACCCATACATGGTTATAGTCTTCATTTTCTTCAAATCCAGGTGCTGCTACTAAGATGTCTGCATCTTGGTCAATACACTCTGGAGCTTCAAGCAATACTAAATCTCCTGCTTCTGGTACACAAGTTGCTGTTGGTTGTGTATCACAATCTTCAACAGTTACAAAAATAGGACCATCTGTATCATCACAATCACAAGCGGCTTGTAATGCTGTGAAGTTATCACCGACACTTGGCTCATCACAATCATTATCATGTGTATAGCTATAGATTTGGTAAGTATCTTCTGCATGTGGATTTTGTAAAGTACCATTCATGAAGCTTACTTCTTCAATGATACCATCTGTTCCAACGATTACCCATACGTGGTTGTAGTCACTACCCATGTTGTTTCCTGATGCTGTTACTATGAAATCATAGTCTGTATCATAACAATCAGATGGATTTACAAAGTTTAATGTTCCAGCATCTGCTCCACATGTTGGTGGTGGTGGTGTACAATCATCAACAACGACAACTTGAAGATTTCCATCAGTGTCATCACAATCACAAGCGGCTTGTAATGCTGCGAAGTTATCACCGACACTTGGCTCATCACAATCATTATCATGTGTATAGCTATAGATTTGGTAAGTATCTGCTGCATGTGAATTTTGTAAAGTACCATTCATAAAGCTTACTTCTTCAATGATACCATCTGTTCCAACCATTACCCATACGTGGTTATAGTCACCACCCATGTTGTTTCCTGCTGCTGTTACTATGAAATCATAATCGGTATCATAACAATCAGATGGATTAGTCAATACCAATGTTCCTGCATCTGCTTCACATGTTGGAGGTGTTGGTGTTGGAATATCAAATCCAAAGTCTGCATCTACATAATCTTCATTTTCTCCTAAATTAACTGTATCTGAATCAGATGTTGTTAATTCATAACCATCAGGACCATCTCCTACTTCTACAACATAAGTACCTGCCTCTAAATTATCAAATAAGTAGAATCCATTTTCATCTGTTGTTGTAGTGGCAATTAAATCTCCATCTTGATATAATGAAACAGTAACGCCTTCGATTCCTTCTTCATCAGAATCTTGGTCACCATCACCGTCTTCATCAAACCATACATAGTTTCCAATGCTTCCTTCTGGTGTTGGCGGGTTGATACAAGCTGCATCTAAACCAACAGTTACAAACAAAGGACCATCCGTATCATAGCAATCACAAGCTGCTGTTAAGGCAGCAAAGTTATCACCTATACTTGGTTCTTCACAAGCATTATCGTGCGTATAGCTATAGATTTCATACGAATCAAATGCATGTGGATTCTGTAATGTTCCATTCATAAAGCTTACTTCTTCAATAATGCCATCTGATCCGACCATTACCCATACGTGGTTGTAATCGCCACCCATGTTGTTTCCTGGTGCTGATACTAAGATGTCATCATCTTCATTACAATAAGGACCATCTGATAATTCCATTAATGTTCCTGCTTCTGCTTCACATGGTGTTGGAGGTGTTGTCGGAGCATCAAATCCAAAGTCTGCATTAACATAGTCTTCACCTTCTGCTAAATCAACCGTATCTGTACCTGATGTTGTTAAAGTATAACCTTCAGGGCCATCTCCTACTTGTACAACATAAACACCTTCTGCTAAATCATCAAATAAATAACCGCCATCTTCGTCTGTTACTGTTGTAGCAATCAACATGCCGTTATTATCAAATAACGAAACAGTAACACCTTCGATTCCTTCTTCATCTGCATCTTGAAGACCATCTCCATCATCATCTAACCATACATAATCTCCAATGCTTCCTAGTTCAGGTGGTGATATACAAGCGTCATCTAAACCTACTGTTACCAATAAAGGACCATCTGTATCATAGCAATCACAAGCTGCTATTAAGGCAGCGAAGCTGTCACCTGTACTTGGTTCTGCACAATCAGTATCGTGTGTATAGCTATAGATTTCATACGAATCAAATGCGTGTGAATTCTGTAATGTTCCATTCATAAAGCTTACTTCTTCAATAATGCCATCTGATCCGACCATTACCCATACGTGGTTGTAATCGCCACCCATGTTGTTTCCTGGTGCTGATACTAAGATGTCATCCTCTTCATTACAATAAGGACCATCTGATAATTCCATCAATGTTCCTGCATCTGCTTCACATCCTGGTGTTATTGTATCAAATCCAAAGTCTGCATTAACATAGTCTTCACCTTCTCCTAAGTCAACTGTATCTGTACCAGATGTTGTTAATTCTGTTCCATCAGGACCATCTCCTACTTCTACAACATAAGTACCTGCTTCTAAGTCATCAAATAAGTAATTTCCATTTTCATCTGTTGTTGTAGTTGCAATCAAGTTACCTTCATCATCAAACAATGAAACTGTAACACCTTCTATACCCTCTTCACCTGCATCTTGAACTCCATCACCATCTTCATCCAACCATACATAGTCTCCTATGCTTCCTGTTGGAGTACTACAATCATCAACAACTACAACTTGAATAGGTCCATCTGTATCATCACAATCACAAGCATTTTGTAATGCTGCGAAGTTATCACCGACACTTGGCTCATCACAATCATTATCATGTGTATAGCTATAGATTTGGTAAGTATCTGCTGCATGTGGATTCTGTAGTGTTCCATTCATAAAGCTTACTTCTTCAATGATACCATCTGTTCCAACCATTACCCATACGTGGTTGTAGTCACTACCCATATTATTTCCTTCTGCTGTTACTAAGAAATCATAATCTGTATCATAACATTCAGGTGGATTAGTCAATACTAAAAGTCCTGCATCTGGATCACATGTTTCTGTTTCAATATCAAATCCAAAATCAGCTTCTAAGTAGAACTCACCATCTTCAGTTAAAGTCCAAGTAAATGAACCAACTGTTGTGATATTAAGTCCATCTAAAGCAGGAGAATCTTGATCTACTTCAACTGTATATGTTCCTAAGTCTCCCCAGAACAAGTACATTCCATTTTCATCTGTTACCAATGTTTCGATTAAGTTTCCATCTTCATCATAAACATAGATAGTAACTCCTGCGATTCCTGGCTCACCAGCATCTTGAACACCGTTTCCGTTTTCATCAAAGAATACTGTATCACCAATATCAGCCATTGCCATTGTATTACACATTTCAGTCACTGCTACAGAAACATCATCAGTATCAGTACAACCATTCTCATCAGTTACAGTTACAGTATATGTTCCTGCTGCATCTACAGTAGCTGCTAAAGTTGGATTTTGACTGCTAGAAACAAAACCATTAGGACCTGTCCAAGAGTAGCTATCACCACCTGTTGCAGTTAATTCAATTGTATCTTCATCTTCATCTAAACAAATATTAGCATCTTCAACTCCTGCCTCAGCATTTGGATTATCATAGAAGATTACCTCTGCTGTTGCAGTATCTGTACATCCATTAGCGTCTGTTACAGTTACGGTATAAGTTCCTGCATCAGAAACTGTTGGGTTTTGACTGCTAGAAACAAATCCGTTAGGACCTGTCCAAGCGTAGCTTGAACCACCATCAGCACTTAATTCTACACTACCACCTTCACAAGTTTCACCACCTGTTGCAGATGCTGTTGGGTTAGCAACAAAAGAAACCTCAGTAGAAGCTGAATCAGAACAATCACCACTTGTAGCAGTAACAGTATAAGTTCCTGCGTCTGTTACACTTGGGTTTTGACTGCTAGAAACAAAACCATTAGGTCCTGTCCAAGCATAGCTTGAACCACCAGAAGCAACTAACATTACGCTCTCACCTTCACAAGCAGGACCGTCGTTAGAAGCAGCAACAGTTAAACTATCATCAAGAGTTACTATTGCAGTTGCAGTTGCAGTACATCCATTAGCGTCTGTTACAGTCACGGTATAAGTTCCTGCTGTAGAAACATTTGGATTTTGCTCACTAGATACAAATCCGTTAGGACCTGTCCAAGCGTAGCTTACACCACCTGTTGCACTTAAAGCAATACTTCCACCTTCACAAATAGAACCGCCCATTGCAGTTGCAGCAGGATCAGGATTGATAACAACCTCAGCAGTTGCAGTATCTGTACATCCATTAGCATCTGTTACTGTTACAGTATAAGTTCCACCTGTCATCACCGTTGGATTTTGTTCGTTAGAAACAAAACCATTAGGTCCTGTCCAAGCATAGAACGCACCTCCATCAGCTCCTAAAGTAACACTACCACCAGCACAAGTTTCGCCACCTGTTGCAGATGCAGTTGGATTAGGACTAATAACAACATCTGTTGTTGCAGTTGCAGTACAACCACCATCATCAGTTACTGTTACTGTATAAGTTCCTCCAATTGCTGTTGTTACTTCTGCTTGATTAGAAATAAATCCTTCTGGACCTGTCCAAGAGTAACTTACACCACCTGTTGCAGTTAATGTTGCAGTTTCACCTTCACAAATAGGACCATTGTTTGATGCAGTAGCATCTGGACCATCAGCGACAGTCACTTCAGTTGTTGCAGTAGCAACACATCCATTTTCGTCAGTTATAGTTACCGTATAAGTTCCTGTTGCGTTAGCAGATGGGTTTTGATTCATAGAAACAAATCCATTAGGACCAGTCCAAGCGTAGCTCACACCACCAGTTGCACTTAAATTCACTGTTTCACCTTCACAAACAGGACCATCATTTGATGCAACAGCATCTGGACCAGCAGAAACGATAACAGGAGTACAACCTAAATCAAATGCTAAACAAACAGAACCATCAAAACCAGTAAGAACAGTTGTTAGGTTATTTCCAATTTGTCCTTCCAAAGGATCTCCATCATCAATTACATAATTTACAGGATGTACACAATAATCACCTGCATCTAATACGCCAAAGTTGCCATCTGTATTATAAGCAACAATAACATCGTTTAATGTAAGAACATACAATTGCTCGAATTGTACAGCTGTTTGGAATCCAGTAGCAGTAAGACCATCTACAGATGCCCCTACACAGAATACATCTGGTGTAGCAATTGTACCAGCAGCAGCATCACAAGCTTTTACACACTCTTCAAAGTCGTCTTCAAATGTTGTAGAACATCCTGACGCTAAGTCTGTTAAAACAAGTGTAACAGTTTGGCTATTATAAACATCGCTATAAGTACCACCTACATCAAAAGCATTACCACCATCTACAGATAAGCTGTAGTTGCCAGTACCACCACTGAATGTGAATGTTACATCGTGATTACCTGTATCATCGTTACAAATATCTTCAAAAGTAATCTCTAATGCTGGAGAGAAACAAGTCTCAAATCCTAATGCAGAACAACCTACACCAACTAAATCTGTTACAGATTGTCCAACCATTGGTGTAACATCATCTGTTACATAGTTGAATGGATATACACAATATCCACCAGCATTTAAATCACCAAAATCTCCTGTTGCGCTAATAGCCACGATTTCAAGACTTCCTGTTTCTGTTAATAAGTAAGCTTGAGAATAAATCTCTCCTGTTTGGAAGTCACTAGTAGTAACCGCTCCATCACAATCAATGCTTATTACTCCTGCATTCGCATCACATTCTTTAGCACAGTTTTCAACTGTATAAGACTCAACAACAGAACATCCTGTCTGAGCATCAAAAACTGAGATAGTTACAGTTGTGTTTGCGTCATATGCTAATGTGAATGCCTCACCTGTATCATTAAGGTTTCCATCATCTTCTTGGTATTGGTAGTTACCAGAACCACCAGAAACAAAGAATGTAATTGTTGTTTGTTGTGATTCAGGATCACAAGTACTTGTTGTATCAATAGCCAATGCTATATTTGATACTGCAATATTTACAGAAGATGTATCTGATAAATCAAAACATCCTGTTGTATTAATAAGTGTATTGATATTTGTTCCTTCACCAAAAGCAGGCGCATTGTCTGCTACATAGTTGAATGGATAGATAGTATAAGTACCATCAGCAACATCAGGGAATATTCCATTTGAAGAAATAGATACAATCTCATCACCTTCTACTAATAAGTAGACTTGTGCAAATTGAGATGCAGCAATAAATCCTTCTGAAGCCACACTAATTTCTTGACCAGAACAGTATGATGGTAAAGCATTTGTAATTACACCTGCTTCTGCATCACATAATTTAGCACAAACTGGCACCTCAATTGTTTCTGTTACAGAACAATTTGCAAGGTCAGTAGCTGTTACTTCTAAAGTTAAAGCGTTACCACCTTCATAGTCTTGAACATAAACAGCGTTTCCTGTTTGTACTTCTACACCATCAATTGAAATTGCATAGTCTCCTTCCGAAGCACCGCCTGTTACAAATAGAGAAACAGTATTAACTCCTAAATCATCGTTACAACTAACAACTTCCTGAATATCAATTGCAGGGAAGTCATCACAAGGATCAGTTCCACCTCCACAAGTAACATCTGCTAACCAGCCTGTTTCTTGAGCAGTACCATCAGAGTTAAATACAAATGTTAAACATCCTGAAGCATCAGTAGAAGTAAAAGTAGTTCCAACAGGCAAGTTGTTTTCAGCAATAGACGATACACCTCCATCACCACTTTCTTCACCACAGTACGTACCTACTAAATCAGCAGCAGCACTACTACCATTATATACTGATAAATAATCCCAACACCCTGTCTCATCAGAACCATCAGTTGTTGCTGTTTCAATATCAACATAAGTGAAAGTCACTGTCACAGGATCACCTGCGTTATCAGGACAAATTATTGTTGTAGTTGTTTCATTAGCACTATAAACATCATCTGCTGCACCACTGTCAGTGAAAACATCACCACAATTTGTAGAGAAAGTACAAGAACCATCATCATCAGTTGCATCTGCATCATAGTTATCAGCAGTAGGGTTTGTACAACCTAAAACAGATCCACCTAATTTTAAGTAGAAACCGCCGTCAGGCTCTCCTGTTCCATAAACATCAACTAAAACATAGTAAGTAACACCTGCTAATGTTTCAAAAGCATATTGAGGTTGGAAAAAAGAATCACCAGGATCCCCTACTTGATCTTGTCCACAACCTTCTATATTGTCAGCATCTCCACTTGGAAGAATATTATCTGCTTGAACTTTTGTAAGTGCGCCACAAGTTCCACGGAATAATTGGAACTCAAGATCAGTTTCATATGAATCTAAAGCATTACCAGCATCATCCAAACCTGAAGCATAAAGATCTAAAATTTCACCTGTACCTTCATAAGTAAACCAGATAGAATGGTATGTTGTATCAGCAGGATTAAAACAATCACCTGCTATATCATCAGGATTTCCAGTAGCTCCTGCTAGAACAAAAGGTCCATTATTTCCAGCATCTAAGCTAATTGCTCCTTCACACTCGTCATTTGCAATCATTGCATACTCACAAGAGTCATCATCTAAAGTAGCCGCTGAATCATAATTTGTTGCAATTTCATCAGTGCAACCACAAACAGCAGCAAGGCAAGAAGTACAAGTCATAGAGCTTACTCTACAAACACTCTCAACTCCACAAGCATCTGTGTTGATTTGCATAAAGAGCGTAGTATCTGTAGCTTCTACACAAACAGTTGTAACACCACTTGCTAAAGAAAGACCATCCAAGCCATCATATATTGTTATAATATCAGTTGTGTCAGTAGAGAAACAGTAAGTTTCACCAACAACAACATTATTAATTGTAGCATATTCACCTGCATAATTACAAGTAGAAATAACTTCTACAAAACCAGCTCCATCACAATCTGCCGAGAATAGTGGTGGGCTGTTTTCTGTACCAAAAGAAGTACCAATTCCACAAGGTCCATCTACAGGATACTCACAAGAATCATCATCAATAGTTGCATCTGGGTTATAGTTTGTTGCATTACCGTCTGTACATCCTGGAATTAAAGCAGGACAAACAGCATCTGTAGAAGAACCTAAAGAACCTGCTTCGATTGTCAAAGTAGCAGCACAAGAACCGTCTGCAAGACTGTTAAAGCTAATTGTAACATCAGAACCAAGATCAGCATCAGTAAGAGCAATCATACCAATTTCAGAATTTCCTGTAAAGGCGTCAATAGCTAATTCTAAAGAAGATACTGGATCAGCAAGTGGAAGCGCATCATAGTACGTTCCAGCAGAAGAAGTTACAGCATATGGTGAGAAGTTGCTATCAGATAAAGGTGCAACAATCACAAAAATCATACTTTCTTCTTGTAAGCCTCCTAACTCACTGCCACAAATAGCAACAGGGGTTTCAGATAAAGAGAAACCATCAGTAGTATTACCAGAAACAAAAGTAGCTTCTAAAGTACACTCAGGTAATTCCTCAACGAAATCAATCGTAAAAGTACCAGTGCTTCCATTAAAACCATCTACTAATAAGTAGTAGTCTACACCATCTTCTGTAGAAAGAAGAATCTGAGAACGTAGGTTTGTGCTAGAGATGTCGTCATTACAAGCAATTTGAGGACCATCACATCCACCTTCAAACAAAGCAAATTGTGTGTCCGTCAAAGTATCATCATCATCTTCAATAACAGTAATAACATAAGTACTTCCATTACCTGCAAAAGAATACCATACTGTGCTTTGATAAACATCTTCGTTAAAGAAACAACCAGGCTCAACATCACCTTCAGTAGTTCCTGCATTAGCATTAGTTAATCCACTATTCAAGCCGATTGATAAAGCAACAGCATCTGCACACTCATCACCTACAACAGTGAAGGTACAAGAACCATCATCAAGTGTTGCATTAGAATCATAGTTATCTGCAGTATCATCGGTACAGCCACAAACAGCAGCAGGACAAGATGTACAAGTTACATTACTTTCTCTACAAACACTTTCCTCTCCACAATCCTCTAAATTGATTTGCATGAAAAGTGTTCCAACAGTTGCTTCTACACAAACAGTTCCTACACCATTACCTAAAGCGATACCATCCAATGCATCATACATTGTGATAACATCAGTTCCTGTATCTGTAGAAAAACAGTAAGTTTCACCAACACTAAGGTTATTAATAGTAGCATACTCCCCTGCGTAATTACAAGTAGAGATGTTTACTACTAAGTCCTCACCATCACATCCTGCAGATATAGTAGGAGGTGCATCTTCCACAGCAAAAGCGGTACCTATTTCACAAGAACCTGCAGCAGAAGCACATAAGGCACTTTGAGCCATATGCATCTCTCCAAATACACCATTATTGTATTTTACTGGTGGATCATGGTCGTCATTAAAATTGGTTCCTGTAAGATCCGAAACTGGACCGTTTTGGTCTCCTGAGAATTGAAGATTTGGATCTCCCTCAGAATCTAATACGTCAAAACAAACTTCAGCAACATCTTCCCAATCTGTTCCAATATTTGGACAAGCAGTAGGGTCGCCAAAAACAGTAGGCACTTGTAATACCCAAGTAACTAAGAAGTCACCAGGTGTACCTCCATCATAGCTATGCGCTGAATAAGGTGTTCCGCCCTGTCCGCCATTTTCCGACAGACATTCGGGATTTAAGCTGTCCTGATCATTATCAAAATTTATTGATTGATAAGAACCAGCAGTGATTCCGTCCATGCTTGTACCCACAAAATTGAGTACTGCTGCATCATAGGAAAAACGGATCGAAGAGCTTCCAATATAGTCGGCACCATCTTGCGAAGCAATCTGGATAAGGACACAATATTGTCCGTCACTACATCCGTTTGTGTTTGTCACAAACTGACAGTCAACTGACTGAGCTTGACCTTTTACCCCAAATAACAGTAGGAGGGTAAAGAACAAACTCGAAAGTGTAGTTTTAAAATTCATAATACTCTTTTTGTGGTTTATATTACAAATTAGATTTAATTTATATTTATTTATCATATGACACTCCAAGTCAATACAAAGCTACAAAATAATATACTGCAAAGTGAAGAATTTCTTAGTAAATTTTCACTTTACATCCATATTAAATTGATATTCTGTAAAGATTATGCTCTAATTGTAAGATTATAAGCTACAAAGGAACGATAAAAAGTGCTAATAAATAGCACAAATACCAAAAAAAACTTTAACAATGTTGAGATGTTAACTTTTCATATCAAAAAATCAATAGAAAGAAAAAATAATTAAAAATAAAAATCTATACATTAGAAATCTAATTCAACTATAAAAATATGTTAATCAATTTAAAATAAATTTAAAAAAACATTAATTATATTCCTTACCCTCACACCAATTTAGCATTATTGAGCTAGAGTTTAGGATAAACAAAACTGTCTTGTTTCTTGCAATTAAAGCTTTTTTCTTATTTTTTCAATTAAAGAGAACGTTTTTAAGCTCATCGGTATGAATTTCCCTGTTATTCGTTCTTATGATAGCCTTGCCTTTCTCAAAGACACTAAAAAGTCTTTTTTTTTAGACGTACTCCCTGAAGCTTTTGTGCCTATCTATTTGCACTCAAGACATCTTTGCTCTACCTACTGCTACCATACCACTACTATCAGGTCTATTTTGCATGGAATGTACCTCGTACTGTCAGCCAAATATAGACCCGATAGTAGTGTTATAGCCATCGTAGTCTTTGTGGTTTATGTTATGGTCGTTTTTTCGTGGTTGTATCTCGACTCCACTCGATCATCCGTAATTGGCTATAGTAGCGGATAGCGGGACCGTGCGTTGCGACAATGCATTAAACCGTTCTCTCCTGAGTAATAAAAAAAGAATAATTTATCGTTTTTGGCTGATATATTTCGTTGCAAATTCTCACCATAGCCATGCACTATGTCTATGTTTTTCGCCTTAAATATCAAAAAAGCTCTTTCCCATAAAATCGACACCTTATTCTTTATCCATTACTTATTTTGATTAACTATTT
>ENA-ORXR01002248-ORXR01002248.1-marine-metagenome-genome-assembly--contig:-NODE-2248-length-18711-cov-14.054309_pt1 | contig 18711 bp, 27 predicted proteins | sample MGYA00237866_ERZ511479 | MGnify/ENA metagenome assembly ERZ511479 | reverse complement strand
GGTCGTAATTCGATTCAGATTATAGTTTATCCTGCCTTTGGAGAGTCATTTAGGCTCAGTATATCCGGCGGTAGATGGACAGAGTACGATATGGATACGCGGCTGCGGCACGGATTATGAATTATTACGAGTATAATGTGCGGATATGTCTGGCTCTACTTTATCCACCTCAGGCCCTGGATACATGGCACCGATAGGTGTTCGGCGACAAAGAATCCGTCGAAGACCTTGGCACAAACGACATCTATATACAGATGTAAAGCATAGTTCGCTATGAGGCGGTTGCTTTTGGCATCTTTGATGCGGGGTGTTCGCTCGAGCGTTTCGGCATAACTCTTCCAGTTAGCGGGTAGGACATTAGGTCGGACCAAGCTAATGCCGGCCCCAATGTCCAATACAGGTCGGCATCTGTGCATTTCCCGTTGGCAAGGGCCCAGGGAGGCCGCCATCTCATAGTGCCGGTGTGCAGGGCTTAGAATCCTTGCGACCTTGCGTATTTCACCAGTTGGTGATGTTGCGCCGGGAAACCTGCCGAGGGGCGCCCGGCTCACTCGTTTTTCGCGTCGGTGGACTCGTTACTATCGCTTTCAGCGGTTGGTTTGGTATCCTCAGTTGCGGAGTTCACGGAAAGAACGGGATTACGGCGTTCTCGTGGCCGATATGGCTCACCGCGTAGAGCAGCGAAGTGACCGGGCTTGTCACAGTTGTAACATATATCTGTCTTAGCCTGAGGCGACTGCTTTGGAGGAGGAGAACGGGACCGGGCCCGCGGTTGGGTAACCGGAAAGGGGCGATCGACATTGGTGTGCCGAGTCGGCATGGGCGAGGCATACGCCGCCTTAGTCGTTTGAAGACAAGGCAGCTTAAGCGACAGCCGAAGCTCGTTGGTCCCATCCCAATACATCTGGGCAGAGAAGATATTATCCGCCAGGATGCCTGTGGGGAACTGCCCGTCCAGCACCCGGACATGAGGTTGGATAATCTCGGACAATCCATTCACGAATACATCCTTCACGTCTTGGGAGTGTAAGAGGCCATCTAGGAGGTCACACTGCCTCTCATCACGGAGCCCAAAGGCTGTGGGAGACTCATTATCGGGTTGACGCACTGCGAAAATGTTGTGGTAGGCGGAGGCCACTACGGCGTGAGTGGCATACTTGGCTGGAAGCCATTTAACTGCGGCACCGTAGGTGCGGATCGCATAAGTGCGGTGTGCGGCTTTCGAGTTCAGGGCGCACGATGAGGCTCGTTTGGCGGCGCCGGACAGGCGAAAGCCCAAGAGAGGAAGGGCTTGCCCATGAGCACGGCCAGCCGCGTCACATGCACGGCGAAAGGTCGTCAATAACGTGAATACACTGAGGAAACTGGTGCCCGTAAACTGCTCTTGCCCTTGGAATGCGTCATCCAGGCGGCGGTTCATCCTGTGCGCTTTTTGCACTAGGAAGGGTAGCAGTGACAGAGCACGTCGGATCAGGAAGTAGGTGCGGTAGTCCAAGAGGGACTTGAAGCGACTGTTGGAGGGTCGAATGACCTTATGCCGATCGGCTTTCTCCAACTGCTTCTCGGAGTCAGGGCGACTCTTGTACGGACCCGGGCGTGATCTTCGAGACGTGGCGTCCGATGACATGTCCGAGGACTCGGAGCTTCAGCTCGACGAAGGGGAAGACGGGGAACCTGGGGATTCTCCGGAGTCGGATGACGAAGAGGAAGTTGTCCCACTGGACGAGCTTGCCTCGTTCGCGGCCAACATGTTGGCGTTTTCAACTGAGGAGGTTGAGCGGGCCAATTTAGTCCCCTTGCGGATCTTACGCAACTTCTTGCGAAGCTTACGCTCTCGATCCCGACGTTCGGTCGCTTGACCAACTGGCTCTGGATGAGAGGAAGACGACTCACCCCCCTTCGGGTCTTCCTTGACCTTAGTCATGCTCTTTGTGTTGCGACACGACATTTCTGCCCCGGCATCGGACTCAATGTCCTCCTGGCGCATAGCCTCCAAGTTTGCGATCAGGTTGTCGTCTGCTTCCGCTAACGAGCGGTTAGTCGCTTGCTGGGCCATCAGACGGAGACGAAGTGTCTCCACCTCCGCCGTAAGGCTCTCAGCATCGAGCAGTTGGCCAGAGGCCGCCGCATTCAACGAAGGTGATCCGGAGAGGGAACCACCTAGGGTGTTGGCGTCGCGCACATTCGTACGAGCGCCTCCCGGTGGGACGTAGTCGGAAGGCAGGGCGTTGCCCTTACCCTTCCCATTGCCACGTTTCCCATCGGCACCACCAGGGGTCATTAGAGAGTTTTGGCATGTAATCTGAAGATCGCTTTCGACTGTATCTCGACTGTATCTGGATGGACGGGGGGCACCGGATTTTCCCTCCGTCGGGGACTCAAGTGAGTTTTTGCAAGTAAAATTCCGTTAGTTCGACGGTGCTGTACACACCTCTGACACAGGGCGTGGCGCACCGCCGCTAAGGCGGTGACGCAGCCAGATGTGTGGTCGTGCGATTGCATTGTTGGTGAGTGAGAGCGTTGGGAGCATCGGTGTGCGTACAGCGTACTGTGGTGTGTATGGGAGGGGGGGGGCAGGAGAGAGAGCGGTGAACGCGGCGATGACCCGCGGTGACAGACAGCATCGCGGGAGATAAATGCAAAGGCGAGGGAGCACACGACCAGCTGGGAAGCAGCGGCCTACCGCGAAGGGGCCGTGGCCTGCCGCTCAGCAGGTGCGGCTACCGTACGCATGGGAACAAATACACGCCCAAGAAAGAGGTCGGGGAGGCTGTGATGTGGCGTGCAGTCTGTCCGCACAGACCAGCAACACGCTGAGTGCGTAACAAAAAGACTTTGTGGAAAGGGGGGGAGGGCGGGGCGGCATTGGCTGGGGTTGGGCTGGGGGTCGGCATCGCGGCCCCAACGACGTGAGCGGTGGTCGTAAAAACAGAAGATCGCAGGGGTGAGGATGGGTGGCGGAGCTGGGTACGAGACGCACAGGACACCACGCGGAAACGCAACACCTGTTCTTGGCCGCAAAGTTACCGGCTGGATGTGATCACCTGTAATGCTGTGAAGGAGGCCGCCAGGCGACCCCCAATGTACCGAATCGGGTCGTACCAGTACGTGTTCCGGCCGTGCTACCCCCCAGGGGAGCCCCGCAGGCTGGACACGTGGTCGGAATGCACCGCCGATGTACAGTCCGATCGACGCGGGCCCGACGGTATATCCCGAGAATACCGTCGGGGACGGTCGGGAATTCCTATATCTCGACGGTATCTCCGCAACGTGGCACGATGTATGGTCGAACGACTGTCAAAGCGACCGTCGAGTTACATGCCAAAACTCTCTATTGCTCAGCCGGCACAGTGCCAACAGAAGCGCCCCGTGCTCCAATTGGAGATCACCACTCAGGACGCCCATCTTCGTGGCACACACAAATGGGAGACGCGCCCGGCACTTCAAGCCAATGGGTGCAATACCCGTCACCGGGCCACTTCGCAACAAGAGACCGCTCTCGGGTACCGTGTGCAGATGCACGCGGCGAGCAAGAGTATCCCCTGGTGCTCCATCAAATGTGGTATTAATGACTGTGGTTAACCAGCCAGTAAGAAGCGACTGACCGTAGACGCACGATACAGCGATTGCTATCGCCCAAGAGGCGAGGAAGAAGAACCTTTGTTTGTGCAACATCCGATGGGGAGCCTGGAGTGCCAAAGACGGCGAGCCTCGGTCCCATGGTGCTTTTATTATCAGACGGTAAAGGGGCGAGGTCGATCGACCGAGCGATCATAAAGATCGAATAACCACCAAAGTAGAGACAATAAAAGACAGGATAGATATACAAGACGGAAGTAACCTCCCAAAGGGAAGGCCACAAGTCAGTTCAATCCTTTAATTGAAAACTGACCAGGCAGGGGGGCTACCGGGCCCAGTATCCCGATGTTAAGGAGATATGCTGCGGCTTGAGCTCGCAAGCGCGCATGCCCTCACTGCGGCGCCCGCTCTATATGTCGTTCTGTGCCTCGAACAACCACGATATACTGCCCACCGCTGCCTCTGCGGCCCCCGCGGCGCCCGGGCGGTCATTTGTGCTACGGGCCGGATCTGCCGTGTATAATCAAGACGCAGCGCCGACGGGGGCTACGCCAGCTTGTCACGCTGTGCCGACGAGCGCAAGACATCGGACCCCACCATGCACTTTGCCCCGCCGAGTCTCGCTGGCCGTGGGCGGCGCGGCTGAGCGAGTACCGCCCGGCCGCTCACGACCGCTGTCGGATTTCCCAAGTGTCCAGGGCGGCGCAGCCGCCGCCGCGGAAGTCGCGTCAGCCGCGTCCCCCGTAGCAGCCCGTGCAGTGGCCACAGTTGCATATGTGGCCGCCCGGTGCGCCGCGCGTGGAGAACGGTCCTGGGCAGCACCTTCTGTTCCAGCCGCTACCGTACGGCGCCGCCTTCACGCCAGTGGAGCAGACAACAGCGGAGCAGCCGCCACCTCCACCGCAGCAGCTGGCTACAGAGCAGCGGGCGACGGAGCCGCCGGCGATGGAGCAGCGAGCGACGCAGCAGCGGGAGAAGGGCCAACGGGAGACGGGAGCAGCGGGCGACGGAGCACCCGGCGACGGAGCATCATGCAGCAGAGCAGCCGAAGACGGGCCAGCGGGCGACGAAGCAGGCAGCGACGGAGCAGAAGGAGACGGAGCAGCCAGATAAAGAGCAGCGGGCGGCCAGGCAGAAATCAGCTGGGCAGTGGCAACATTTGGTGGGTGCGCAACACCCGCGTGGGACACAGAGGCCTCCGCGGCAGCGGCCTCCGTCAGAGACTCCACGGCTGGCACTGTCAAGCACAAGGCCATCGACGGCCTCTGGAAACTCAGCGCCGGACGACTCAGCAGCCTCCAACGAAACGAGGAAGAGCCCGTCGCCTTGGAGGTGGTTCATGCCCTTTTTGGGCAAATCCGTTATCTGCCTGGGCGGCTGCAACGGTGGGCCGCCGCGGACTGTGCACGTTCCTGACGCGTCCGTGGGTCTCTACGTACCGCGGGCTGTTTTATACACGTCCGAACCACCGCTGGAAGCAGAGGAGCGCAACGAGGCGGAATGGGCCGCAGCGGGCACCAGGGACACGGAGGAGCAGACAGAGGACGTGGCCGAGCACGAGCGGGAAGGACAAAACCTGCCGCAAGGGCCACCACCCGGCGCCGAGTAGTCCCATCGATTGATAGCCGACCTGCGGCCGCTACGGGCGCACCAGCGGCAGCTCCGGCTGCGGCCGCTATTTCTGAGGCCGCAGGTACTCCTTCCGCGGCTGCTATCCCTGCCGCGGAAGCGCTTCTTTAGGCGGTTGCCGCAGCGCGCGCTCCGACGGCCGCTGCTACTGCGGCTGCCGATGACCCTCCGTCCGCTGGTGCTCCTGCGGCCGCAGGTGACCCTGCGGCCACCGGCGACGGTGCGGCCCGTGCTCCCGCGGCGACTGCGATGGATCCGACTGCTGGGGAAGAGGCGTGCCAGCAATCCGCCTTAGCGGCTGCTGGCGTCGTGGACCCTGTGCCCAAAAGAGGCGGGCGCGGCATTTCGTGGATTGGTGATGAGGTGCTTAGTGCTGGGAAGGACTGGAGAAAAACGACGATAGATCCAGTTTTGCGGACCTGTAAGACAAGGAAGGCCTTCCGGGAAAAGATGGTTTCCAACACACGCCTCTTCTTGTCAAGGAATGCTCTCCCTGACCTCGATAAGCGCTTCAAGCGCACGGACAAATGCATTGAGAAGATGTTTTGCTACGAGATCACGCACGCGGTGCACAAGCTCAACGCGTGCCTTTTTTTGGTGCATCAGAGGCAGCTGACGGTGTCATCATTTGACGAGGACCTGTTGATAACGGCAGTGGCTCTCTTCAACAACAACATTCCCTACGCTGGGATCCGCCGGGAGGAGGAATCGATCCAGTGCCTTTACAACAGGGAGTTAATGTACCTGCGACACTTTCCCAAGCTCAGTCTCGAGGCGGCCATCGAGGCCATCAAGGACATGGGGTATACCGTACACGGCGACGCCGGTTTGGCTTCCGACTCTGATGATGACCCTTCCGCCGGACGCAAGCTCTCGGCTCCCGACTCGGGATGGGCGGGGCACGCCGTGGTCACCAAGGCCGGAAAGGCGGCGCAGCGCCGAGACGCTCGCGAGTCGGCCGACTTGGCCTGCATGGCTTCGGACAACGCTCGCGTGGCCGAAGCGCACACCGACGCGTTGCTGTCACTGGCCAATTCTTCGGCCAAGCAGAACTCCATCCTGAAAGACCAGAACGAAGAAGCGTTCAGGTCGCAACCCCTCGTCGGGGTCACTCTCGAGGGTGCCTGGTGGCTCCGCCTGCAGCTGCGCCTTCGTCTAAAGGCTATGGAGGCGGCCGCCAACGGCGCAGGCGCCCGCGGCGCGGCCGCCGACGAAGCGGCCGACAACGGAGCGGCCGTCAGCGGCGCGGCCGCGAACGGTGCGGCCGCCAACGGTGCGGCCGAGAGCGCCGGCGAGGCTCGTACTGACGCCATCCCCCGCGGTGGTTCGGCTGCATACGGAGCGGGAGCAAACGTTGGCGAGGACGAGGACGGAACGGCATCCCTCGTCATGGACGCCAACGGAGCGGCCAACATCGGTGCGGCCACCAGCCGTGCGGCCGACCACGGCACGGCCGTCGAGGGCACGGCCGGCAACGGCATGGCCGTCAGCGGCGCGGCCGCCAATGGACTAGCAGCCAGCGGCGCGGCCGCCAGCGGCGCGGCCGACAATGGTGCTGCCGCTAGTGCCGCGGCCGCTCACCGTGCGGCAGATAACGGTGCGGCCGCTAACGGTGCGGCCTCCGTGTCTTCAAGACCCCACGCGAGCGGAAAACATGAAGGCGGCCAAGGCCGCATGTAGCCGCGTCGGCGGTTCCCATGCGGACTCGGTGGCAACCTCGCTGTTTTGCTCTAAGCGAGTCGGCGCACCTTCCCCGTCGCGTACGGAGAGCGCGGCCGCACCGTCGGCCAAAGCGGCCACGTCTGTCGCCGACGAAGGCGCTCACCCGCCGGATCCCGCCGTGGTGGCTGCAGTGGCCGCGGCGGTCGCGTCCACGCAGGGCAGTCGGGCCGATACCAAGCTCTTCCATCTTCCTGCTTTCGCTCTGCCGCTGTCTCTTCTTCCGACAACCGCCAGCCGCCGTCCTCGGCGGCTCTGACGCTCCAGGGCGCGGAGACATACACTTTGCCAATGAGTGCACCAGCGAGCAAGCACGCGTCGCCGTAGGAAAAATTTATTACGAGGGAGCAGCGCACTGAGGTCACTAGACCACGTGTGGCCGCCCATGGAAAGAACAAGGGGACCGACGGCACCAATGCGGACGAGGTTCTGTCGGACAGCATTGACGTCGACTCCATCATCGAGGTGCCCGACGGCGGCGCCGCGTCAGTGTTCTCCACCAAGCGGGCGGCAGGCGCGGCCAGCAGAGCCACAGCCAAGGCGCACACCCCACCTGGTCTTCCGATGACGCGCGGCGCCGCGGCGATGCAGCCCAAAAAGGTGCTCTTTGCCAACTCTGACTCTGACTTGCAAGCCATGATGCAACGCGCTGTAAACAAACTCAAGTCGGCTGACAAGGTACCGGCCGATGCGCCGTGTTCGGTAGGAACTGCGAGCAGAGCAGTCACGGGCGCGGGAACTGAAGTGGAGGAGGTGGATGGCACTGCTGCTGGTGTGTCTTCCTCATCGTCAGGCGCATCCAGAGCACTCTCACGACACCGTACGCGCGCCGACGACACCCGCAGTTGCCGGTGCGGCCTCCGACGCACGATACATGGCCCTCTTTCCAGTGAAGAGGAAAGGAGCGAGGACAGTACGGAAGACTCTGGCGTCGGCACTGACGGCCCCGACTCCGACGGCATATGGACGCCCTGTTGCGGAATGGCCATCCCACTGCACCATGGAAACCCCTTTTGTCTTCTTTTTAGCCGTTTTTTCGCTTCTGTACGGATGGACGCATAGTACGATACAAGAAAAGTTATTTTTTCCCGCTTTGGGTGTGTTTTTACTCGATACAACTATTTCTCTGAATGGCGTGCGCCGTACGTTTCTTGTTTGAAATCAAAGTACGACCGCCGGTGCTGCGACCACGCAGGTAAAACAACCGACAGCGCGCGGTCACAGGGCCCCCCATCCAGTAGCCTGGCGGTGAGCGCCCCAGCGCCGCCACCGAGCATGCGCGCGCCTGCCAGCTGCCACAAACCGGGTGGAAGAGGGCCCGCGGCCGCGGGTGGGGGGAGAGAGGAACGCGGCTGCGCACTAATGCGGCGGATGCGCGCAGCCGCGGGAGAAGAGGGAAGCGCTGCGCCCCCCGCCGAGGCGGCTGAGACGCGCCATCGCCGGTGCGGCGGGCGCAGCCGCACAACCGCCGCCAGGACGGGCCTAGACGTGCCGCCATCCTCTGGGCGGGAGAAGGCGCGCTGTCGGTGGTGATGATAACGCAAGGCGCGTCGCAGCCGGGAGGGGGCGAAGATGGAACGTCTGCGCTAGCGGGGGGGGGGTGGCGGACGCCACGTCGAGATTGCGGAGGATGGAGGAGCGCAGCCGCGTGCGCGGCACCCTGTGGAGCGCGGCCGCTGAAGGAGCGGGAAGTTGGCGCCTCGCCTCCAAGGGGGCGGGAAATGGCGGCGTCCTCGCCAACTCAGAGGAGGAAGGCACGCGGCCGAGGGCGCGGCGCCACGCTGAGCGCGGCCGCCGGCAGGAGGGAAGTTAAGCCAGTCGCCACCAGCGAGAGGGAACGGGGGCCGCGTCGCCGCTGGGAAGGGGACGCGAACGGAGTTCCCGTCGGGACTCGGGGGGAGGGAGGCACGAAGCCGCAGGCGCCGTGTGTGGAGGCCCGCAGCTCACGGCGCCGCGTGCGGACGCGGGGGCGCTCGGCCGCGAGCACGTCGGGAGAACGACCATGGTCCGCGGGGGGGTGGGACGGAAGAAGGCCGCCGGGGTGTCAAGGGTGTCAGCGATGACACCCTCCCGCCGGCAGACCTGGCTAGGGGCGCGTGAATAGGCGGGTCAATGGCGGACGAGCGTGAGCACTCGACTATGTATTGGCGCCCAAGCCGAAGAGAAACGCGCTGCGCGGCACAAAGCAAGGCGCACACACACAGGCTGCCAGGCGAGAAAGTGTTGCTCTTGTCCTAATTTTGTCCTTCGTGCACGGGAACAAGAGTGAAAAAAGCAACAGTCTCCGCCAATTGCGTCTTCGGATTCTTATGTAAAGCCGGCCTACCAGAATTTGTCCTGCAGTAGACCCTTTCGTCGGCAAAGAGGACCAAATTGGGACAGCAGCAATATATACCACCGATATCATCAAATTCGAAAAATGCGCAACACCTCGGAATGAAATGACCTCTCCTGCCATCACAGCCCATGCTTTCTCCCCCCGTCGCACCCCATGGAAGCTCGTCCCCTTCCCCGGGAGAAGACGCAAAAAGCCTATGAGGAAAGTATAAGAACTTGTCGAGTGAGTTTGGTGCGCGCTATGTTGCAGGTCAAGGTTCTACCATGGTGGCGCTCTGACATGTGGAAGAGTTCTGCAGCGAGGAGAGCCCCATTGACGCTCAGTGACTGCCATGTCGCCGCCGGATAAATGTGTTTCTGTGTCTCATATCCGCTGTCCCGTCTCGGCTGCACTGTTCTCGTCTTCTCGGAACCTCAATAAGAAGCTCGAGGCGACATCAGGCGCAAACTATGTGGATTCAAGCGCCACATCGGTGAAAACGGGCAAAATGTGCGTCTCTGTCCGTTACGGAAGCTCGAGTGCCGGTTTCAACTCCCCACTGACAACCCTCGTTACATCCCTGGGATCATTTGCGACAGCACGTGCTTGTGGCGGTTGCGGTTCCCCGCCAGACGAGGGGGCGACCCCTAAGTGGTGAGCGGCCCGCCCAGACAGGCGCCCCCAAGAAAGCTCCAGCTGGGCCCCCGGGCCGGCGCACGGCCGACCCGCTGTTGCCCGGGGAGATTGGGTCCGTGATGGGGCATGGCTTTTTCCTGGTGGTTTTCCTGCCCCCCCTGCATTGCTTGTGTTTCTTGTGAACTGCTTTGGCTTTCTTTTTTTCGGCGCGTTTGGGTCGGCTTCTTTGGTCGTCACTAGCTGGGTTTCGGAGAGGGTTCATGCGGCGAAGAGGCGGCCCTCTTCGTCGTCTGGTGAAAGAATCAACTGTTCTTTGGCTCGAGATTCCCCCGCGGGCTTTTACGTGATCCTCTCCCCCGTTGGGGAAGGCTGGGGTGTGTGTTGCGTTCCCAGTCAGTACCTTCGACGGTCTGCACATCGCAAGGATCATCTGGGGGCCAATCGACGGAGCAACGTGGCGGAGTCAAAAACCGCTACAACATTTTGGTGGTGCAGGCGCGGATCCCGGCCGTTTCCACTCCCAAATCTGGCAGCCGGTTCCCCAATTGTGAAGTCGGTCTTTGTTTTACTAGAAGCGGATCCCCGTGTCGTACTGCCGTCGCTTACCACTCGACCACTGCGATGGCGCCTCCCTCTGACACAAAGTCGGACGAAGACACCACCGGTATTTCGGCGTGTATGTCCTCTGTGACGCCCACGGATGCTGGGTTGGGGGGCGTTGCGGACCGATCGGGCCATCCACGAGCGCCTACGCTGCTGGAGACAGTGGCGGAAACCATTCGTCGGGCTCCGCTGGGCACGGGGATCGGCGCGCTCCTCCCCCGCCGATTGGGGCAACGGGGTAGTGACGGGGACGCATTGGGTCATGCAGCGGATTCTCCGGGTCGAACGGGGTCACCCATAGCTATGGCGGATTTAGATGTCGCGCTGTCGTCGTTCGGAGAATCTCTCCTCGCCGAAGTTTCGCGCGTGATCGCAGAGAGTCCCGCCGGAGACGCGCAAAGCACCCCGCGGTGTCACCGTCTCGCGCACACGCATGAGGGTTGGGTCCAGAACAAGGCGCGCCCACACCGGGGGTCCCCGCCGTCATTTTCGTCATCGTCGGCCTCATTGTCGTCATCCCCGTCTTCTTCTTCATCCGAAAAGGAAGGCAAGGAGGCCACGGCGATCCAAGCGAGGCTGTTGGTCCTCTAGTGCCCGGACGACCGCTTCGCGGCCGTATTGGACAATCGTTCGCACCGCCTTCGTAACAGAAGATTGTCGGACGGGGCCTCGCAGGCCCGAAAGATGGAGCGGACTGCCAAGAAGATGAGGCATTCCTTCAGGGGTACCCCGTCGTTCAGTGGGAAGGAACCACTCAAGCATTTTTCGTGGCTCTGCAAGATAGGTAAGGCCTGAGACGACAATGACGTGTCGGAGGGGGTGAGACTCCACCTTATCCCCACCTTTCTCGCGAGAGAGGCGGAAACTCAGTTCACGCGGAATATGCCCGAGTCGGATGCCGGGTTGGGTCGTAGATCTCTCACGACTCTCCCCGCTGCTGTCAGCGGGTTCCTGTAGAGCTGAGCGGAGCCTCGGGCGCAGAGGCTAGCGCAGGAATAGCTTATTCGAGCTGTGCTCTCGGAGGACGGGAGCGTGGACGCTTTCGCGACGCGCCTGCGGAGCATCGCGGAGCTCTGCGGCAACGTCCGCTCCGAGGGCACGATGAATCAGGAACTGATCCAATGAATGCCGATGTACCTGCGAACGGACGGCTCCGTGTACAACATGGCGCAGAGGAGCTACCAACAATTTGTGACTCACGTGACGGGGAAACATCGGGCCTCCAAGGACGTGATGGCGCTGGCCAGCCTTGGGACAGCGGGGACGCCCTCCTTCGCGCAGCACACCTCTTCCGGTCCACGCGACCTCGCAGATACTCTCGTGGAACCCCCGGGATCAAGTAACACGGAATTTCAAATGACCGTTGCGGCCATCCCTTCGGGAGGGCAAGACGGACAGGGCCAGGCGGTGGTCGCCTACCCTCGCCGGGAGGCATCCGCGGGACCCCTTGTGTGCTACAAGTGTTTGACATCTGGCCACCGTGTCCCCGACAGAGACTCCTCACAAAAAAGAAACGTGAGCTCGTGAGGGCGCCGCGGAAAACCTTCCTCTGCAAGCGTGGGCGTGGATCGGAGACGCCCCAGGACCGCATGACCACCGTGGCGCTGCTGTGAGACGACCTGTTGGGTGCCGTGGACGGCATGGGTGCGGACGGACCGGCGACTGCGTACCCCTTCAAGGGGCGCCGCGGTTTGGGTAACGTCTGGGCGGGGTGGATGCACCACCCCCCATTCCATCCCTCTTGCTCACCAAAACCCCGGTTGCCCTACGTCACGTTACGCTCGCCACGGAGGTGGTGCATGCGCCGCGGCCCGTCCAGGAACGATGCCCCTACCGCCACGGAAGATTTCTACAGAAGTTTCAGGGGATGCTGTTGCTACTACGGAAGCAAAATTCGGAGATTGGCACGTCGTATTGCTGACCTCCAGAAAATGGCGGTTGCAGAATGGTTGCAATCATGTAACAGCGTACGTGGACCAATGGAAAGGCTAGGAATCATCTCAGTTCCTTACAGAGTCTCCCCATCCAGCTCTACGCACTGGAAACGCACACCAGGATCTCAAGACATCTTAAGAAGTTTGTTGATCTCATGAGAAATCACAGGTCTGGCCCAGAACCCTCTCCATGCTCTCTTCAGGCCCAAGAAAGCGGCCCGATAATCTCAGGAAATCTCATTGTGGGCTCCAATGGCTCTGCTTGACACCCACAAGACACGGTGATTAGCTTGCAAGATTACTGGCGGCAACTCTCGGCCAATAGTTAGATCGTGGCTTGTCGAACTGCCAATCCGGCTTCATTTCCACGCCCTGTCGTCGGCTCTGCCTCCCTTCTCTCTGCAATCGCCATTTTTTGGAGGTTAGCAATACCAGTTCTCCCTGTGGCAGATACCGACTCCGACGGAGGCGGTCGTCGACACCTCGGCCGGTCCGAGTGTGATCCGCGCGGATACGCTGCCAGAGGTCTGTACGGAGTACGCGACTCGGGCTCCTGGAAGGACGCAAGTAAGTGACGCCTCGGGACAACTGCTCAAGGTGAACACCGAGGTGTCTATTACCATCTACGTCGGGGAACCCCCCATGGAGTACTACTTCCTAGTGTTTAAGTCGCTTTCGGTCACCATCATCCTGGGATGGAACTTCCAGCGGAACTACGTGGACACCATCTCCCCCAAGACGCGGATGATCAAGTGGGACGATGGTACCTCAACGGTGGCCGCCCGAAATTGGACGGCGGCAACAAGGCCGGCACAACCACGGCGGGGTAGAATGCCAAGGACCCAGGTGGGGGGTATCCGTATGAGCGAAGGTGTCACAGTCGGCCCCGGATGCATCCAAGCGGTAAATGTGTGCTGTGCCGTTCATGGGGTCCACCGAGTCCGAGAACAGCCGGTCCAAATGAGCCGACGGAAGGTTCTGCTGCAAAACGCCATCGTGGACTTCACTCCGGACAAGACCCCGAAGCTGTTCCTGACGGGCATCGGCGACGCCCAAGTGCATGTGAAGAATGGTTACGTCGTGGGGACTACGTCGGCCTACAACGGACCGCTTCGCGCAGTCCCCAAAGAAGCCGGGACGACTTCTGACCTGTTTATGCCCGAGGTTCCCCGCGAGACGGCGGGGGACAGGACGAAGGGGGAGCCACCCCCACCTCATCCGCCGGAGGACAACGCACCCAGGCCAGAATATTCATTGGGGCGGAGTCCCGGGGGGGCTACGCGACGACTTGGACGCGCTGCTCAACAAGTAACACGGGTTATGGGAGGGCCACCTCGGGAGGATCGACGTAATCCCCCACCAAAACGAGGTCACCCCTGGCGCACGACCCCGGTGCAATCAGCCGTACAGTACCAGCCACGTGTCATTGAACGTGATCGCCCGAGAGGTGCGACGGCAGGAGGAGAGGGGGGTTATCGAGCCGTCCAACGCGGAGTGGGACTTCTTTGTCTTCCTCTTTCCCAAGTCCGACGGGACCATGCGGTTCTGAGTGGACTACCGCAAGGTTACCGAGGTCACGGTGTGTGATGTGTACCAGATACCAAGGATGGGGGATTGTATAGACATCCTTGGCGTCGCCAATGTTTTTTCAACGCTGGACTGCAACAAGGGGTATTAGCACATATCTTTGGCCGCCGAGGACCGCAACAGGACGACCTTCGCTCGCCACGAGGGGGCTTACCACTATGTGCGCCGCCCGTTTGGCTTGTCGAACGCCCCGGAGACCCTCCAGCGGGCCATAGACATGATCCTGGGGGAACACAGGCGGAAGAGCTGCCTCGTGTACCTGGAAGACATCATCGTCTTCTAGCAGACGGCCGCAGAGCATGTCGAACACCTGCGCGAGGTTTTGCGGGCCGTGAGGAACGCGGGCGTCTCCCTTCAGGCAGAAAAATTCCACCTGTTCTAAGAGGAGGTGAAGTAGCAAGCCCACGTTGTCGGCTGGGGGCAGCGCATTGTCCAAGAAAAGATAATCCGGGGTCTTAAAAAGGCGTCCCCCGCGTTGTGTAAAAAGGACTTGAGGAGTCTTCCCGGGATGAATGATGTCTACCTGCCGTTCGTCAAAGAATACTCTGGAGTGGCCCGTCCGCTGGCGGTCATGAAGCGTACAAACAGGCCCGACCGCTGGGCGTCGCTGTTAGATGAGGCATTGGAGGAGTTTGAGGAGCTCAAGAAGTGGTTGAAGTAGGCGCTTATCCTCACCTCCCCGCGGCGGCATGAGGACTACACTTTGAACACCGACGCGAACGCCAACCAGGTGGGGACAGCCCTCCTGCAGGAGCAATTCGACTACTAGACGCAACCGGAGGGATGTTTGAGCCGCTCTTTAAACACGGCGGAGTGGAACCATAGTAAGACCGCACGGGAGTGCCTCCCAGTGGTCTGGTCGGCCCTCCTGTAGCTACGGTACGTCGAGGAGATGCGCTTTACGGTCCGCAGTAACCACAAGGCGCTCAAGTGAATTCTGCATATGGACGGGACCCTCGGGTGGTTGGCCAGGTGGCGGCTACGCCTGTCGGAGTGTGACATTGTCGTCCAGACGAGACCGGGTGCCTCACACCACGCGGCAGATACGATGACGCGCATCACGACGCCCGCCGTGGACCAGTTTCTGATACCCGACGAGGTTCCATGTCTCGCTCTACCTAAATCTGCATCTGCGTGGCAAGGACCGCCGCAGACGGCAGGCTGGAGATTGTCCCCGCGCACGCAAGCCGAGTTCCTTGAGGTTCAAGCAGAGGACAGTAGGTGCACGAAGGTGCGCGCTACGATGGACGGCAACGAAAATTCGCGCTTCCGGGAGGAGTCCGCGGGCCTGCTCGTCCTCGTCGCACCCCTCGACGGCTCCCTCCAAGTTTATGTGCCTACCCATATGCGCTACGGGGTGATGATGCAGGAACATTACCCACCGCAAGCGGGACATACCGGGGGGAACAAAACGTAAACGTCAATGCAGCGGTGGTATTGGGGGTCGATGGTGGTGGATTTCTATGCATTCATGGCCAACTGCGTCCTATGAACACTCAACCGCGTGGGCAAGAGACGAAACACCAACTACATGAAGACGTTCCCCCTGACGGAACTACTGACGGACCGAAGTATGTATCTTCTTGAGCCCCTTTCCGAGACGGAGGCGGGGAACGAGCACCCGTTCGTCGTCGTGGATCGGTTATCCAAACTCACGCGGGTCATCCCCCTGCAGAGAGCCGACGCGGAGTCCATATCGGCAGCCTTTTTCGACCATTGGGGTGCGGCCAATGGACCTACAACGACGGTCCTAACGGACAGTGGTCCCCAGTTCCGCTCCGCGTTCCTTCAAGGAGTGTGCTCACTCCTCGGGGTCACGAACCGGTACTACACGATGCACCACTCGCAGACGAGCGGCAAAGTGGAGAGCTAAAACTGCGCCATTGTGAGTTAACCCCGTACGTACGTCGAAGATCACCACCACGGCTGGGAAGACATCGTGTAGATGCTAATGTTCGCCGGTAATAGCCGACCGCAACAAAGCACCGGGGTCGCCCCGCTGGAGTTCGTGTCCCCAAATTGCGTTCGAAGCCTGTCCGTAAACCGCATGGTAGCCACCCGGACGGGCGAGGCAACCAACAAGAGCCCGCGGGGTGTCCTCGACGCCATCCAGTTCCGCCTACGATCCCTCATTCACAAGTTGCGGTAGTCCCTCGCGGTAGCACAGCGCCGTTACAAACGGAGCAACGACGCTCGAGCACAGCCGGTGAACAAGGTAATCAACGTTGGGGATTGGGTTTTGACGGCCACTCCCAGACCAAACAAACGCTTGGAACACGCGTCGTGGGACCCCGAAAGGTAATCCGCTGCGGCGAGGGGACACTATCGCTGGACACCGGGGGAAACCCGGAGACTGTTAGCAATGACCACGTGACGGCAGCGCCCGACCCGGTGGGGGACATCCAATAGCTCCTGCGGGACCACGGGGGGCTCGGAGATGTTTTGGTCCCCGAGGGTCACATACACACGGGTAAGGAATTCATCTGAGAAGCCTTCGTCGTCCACGAGGGGGCAGACGATGGCACCTTGCGACTCCGGACGCGTTGGTGGAGTTACCACCCCGACGAGGACATGCTGGAGCGGGCGAGCCGCTTCGACCCTCGAAAGGTCCACCAGTACATGCGACGGGTGGCGCTCCGAGTCGAAGAACCCGTAGCCGTCGTGGACTTTCTCGCTTAGCCGCATCCCCGGGGAAGACGTAGCGGCAGGGAGTGGCCAGAACCTCGGTGGACCGCTCGTGCTTCCACACCGGATTCCGGCGAATTCATTTTGGCTTTCGCTCCCCGGTAGGAGATGTGGTTCGCCGAATTTGGTGCGTGATTCGTGGATCACCCCCCCTGATCTCGAGGGAGGGGGGGAACTTTCCCTCGTGCCTGGAAGGACCCCGGTCAGGAGGTGGGCCACGCGGCCATTGTGGGGCCCTTACCTGCCAAGGCCAAGTCATCGGCGGAAATGGGAAGGGGGGGGAGAGGTTGTCGTGGTGCCCCGCAACGCCGAACCAGCGCGATGTCAAGGGAGCGCTCCTCCCCAGCCGGGTGCGCGACCTGCAAAGCTCGTCGGCGCAAGGAGCGACCTCCTCGCGCGGAGACCCGTGTCGCGAGGACATCGCCCGGGCTGCGGGGAGACAAGTGACATGCAGCCACCCTTCGGGAGCGGGGGGAATTTATTTCGGGCAGGGTCCTCGGCGTTCTCGCCGTCGGACCCACCTTGTCCCTACCGTTCCCACGCCGAAAAAGCCAAGACGAACAAGGCGACCCCCGTGAGCGCGGACGCTGACCCTTCTGGCTACAACCCGGACCCCGAGAATGACACCCGGTGCCACGTCAAGACGGACCCATCGCGGGCCCTCCTCAGCCCCCCGATGCACCCCGGCGACGCTGGGCGTGCAGCTTTTCGCGGAGCGCCTTGCAGTCCCACTGGTATTTCTGGAGACGATGCAAACCCCACGATTCGACACTCCACTTGCGGACCAAGATAACGCGGATGCTCCGACGCCTCAAAGAAGACAGAGACCCCTATACGCATTGCGGGTCCATGTCGGAAGTGGCGTGCGCCCACTGGGCGACGGTGTCTCTGAGACTCATCCCAGTGTGTTAAAATCCCGCCAAGAGGGTCTCCGTCGCGAAAAAACGCAACTCCTCCGGGTCACACGCTACCATGTGGGCCAACCTTTCAGGAACCTGGTCGGCGGGAGAGAGGTTAAGCCCGTCAAAGGAGGCCTCCGACGCGTCACGTTGGTCCACGGGGTCGTGACAAACGCTACGTGCCCCATTGGAGTGCGGACGGGACGCCGGCGTGGACGTCCGAGGATGACAGGGACCAGCCGTAAAGCAAACCTGCTTGCGAGCCGTCACAGAGGCCTCGGCCGGGGATTGGCCACCACTGGGGTAGCAAGGGAGACGTGCTGCGGCCACGGAGTTTCCCCAACCCCCGCGGGCAGGACCATAGCCCCGGGCGACGCAGGTGTCCTCGGAGTACGGCAGGTCGAAGGGGCGCAGGTCCTCGGCCACCTGCTCGACGACCCCCTCCTCCGTCCACACGAACGCCGCGGCCACCCAACCCTGGCGGTCGCGACGATCCACTGCGCGGGCGCGCAGCCGACGGCGCAGGTCCTAGGTGTCGGGCAGCTGGTCCGCGACGTCGAGCAACGCCGTCAAAGTTGCCGCTGCGCGGTCATCGGGGCCGGTCGCCGCCTTGCGGACGCAGTCAACCCCGCGGAGCAAGATCCAGCCAACCAGTCGCGGGGGGTAACGCCACACCACGTGGCCATCGCGGAACGTTTCGTAAAGCGCCACGGCGGCAGCGATCCATGCAGTATCCCAGAATCTCGATCACGTACCAACGTCTCGTGCGGAGCCGAGCCCTCCGCTCTCCGAAGCCGGCCACCGAACCGCGCCCGGCGGCGACCGGGCTTGCTGCAACGACTACAAGCAGTGCCACGTGCCAAGTTTGATACTTACCTACCATACGCTGATGCACGCGTGTACGAGCAATCACGGCAGTGTTGGTGTGACCCAGCGTGCCCGCCCCCCCCCCAACACAGCGACGCACGACCTCCCGCACCTGCATCGTCTCGCGGTATACACAAAGACCGTCATGCGTGACACGCCGCCGCCGCATCCCCCGCCCCTGCCCCGGCCGCCGCCCCCGCCGCCACCCCCGCCGCCCCCGCCCCCGCCCTCGTCCGCCGCCCCCGCCGCTGCCACC
>ENA-ORXR01002247-ORXR01002247.1-marine-metagenome-genome-assembly--contig:-NODE-2247-length-18712-cov-10.555997_pt1 | contig 18712 bp, 11 predicted proteins | sample MGYA00237866_ERZ511479 | MGnify/ENA metagenome assembly ERZ511479 | reverse complement strand
GGCGGCGGCGGCGGCGGCGGCGGCGGCGGCGGGTCGGCGGCGGGCGCGCCCGCCGACCCCGTCCTCGCCGTCGAACGCACCGTCGACGTGGTCGTCGGCACCCCCGCCGGCGTTGTTGCGCTCGCCGCCTCTGCCGGGGACGGGGCGCTCGCGGCCGTGGCGCTGGTCATTGTCGACGAGGCGGATTTGGTGTTGAGCTACGGGTGCGACGGGGAGGCGCGCGACGCGCTCGCGTCCATCCCCCCCTCGTCGCAGGCGATGCTCGTGTCGGCGACGCTCGACGTGGACGGCATTGACGCGCTGCGGCGGGTCGTCCTCCGCCGCCCGCTAACCGTCAAGGTGACGGCCGACGGGGGGGTGTCGGGCGCCCCTGCCGCCGGCGGGGCGGGCGGGCCGGGGGCCGCCGCTGCCGGCGGCGGCGGCGGCGGCGGCGCCGTCCACCACTATGCCCGCGTCGCGACGGCCAAGGACCGGTACCTCGTCACCTACACGATGCTGCGCCTCCACGTCCTTGCCGGCAAAGTCCTCCTCTTTGTGCACGACGTCGACGGCGCGTTTCGGCTCAAGCTCTTCCTCGACCACTTTTCCGTGCGGTGCGTCGTGCTCAACCGGGAGCTCCCAGCGTCGGCGCGCGTGCACACCGTCGAGCAGTTTAACGCGGGCGTGTTTGACGTCCTCATTGCGACCGACGAGCCGACCGCGCAGGCGGCGGCGCCCGCCGCAGCCGCGGCCGCGGGGGCGGGCGGGGGGAAACGGAGTGCCCCGCCGCCGCCGCTGCTGCCGCCGCCGCGCAAGCGCAAGGCCGCCGCCGGCGGCGGCGCGCCGACCGACGCGTTTGGCCTCGCGCGCGGGATTGACTTTCGCCACGTGGCGGCGGTCGTCAACTTTGACCCGCCGCCGACCGGCGCCGCCTATGTGCACCGCGCCGGCCGCACGGCGCGCGGCGGCGCGTCGGGCCTCGTCCTCACCCTCGTCGCGACCGACGCGGAGCGGGCGGCCACGGTCGCCTTTGCGACCGCGGCCGCGGCGCGCTCCCGCCCCGGCGGCGGCGGCGGCGGCGGCGGCGGCGGCGGCGGCGGCGACGGCGACGGCAGCGGTGGCGGCGCGCTGCCATCCACGCCGCGCGCCGGCTGCTGGCACCGCGACGGCCACCGCAGCGGTAGGCGAGCCCGCAACACTCTACGCGACGGTGGCGGCGGCAGCCGCCACCACCGCCGGGTGGGCAACGCCCGCCGCAGGCGGGCGGCTCGTCTTCGACCGCCGCCGCGGTGGGGAACTCCGTGTCGTTCGGGCGCCCCGCGGGCGCCGCCGCCGCCGCTCTTGACGGCGGCGGGAGGCGGCGGCGCGGCGGCTACGGTGCCGCCCGCCGTGGCGCCCGTGCCCTTGACGCACGTCGTCAACGCCACGTCGGTACGGCCCGTCGTGGCGGTGGCGGCAGCGGTGCGCCCCGCCGGCGACGGCGGCAGCGACGGCAGGGCGCCGCGTGCGGTGGGCGGGGGGGGTGGTGGTGGCCGGCACCCGTGGCGGGGGCGGCTGCCGACGGAGGCTGGTGGGAGCGCGGCGGCCCTCTCCTTGGCCAAGGCGAGCGCCGCCGCGCCCCCGCATGGGGCGCGCCGACTGTTTGACACTGGTTGGGGGGTGGGGCGCCCCTGTGCGAGGGGGGGGGGAGGCCGGGGCGCCGTTTGTTTCCGCTCCCCTGCGCCGCTGGTAGGCGCCCCGAAAGACGAAGTGGCTGCAGGTACGTTGGGCGGCAACTGCTGGCCTGAAAACGTTAGCTCCGTCGTGGCAGCAGCAGTAAGTTGTCGAGGACGTGGATGACTCTGAATATTTCATCTCGAAAACTACGCAGACCTGCGGTTGCAGGATGCAGACAAGGGTGGGGCCGGATAGCACATCTTAAAGTTCTGAAAGAGGATCATGCCACGTCTATTCCGGATGATTCAGCGACTCAGATCATTGACCCGTGGCGAGCGGACATCCAATGGTTAGGCGGATGGCTGAGAAGCCATGTGAGGAGCCATGACAGCCTATTGTTACTACGAGGTCTAGTAACGATAGGCTGAGGATCGGCGACTTATCCGGCAACCATGTGTGAGCATGGTGCGGTGGCCTGGGAAGAAACCTCTTTGCAAAAGAAGCAACCTCTTTGCAAAATACTAATAGCAGCGTGGCGACGAAAGATGGATTCTTTGACTGATCGTTGCCCCCCCTGCCGCAGATGCCTGGCGGCCCCACAGCAGACCCAACCCGCAGTCGTCCCCACATCCTATTAATACCATACGTGCATGCGCATACGCAGCATGTCACGCTCACCTCCGAACTCTCGACCGGAGGACGCCGCAGCTGAAGGATTGGAGCGTCATGCATGCCCCATGATGGGGCGCGGTGTCATAGCTCCGCACCCCAAATCAACGTGAAGGCTCGACACGAAGCAAGAAAAAGTGGCCAGACACAACTAATGTGGACGTCTGAGAAACACACGTACATTACCACGAGATGCCTGTCAGCCGAGACAGGGCTTGTCTCCCAAACGGAATGTAGCTCAGGCTGTACCACACCACTGCACGTCGCGCGCACACGTCAGTTCGCGCCCAACGAGCGGAAGGAGATAAAGAACAGACTCAGTACACACGAGTGACGGGTTAGTGGCCATAGCGAAACAGTCAAGAAGAGCAACAGCGCCTGGGACCAGAGATGTCGGGAGTACGCGGACGCGCACTAGGTGTCTCAAGTAAGCGAGGCGGTGCTGTAGTAGCAACAACGTACGTGCAAGAACTTCGACCACCAAAGAAATGAGCACCAATGGATAGCGCAGGCGCCCCCCAAAGAAGGCTGCAAACAGTGCAAAGATGAGAGAGCCGATGTACGCGGCGGCGGCGGTCGCGCGTGCCGGGTGGAACATGCTGGCGAGTTGTGCTCGTGGACCGACAATGACCCACGTGCTATGTTCGTGACCGCCAAAGAACGACACCGTGCACGCACAGTAGCCAGAGAGGCACGGGCAACGAGGGCAGGAGCATAGAGCAGCAACACACGGAAGAAAACATAGCCCAGCCAGTCATACGTGTCATGCGATGAAAAAAACCAATACAACCGAAGGTAACAAGAAGGCAGCAACAGTCAGTATGGACCGATACAGAACGTTCAACAGCGAGGACCAACGACGGCCTCACGGCAAGTCATGCAGCGGCCACGTCAGACCCCGAGGAGACGGGACACAAAACAGCTGAGATTCTTACCACGTACCTCATGATGGCAAGAAGGTTGCCGGCTGTGAAGGCCGCCGCAAACTTGTGCGGCTTGAGCAGAATCATCGGCAAAAACATAAACGACAGCCCAATCATGACGGCGCCAGCAGAGAAGCACATGACGAAAAGAGTGAGGCGTTGCACCCACGACAGGTTGAACATCTCACCAATCTCCTGAGTAGGACGACACGGGCGGCACCAAACACAGACACAAGGTCCACACAGATCAACAAACAAGGACTGTCAGTGGTCAATACATGCATAGGACAAGCAGACTTCCCTCGCGCTCGTCGCACCCGCAGAGAGCACCCCAACCCAGGCCACACCAAGGGGCAAAGCCAAAACGTGAAGCAACGAAGAACGGCACGCCTCTCCCAGCGCACCCACCAGAGTCCACGCCAAAACGTACTTGCTGCACTGACTGTTGCCCCCCGTTGCCATTGGCACACGCCTCCACGTCGACGGGCGCGCCATCGTCAACCCCCACCATTCGCGACACGGCTGCCCACCCCCCCCGGAACGCGTCGTTGACGTTGGTGCCGACCTCCGCCGCCCGCGCGCCGAAGACATCGGCCGCCGTCTGGCCACCGGCGGCGAACTGCGAGAAGGCGTCGCCCTGACCGCCACCGCCGTTACCGCTCGCTCGCAGCGACGCCGCGCCCGCCACGAGCGCCGCTGCCGCCGACGACGGGGGGAGGGTGGAGGTGGCGGTGGTGGTGGTAGTGGTGGTGCCGCCAGAAGCGGTGGATGTGGTGCCATTCACAGACGGGAAGCTATCCCACAGGCCCATGGCCAAGGCAGACGAGGAGCGCCGCAACATGCGCGGGCGCCGCCGGGGGGGTAGGGCGGGCAAGCACGGCACTGCGGAAGGCGCCCGCCCGAACGGTAGTGATTTCCAAGGGGCATGAGCTCGCCGGCGGGTAAGGGGGCTGACGCGAAAATGCCGTGGATGAAGTGGAGGGCGCAACTGGTGGGGCGGACCCTGCGGAGAAGCAAGAGAGGGTTCGGTGCACGACGCGTGACGCGGACGCCATGAGAGGGCGGACGCTGTCCGGTTTGCCTTGGTGGCTGGAGCCACGAACGGTTGCGGGTGGTCTGTGTGTGCCGGTTGACCTGCTGGTCAACCTCTTAGCCGACCAGCCAGCGCACATGCATCCACAAGCTTACAGTATTTTTGTGTACTTCCCTGGGGCTCGGATCAAATGGACAACTTGCGTCCTGCGCATTACACTTTAGGAAACTGACCGCCATTCTACCTCAGCATGAAAGTCCCAAATAGATGAACACTGGATGCTGACATCGTCACCTCATTGGCCAATACTCCTTTCTGAGTCTACCATTGGCCAAGCATCGCAGTCTGAGAGACTACGGTACTGTTCGGATATTCAGGGCATTTAGGCCTGACTAGAATAGAATGGCACGACCCGAGTTGTCAACGAACTGATTGTTGCTTTGCTTGTCCTCCATCCTCCCGCACAGGCTGTGTGATATGGACCAACAGGCGGAGCTCGGCGTGTCGTGTTGTGTACGGCCAAGGTTCCGTGTCGTCCCCTGCGGTAGTCCATCCATACATACCTTGGGCTGGATTGGGCACCCAAACATGACGGTGTGATGCACCAGACGTTGCCGTCCACGACGAGCCCGGTGAGGATTCCGCGTCTTCTCGACCACCGGGTCCTCCATGGATGCAAACGGAACTGCTTTCTGTGGATGGGAAGCGGTGCTGCGCGAAGCGGCGGGCGACCAGTAGTTTCCGGAGCGCAGTCATTGGTCGTCGTCCACGTGGCCTGCACGGCTCCCCAGTCGGGCGAGCTGTCTCGAGCCGTCGTTGCGGACGTCGATTGACCACCATGATCGGCTCCAGGGGCGGGAAGCACACCGGCCGTGACAGCAGCAGGCGGCGTTGGGCATCATGCCGTCCCCCTCTGGACCATTCCCCACGAAGCTGCCTCGCAGATGACGGAGCCGCACGGCCCGCCAATGGGGCCAGCAACAAACCACCGCCGCCGACAGCGTGTCCGCTTTTGGGGCACTGACGGCACCCCAGGCGAGGCTGGGCGGCAGCGGCTGAGCTCGTCCTCGGCGGCCCCGCCTCATAGCCGCACGTCACTTCCAATTGGGATTCCGCTCTCACGTGTCTCTCATGCGGACGACACGGCGGCGCACGGCAACTGGATCGGCGCCTGGTGGAAGCGTTGTCGATTTGCACGAGGCACTGGCGCGCGCATCGGCGAGGTCAGCCGTGGCATGGTGTGGACCACTGTAGAGGGCAGTTCAGTCGCTTCCCTGGGCCGATTCCATACCTTGACGTTTACCGCTACGCCCATGGATATCAATTGGCGTGACCTCGCCACCTGGTCTTATTTTGTAGTCTCGTGACTTGCTTCTCTTCACGGCCGCCTTTTGAACGGCAGTGGCTCATCGGTGCATCGGCGCCTGACGGTCGGAGGATCTCGACAAGCAACATTGTCCCGCAGCGAGTGGTCCGTTCACGCACAAAAGCGGGGTTCCCTTCGTCCTTGGGGACCACGCGTGAGTTTGCTGCAATGGGTCAGCGGCTCGACGGGTTGGGCGGGGGGGGCAGACACGAAGCGCTGCCGTGCCCCGACGCTGTGCCCGCGATCCAGCCAAGAGTAGGTTGCGCGTCTCGCATGCCCCCGCTGCCGAGGCGAGGGCACTTCCAAGCTGATGGCCACTGGCCCGCCTCACAGCGGCTTCTTACAGGCACAGCGAAGGTCTGCGTCTCGGAATCCACGGTGGACGGCTCACGGCACAGCGGTGGGGACACCGTTGGCGCCCGACACGCCCGTGGCGTGACAGCGGCGACTGCCGCCGCAGGCGCCGTGTGCAAGCATGCATCGAGAGGTAGGAGCCCCGCCGCCGCGCACTGCCGTTACCCCATTTCGCCGTCCCCACCAGCCAGGATGTGCCCCCGCCAGCCCCCCTCCCATCTCGCGTGGCGCTCACTGGCCCAATGACACTTCGGGGACTACCCCCCCCCCCTATCCGCCGCCCACCAATGCACGTCAGCTCTTTCCTTGGTCCCCTCGCGGCGCCGGTGAGCCAACACCAAACCCATGTACCCCCGTTTCGCCTTCCACCAACCCCCGCCACCACCCTGTTCATTGAAGGGGCATGCCCCAATCACGACACTCGGCAGTCGCTAGCACGCTCGTGCGTGCCATCGACGCCGGCGCACGTTGTTTGGCAGAGAACGGTGGTGGGGCGGAACGGGGGAGGCAGATGATGCCTTGACTGTGAGTGGCGAGCGCGAGCTCCCATGGGTGGCGACGCACGTTGCTGACCAGCGTGCGCAGGTGGATGCGAGAGAGCCTGGAGAGATCCAACAATTGCCATGGCCGTCGCGGCAGTCGCGGACGGCGCTCGGTGTGGGGAGGCTGCCGGGTGCTAGGGGGGGGGACGGGGGGGGGACCGGCAGCCGCTGATTTTCGCTCAACCGCGGGCCATTGCCAGAGGCAGCTGTCCCCAGCTGTCAGGGGCACCACGGGCCAGTGTCTGCCTTGGGAGGCCCTGTGGGAAGGGGCGGGAGGTCACTCGCTACCGGGGCTCACGCGCGCACGGCTGGAGGGTGGGGCATGGAAGGAACGTGCAGCTGGGGGGCAACGCAGTGGACACAGAAACGAGCAGACAGGGGCCGGGGGGGGTGACATAAGACGGGTGGTAACAGCGGAACAAGCTCGTCAGCAAGCAACTTCTCCATCTGTGAGTCTGCACCCACCCACGCAGCCACGAACCTCTTCCCCTCCCCCGCTCTCCCCTCTCCAAGACCCCCCAACCAACCGCCGTACGTCACCACCCGTTTCCGCCTCTTGGCGCGTGGCTCGTACCATGGCGATCTCTGGTATGCGCTTCACGACGCGGGTCGGCCTCGTGGCGATCGTTGCCGCTGCCGCGTCCGCCGCAGTGTGGGGGGCTCCCGCCCAAGTCAATGAGGCCCGCAGCCCCGTGCCCGCAGACGGGGCGCGTGCTCCTCTCGTCTCGGTCGGCGTGGCGCTGGGGCGGGTGACCGACTTGACGCGCGTCGTCACCCTACGGGCGCCGAACAAAGGGCAAGAGCAGAAGGCAGCGGACAAGAAAAGGGCGGCGTCCAAGAAGGCGGGCGCACCCACGAACAAATCGACTCCCAAGAGCAAGTGGGCGCCCAAGCAATCGCCCAAGAAGCAGGCGGCCAAGCCGCCCACCAACAAGGTGGTCAAGCCGTCGACCCGGCTCTCCCCTGGGCCATCGCAGCCGGTCCCCGACTGCAGGCCCCTGCGCCCGTTCCTCGTTGAGCACTACATGATCGCCTGGCGGCTGGCGATGCTTGGCCGCACCGCCGCGCCTGCGATGCGCATCTTCATCGACGCGCGGCGGCACGCGGCGACGTACGTGCGGGCGAACCCCAAATCCGCGTCGAGGGTGTGCGGACTGCGGCGGCTCACTGCGACACTGAGCGCCCGCGCCGTGGCGCTGGTCAAGGCCCACCGGGACCGCCGCGGGCCGCTGCCGAAGGGGGGGAAGTTTCGCGGGTTGACCAAGGCGGAGAGGACGGCGATGAACAAGGTGCTCGCCGTGCCGCTGAGCAAGGCGGTGCCGGCCAAGCTGCTGCCCAAGACCGTGAGCCTATAAACGCTTTGGGAGGCAAGTGCCGTCTGCGGACTCCTGGGATGCAATTGGGGCGGTGGGAGTAGAGTGAGCGCCACTGTTCGCTTGAGTCTGTAGACAGCAGCTGGGTGGTGTAGACTGATATCGTTACTGTTTGGAAACCAACTGAGCTTGCCACTGCGGCAAGGTGCCGTCTTTTGCTTCCTGCTGCTTCGTTCGCCAGTGCTGGTGAGTTGCCGGCCCACGCGGGGCGTGCTTGTTGCCACAGAGGAGCTTCACAATAAAAATGAGCTAGGTTGCTCGAGCTGTGGCGGCCACGGTCAGTCGATGCGGACGTCACGGCACTCCACGGCCACGGCACACTACACGAACAAAACAGTATGACAAAGGCAGGCCACCGGACGTGACGACGTGCCGTCGGTCCAGCGAGAGAACACCAATGCCCACAGCCGCCATCGCTTACGCCGCCCCCGCGTCCACGCGCCGCAGCGTAGACCAGTCGGCCCCGTCACTCACGGCCAGCCCAATACCCGACGCCATCCTCCCCGCGGGCGTCGGCCCAAAGCCAACGTAGTATACCTTCCAGTGGCCCGCGTCGGCGTCAAAAACCGCACTCGGGCAGCCGACGCTGACGCTGTCCCAAGCGGGCGCCGTCGCACCGCCGCCATCGTCGCAACCACCGAAAGTGCCACCGCCATTGGCAGCAGCGTCGGTGGCAGTCTCCGCTGCCAGCGGACGGCCACCACCTCGCCCCTCGGCGGGCGCAAGCACCGCCGCGTCGCTCGTTCGGGTCCACGTCACCCCGTCGGCCGACGTCAAGACGCCAATGGAATGGCCGGCGGTCGTGCCCGCGCGCACGCCCTCGACAAACATCAAGTAGCTGCCACCCTCCGCCGGATCCCGAACGACGCACCGCGTGCCATGGCCGCCATCGTCAAACGCTCCCGGCGGGCCGGGCGCCAAGACGGGGCCGGGCGCCTTGGTCCAGCTCACCCCGCCGTCCGTCGACGTGGCGGCGCCGACGCGGTAGGAGCGGCTCGGCACGTGGTACGTGTGGTAGGTCAGGTGCGCCACAGCCGCGCCGCCGCCGGCCCCCTCCCTCTCGGGAGCGCGCACATGCGGCCAGCCAACGTAGAGCGCGTCCCAGTCGCCGTCACAAACACCGACGTCAAGTACTGGTCCCCCCCCCCCCCCCCCCCCCCCCCCCCCCCCCCCCCCCCCCCCCCCCCCCCCCCCCCCCCCCAGCACGCGTCCACGACCGCCCCCCGTCGCTACTAACCGCCGCCCCCACCCGCATGCGCAGTCCGCGGACGGTCAGCGCAACAGGTGCCCACACGCCCGCAGCGACGGGCACCGCCTCTGCCGATCCACCAAAGTAGTAGAGCGTCAGCCGCCCCCCGCCATCCGAGTCGGCCACGACGCTCCCCGCCCCAATGTGTAGATGGTCCCACGCGCCCGGCGCGTCGGCCGCCCGGTCAAAAACAGCCCCCCCGCGCGCGTCGCCGGCGACGCGGCGCCACGCCATCCCGTCAAGGGAGACCGCCAGTCCGATAGCCCCGGTCGGCAGCGGCACCTGGTCCTCGTCGTCCTCCGTTGAACGTCCATTGTACCACATCCGCCACTCGGAGGTGGTGCCGTCGGGGGGCAGGACGACCGGCCCGCCAATGGACCCGTCGTCAAACACGCCGGCGGCATTTGCGGCAGCCGCCAATACCCGACCGGCGGTGGCGCCGGCGGGCACACCCGCCGGGGCCGCGATAGGCGCCTCTGTTGGGGTTGGGGGGGGGCGGAAGGGTGGCAGCGGGCGCCCGTCAGTGCGGGAGACGGCCATCGTCCGCATCGCCCCGGTGGCGGGCAACATGTCCGCACGCCGGGGGGATCGGGCACACACGACCCGCTCGGGGGGGAAGGGCTGTAGAAGGAGGCGGCCAGTGCTTGTCAATGGCGTCGAGATGAAGACCGGACGGAATGTGGGGCCGCGGCGGGTCGTATCGGTTTGATCGTCGACAACAACACGCGCGACACCGCCAAGTTGCAGCTGACATGCCCTCATTACAAACCCGCCGCCGCCGACCCGGACACCGCCACCGTCGTTGCCGTCGCCGACGCTGCCGCCGCTGCCGCCGTCCGCCATCAGCGTCACCTCCTTCCGGCTTCCATGGCAAACAGACGAGCAAAGCCACCCGCTGCGCCCCGTGTCGCCACGCGAGCAGTGGTGTGCAGTCATTCACCGCGCAATTTCTCGTCTTTCCTTTCCCACCAGATCAGCTTCCGGCTGGCACAGGCCTCCATTCCATCGTCGCAAATACACCACGTACTGAAAGCGTCCTGGGGACTTGTTCGGAAGAATTGAACAACAGGTTGATTTCAAAGTACCCTAAGTGGCCCCCATTATGATACAGTGATGTTTCGCTCTAAGATCGCCGGCAATAAGATCGTTTCCGAAATGACTTGCGTTTCCAGGTTGTCAAGGGGGGTCAAGATGAAAAACTGCAAGGACCTTGCAAAATCACCACCCATCGTTTAGCGAGAAACCACAGTATTACCTCGCATGTGTTCTCTCATGTACGGGACCCCTCTTTTCCACAGTGTGCTCACCTGCGCGGTTTGTTTGGTGCCGTTGCTCGCTTTGTCTTCATTGCTTCTCCGTGCCACGTGCCACGCGCTCAAATTTGGGATGGCCCGCTCCGAGGCTACACCGTACTTGCTGTGCTCCGTCCCTTCTGTCATCAGAGTATCGTATCAACCGGACACGAGATTCACACTTGAGTGTCTGAACACCGAAGACCACTTGGAAAGTGTTATTGGCGAGGTGTCTGAAACAAAGGAGCTATAGAATACACGTCCGTCACCATGAAGGCAATAAAGATGTGCTGCAATCAACAAAGAGCAGCCCTCGCAGCGAAGATCATAGACACACAAACACAAGAACAAAAAGGCTCCAAAACGAATAGAAGAACGCAAGCGACGTAAGAATTAACACAACAGGAAAGAGCTCTTAAGAAACGTGCACCTTCTCCCAAGGGTATCTCGGCACTGCCCCGAAGTGCAAGACATGTTCATGACAGCGGCAACAACACTGATTTCGCGCGATCATGTGGAGCACGGGGTCAAGCTTCTTCACAGCCGTTCACATCGGCGTCAAGCCGGACGAGACCAGCGCCCCCACGTGGCTCAGCGCCAGGCAGGCGCCGACAAAGGCGGCGGTCAGGACCGGCGGCAACACCACTCGCATCGCGTGTGGGATGACGGCCTCCGCCCCCTCCTCCATCTTGGCACCAACGCCCACGGTGCCGTTGCCAGGGTTCACTGATGTAGCAGGCGCCGCTGATGCACCCCCCATCGCCCCCTTCATAGTAGTCGTCCCCGCCGGCGGTGGCAGTGGCGAAGAAGATCCAGTGCCGAGGCCGGCGCCGGCAGTCGCCAACGCAAAAGCCGGCATGGGCTCCTGGGACAGGGAGCCCGCGAGCGAAATCTCCCACGTCTTCACCTTGGTCGGCGGCACCCGTGCCCGCGACTTGACGGCTGGCGGTGTCGACACGGCCACCGATGGCGGTGCGGCCGCGGTCGGCAATGGCGGCGCCTGCTTGGCACGCAACGAAGACGGCACGTATTTCTTCACTGGCGGCGGCACGGGCGCCGCTTCCGCGCGCATAGCGGGGGACGGTGCCGCCACGGATGGCGCCCCCGCCGCCGTCACCACCGCCATCATGGCGTCGGCCATGGACGGGCGCGGCGGCGGCGGCGGCGCCTCAGCGGCGGTCGCCGCCACGGTTGCCGCGTGCGCGCCCAGCCGAGCCATCCGCGACGCATAGGCCGTCGATGCAGCCGCCCGAGGCGACGCCACTGTCACCGATACGGGGTGCGAGAGCGGCGACGATGCCGGTCGAGGCAAAGCGGCGGCAGCGGCCGACGCGCCGCGACCGCGAAGGGCGGTCATTTCGGCCGCCCACGCAGCCTTTTTGGCGGCCGCATCGGCCGCCACCGCCGCGTCACCGCCGGCCCAACCACCGCCGGCCGCTGTCGCGCAGGCCACGGTGGGGGTGGTGACCGCCGGGCGACCGCCGCCGGCCGTCCACCCCCCGCCGGCGGGGGGGGGGGGACGCACCCCCACCGCTGCCGAACGGCGGAGCGTCGCCAAGATGTGGTGGCAGGTTGGGTCGATGCCGCCCGCGGCACGGAGGGCGGCGGCCGACGATGCGGACGCGACGGTGGCCCCGGTCGCGGCGACCATTCGGGGGCGCAGGGCGGCGCCCGAGGCGGCGGGGCCAGTGCCACCGGACGAGTGGCGCGACGACGGGCGCGGGGTAAAGGCCGAGCGGAAACCATGGACGGAGGCGGTCTCAAACATGGACGATGCTGCCGGGGACAGGGGGTGTCCAGAAGCAGACACCAGGGGAGGGACAAAAGAGGACGAGGTCGCCATCGCAAAAGGGAGAAAACCAAATCAGGAGATGGGCGCGGCGATGCAAGGGAGTAGGCCGGGTACGGCGTCGACCGAGTGGCAGCGTTCCCACCGTCGCCGACACGTCGCCGATACACACGGTTCAGACGAGGGTGGAGACGTCGAGCTGGCTGCGCTGCGAGCGGATTCCGTGGGCCCTCGGGCCACACGGGTCGCGCAAGCGTGCGGGGTCGCTCCAGCACCGTGGGGGACAGCACGATCGTGCCCCCCCCCCAAACCAACAGCCCCTTTTGAGGTGGGTCTCCAGGAGCGCTCGCCCGGAGGGATTTTCAACCGCTTGGAGATCACCGCTCACCGGGGCGCCACCGAATGGCACGGCCGTCCCGAAGGCCTGGTGAACAGGCCAGCCACATTTTGACATGTTGAGAGTCCCGGTGCCACGTCAAGCGGCAAACCAGGCATCGGGCCTCGCGGGCCACAGATGTGCACAACATCCATACAGTCAATATCCGCTTATATGGCACCCTTGTGCACTTTGTAGCCCACCTTGTGTTTCAAGAAATATATTCTTTGACGACGGCTACTTCCTGTCGTTTGCTGGATCGGGCCAATGAGATGCGTTCTTTCCGTACGATCGTCCGCTGCTGCTCTCTGGTGCGTCCTCAGCGATCGCGATCCTCCCAGTTATATGGCAGGGTGCCATATAACTGGAGCGCATATAACCGGATATTGACTGTACATATCTGTGGCCCCGGAGGCCCTGTGCATGTCATGTAGAATGCATTGGCGTGGCTGCTTGCACCTGTGAACCAGCAAGACAGAGCCGTGGACTCGGGCCAACGGCTGCAACGGCCATGTGGCCATCTGTGACCCACACAAGAAGATCTCTCGACGGTATGATATCATGCACAACGAATCCAACTCCACGAAACGAAAAAATCCCGCATTCCAACTGTTGCAAAAGAGTTCCACATCGGCCTCAAAATCAGACTCCGTAGATGCCAATTTGGAACACTTCCGCATCACTTGAAGTGCCGAATATTTTACAGAACGGTTGTACATCGCTGCCAGACAATGCGCCATCCCTTAGCTTTTCGTTTCCAGACCGTTCAGAAGCCACAACTCTGGAGAGGCGCAGCGGGTGGTGCCGCACGCACCGGCATTGCGGGGTTGGCACTAATAAAACACGCACGTTGTGCCAAAACCCGGTGGCGGCCGCCGCCGTCGCCATGACCAGCCGCCACCCCCGGCCCGTCTACGCGCCGCCGGGACGCGGGCGTGCAGCTGCTCAGCACCCAACCGGGGCACCTCTGATCGCCAGTGCCCACGCGCGCGGCGCGCCGACGGGTGGCGCCTGTCACCCGCGCCGCCGTACAGGGACCCGGTCGTCCACGTCCCTCGCGGCGGCCGCCCACGGCGGCAGTGGCCGTTGCTTCACCGGCCAATGGCGCGAGCATCTCGACTGGCGGATGCGCGCCGCGGCTCTGTCAGGACAGGCGTGTGCGGCCGCAGCTCCTCCCGGAAAGGCAGAGGCAGGCTGGCGGCCGCCACCCGCGGGCCCTGTGCGGTGCAGCCCGCAGACGCGCGCCCCGACGGCCGCCGTTGACGGGCACGACCGGCATTGGCCGCACGCTTGTGCGGTAAAAGCGCCACATGTTCCCCATTGGGCACCAGCGGCAGCCGCTGCGGCTCCCGTTGGGGGCGGGCGGCCGAGCGCGACGCGCACCACGGCTGCCCTGGCGACCGCCCGCGCAGGCATCGCCCGCCGCATGACGCCGGCGCCCGGCGCGTGGTGCACAGCGACCCGTCGGGGCAAACGCAGAGCGTCCACCACCACCCCGGGGCGGCACCCCGTCGTCGGTGGAGCGACCGCGGCGGTCCGCGGGGCGGTCACGCCGTCGGCCACCACCGGGTGGCCCGTGCGGTCTGCCGCCGCCCCTCCGCGAGCGTGGCGGCGCCCGGAAAGAAGCGTGGACGGCAGCGCCACCGCCCGACGTTGCCGTATGCAGACAGCTGGCCGCCGCGCGGTGGCCGCGCGGCGGCTGTGGACGTGCGCGCGCCGACGACGCGCGGCGCCCGACGGCGACGCCGCTGACCACAGGCGGCAGCAGGTGTCACCAGCTGTAGCGCGTTTGGTGAAAAAAACTCCCCAGGACGGCTATGGAGAAGATAGCCGCAGCTGCGGGCGGCCGCTGGGCGTTGCCGGCCCGCGGCGCGGCCACGACGCGGCGGCGGACGCGGTGGGAGGGCCACGGTGGGGCGCATCTGCCGAGCGCCATCTCCACGCGACACACACTCTGCGGGGTAGGAGCAGGAAGATGTCCATCGGAAATACAAGACATGAGAGAGCTCTGCGGGGCGCGTGAGCTTGGTGGAGACGCCAAAGGGGGGTACAGAAATGCACATGGGTTGTGCAACGGCGAACAGCGGCCGATCCGAGGCGCTTGAGAGAGGACTGGTGGCAGGATTGGTCATGCGGTCTGCTTCCAAGTGCTTGAATAAAAATCTTTCAGCTACGAAAAGAGTAGATGATCAATAGTTCTGACCTTGTGGGTGGAAAGAAATTAGTCGACACACCAAACAGCAGTCTCGCTTGTGTCGGCCCAGCTGCCACAGAGGGTGACTGCCACCGCCCGGTTTGTTGACCGACGCTCGCTCTCTCCGCCTGGTGCACCACGTCGGGCGCCTGCCGCCGCCTGCCTCTGCCCGTCTACGCCCCTCGCTCTGCTGCCCGTACGCAGCGGCGCATTCCGCTCCCCTGTACTGGTCGTTTCAACGCCCCGCTGTTGCGCCTGCGCCGGATCCCTCCCCGTGGCGGCGCCTGGTGGGCGCCCCCCCGTCGGCGCCCACGCCGCCCGCGTCGGGTGCCCCCGCCGCCGAGCCGCCCCCCGCGTCGGCCATGGCCGCCACCGCCGCGGCGACGAGTGCCCAAGAAGCCGCCCTCAAAGGCGGCGACGCGGCCGCCACCGTCGTCGCCGCCGCGGCGCAGCGGCTGGCCGACGCGCGCGCGGCGGCGGCGGCGCCCCCCCCCCCGCCCCCCGCCGCCGGCGCCGCAACGGCCCCGCCGCTGGCGCACCGCCGCGCGGCGGCGGCGGAAAAGGTCGCCACCCTCACCACCAACCTCGAGGCGCTGCGCAAGCACCTCGACGCGGCGGAGCGCGCGGCCGCCGCCGCGGGCGCCAAGGCGTCGGTGCTCGCGGAGCTCGCCGCCGCCCTCGCCCCGTACGCGTCGGCGGGGACGGCGTTGCGGCCCGAGGTGGGGGGGGACCCGGTCGCCGCCGCCCGCGCCGCGGCGGCGTTGCGGTCCGAGTTGGCGGCGGCGGCGGCGGCGGCGGGGGGGGGGGGGGGGGGGGGGGGGGGGGGGGGGGGGGGGGGGGGGGAGGGGGGAGGCCCCCGTGGCGGCGGCGGCGGCGGCGGCGGCGGCGGCGGCGGCGACGGCGGTGGCGGCGGCGTGCTCGCCGCCGCCGCGGACCTCCTCGACGCCCGCGCGCGGGAGGCGGGCGCGGACCTCGCCGCCGCCTTTGAGACGCTCCTCGTCGTGCGGTCGGGGGGCGTCGACCTCCACCCGGGCGGCGCCGTTGCCGACGCGCTCGCGTCGGTCGGCGGCCTCCCCGCCGCGCTCGCCGCCGCCGCCGACCGGCTGCGGGCGGGGCGGGTGGCGGGCGCCCTGCGGTCGGCCACGGCCTTTTACGACGCGGACGGCGGCGGGGGGGACGTGCGCTACGAGTGGGTGCTGCCGCCCCGGGGGGCGCCGCCCCCCGCCGCGGCGGCGCAGGGCGGCCCCCCCCCGCCGCCGCTCGAGTGGGAGCCCGCCGACCGGGGCCGGTCCGACGGGCACGTGTCGGTGGACGAGTGGGCGGCCATGGCCGCCGAGCCGGCGGTGGCCAACGCGTGCGCGCGCTCGCTGCGGCTGCTCGACGCCACCGTGGCGGTCGTGCTCGGCGGCGGCCACGGCCGGCCGGCGGTGGACGCGTGGACGGGGTGGGCGCTCAATGAGTTTTTTGCGCCGCGGGCGGTGCTCGGGCGGAGTCCAGACGGGCTCGCGCGGCGTGTGACCGCCGCCGCGGCGGCGTCGCGGGTGCTCGAGGCGGCGCTCGGCGCCCGCCGGGTGGCGGCGCGCGACGCTGCCGCCGCGGCGGACGGGGGTGGAAGGGGGGGGGGTGCCACCGCCGGCGGCGACGGCGGCGGCGGCGGCGGCGTCGGCGGCGGCGAGGAGGAGGAGGAGGACCTGACGCTCGCCGTCCAGGCCGGCGTCCTCGAAGCGCAAATCGCGGGCGAGCTCCGCGCGCAAGCGCTCCTCGATGCCCGCCGGTCGGTCACCCGCTTTGCCGACGTGGCGGCGGCGCTGTCGGGCGGCGGCGCGCCGCCCACGGGCGCCCTCGTGCCCATCCCCGACGCGCTCGTGCGGGGGGCCCCGGACCTTGCCCGCCTCCGCTACTCGGCGGCGGCGGCGGGCGTGCGGGACGTGGCCGCCCGCACCGCGCGGGCGGCGGTGGCGGCGACGCGCTCCGGCTCGGCGGTCGTTGGGGCGGCGCTCGCGTCGGCCGCCGCCGACGCGCTCGCCGCGCCCGGCCGGGACGTGCCGCTGCAGTTTGCCGACGACCTCGGCGGCGGCACCGCCGCCGCGCTGCGCCTCGCGGCGGTGCACCACGTGGACTGCCGCGCGCTCGCGGCGACCGCGTCGGCGCTGGCGGCGGCCGCGTCGCCGACCGTGCCGGACGCGGCCGCCGCGCTCGGCGGGGCGGCCGCGTCGTTGGCGGCCGCCGCCGACGCGGCGGTGGCGGGCGCCCTCGCCGACGCCGTCGGCGGCATCACGGCGGGGGTGGCCGCCGCGGGCGGCGGCGCGGCGGACCTTGGCGCCTATGGCACGCTGGCGGGCTTGGCCCGCGCGGCGGGCTTGCGCGCCGCCACCACCGCCCTGCGGTCGCCCGTCGGCGCGTGGGCGGGCGTCGCCCCGCCGCCGACGGTGCGGGCGCTCGCGGCTGCGCTCGGCGCGGCGTACCTCCACGCCCTTGCCGACGCGACGCGCGCGTGTCGGGACATTAGCGAGGCTGCCTGTGACGTGCTCACGGGCGTGCTGCAAGACGCCCTCGGCGCCGCGTCGGGCGTGATGGAGGGCGTCCCGGACGCGCCCGGCGGGGCGGTGGCGTCTGCGGCGGTGCCGCCGCCGCTGGCCGGCGCGGGCGCCGCCTACACCGCCGCCGTGGCCCGCGCCGGCGCCGTCGTGCGGGTGCTCAATGCGCGCATGGAGGACATTGTCGGCGCCTACCGGGCGGGGCAGTATGGCGACGCGCTGACGCGGGCGGACGTGGAAGCGTACGTGATGGCGATTTTTGAGGATAGCCCGCTGCGGGCGCAGTTCTTGGCCGACTTGGACGCGCCCGAGGAGGATGGGGACGACTGGGGGTGGAAGTGAGGGGCAGGGATCCCATGCGAGGGGGGGGTGGGGAGAGTGCTGCACAACAGAACAAGGGTGGACAAGGGCGTTGCCACGGGCAAGCGTCGCACGCCGCCAAAGGCCAAGCATGCAAAAGGGTGGACACAGGCACAACAGAGAAAACAAAACACGCGCTAGGAGCGACACTTGACGCCATCCAACCAGGGGCACACACGCACCGACCCCCGGCCCCCGCCCGACCATCAAGCCCCATCAAAGCGGCGGCCGCTACGCCTTCTTGTCCGCCCCCCCCTCCAGCGGCTTTGGCGCGTCGACGCCGACCCCCCCCGCCTTGCCGACCTGCTCCCACGGGCTGCTATAGTCAAACGTGCGGTACTCTTGGGAGATCTCCACCGGCTCGGTCACGACGCGCTTCTCCGTGTCGTCGTAGCGCACTTCCACAAAGCCGCTGAGCGGAAAATCCCGCCGCAGCGGGTGCCCCTCAAACCCATAATCCGAGAGGATGCGCCGCATGTCTGGGTGGTTGTAAAAAAACACCCCATACATATCCCACACCTCCCGCTCGAACCAGTCGGCGCCCGCAAAGATGGCCGTCGCCGACTCGAGCGGCGTCGTCTCATCCACATACGTCTGCACGCGGATGCGCGCGTTGAAGGTGGTCGACAGCAGGTGGTAGGTGACGCGGAAGCGGCCTTGGCCGACCCCCGACCGGTCGGGAAAGTCCGTGCCAAACGCGTCGATGAAGCAGCGGAAGGAGGTGGACGAGTGGTTTTGGAGGAACCGCAGCGTCGCCACCGTCTGGTCGGGGGGCACGTCGAGGACGACCTCCCCGCCCCCATACTGCGTGTCGTGGGGGTGGTGGATGGCCGCGCGGGTGATCACGCCGGGCAGCATGTCGAGGAGGGATTGCACAAACGCCGACTGGGCGGCCAAGCCGGGGCCAGACCGCACATCCCCCAGGGGGGGGGGGGGGCGAGGGGGGGGGGAGGGGGGGGGCAGGGACCCAAGGGGGGGGGGGGGTGGGGAGAGTGCTGCACAACAGAACAAGGGTGGACA
>ENA-ORXR01002246-ORXR01002246.1-marine-metagenome-genome-assembly--contig:-NODE-2246-length-18722-cov-2.937678_pt1 | contig 18722 bp, 14 predicted proteins | sample MGYA00237866_ERZ511479 | MGnify/ENA metagenome assembly ERZ511479 | reverse complement strand
GCCGCATCCGGGCTTTTAAATTTGGTGATGCGCAATATGCCTTCATCAACTGCGGCCAGTGTGAGGTAGTTTTGGCCATCCTTCACGCCGTCAATTTTAACGGTTACATTTTGCACTTGGCGCGGGCGGGTCACCTCCGGCGCTTCGATTGAGACATTTAGAGTCTGCTCGGCTGCGCTGATCGGGATGTGGACAAGGCCCATGGCGCGGCGCGGCACGGGGCGCTCTGTTTCGTCACGCGGGGTATATAGAGTGATCAGGCCATAGACGCTTGCGCCCCAGTCTTTGTTGACACGCACGCGAATTGTGCTTCCGCCCTCGGGAATCGTAATTGGACGAATTTCGTGGATTTTGTCACCCGCGATCACAAGCTCGCCTTGACCCGCATAAGGGGCTTTCAGCGTAAGCTCCACCATGCTGCCCGGCTTGGCAGGCTCGGTGGGTCCGGCCATCACAAGTTGATCCGGGCGATCACTTCGGCTCGCCCCGCCCCATCCCACGCTAAAGCGGTATGAGGAACTTGTTTCTGTTTCTGTGTCCGTGACGATAATCCGGTAGCGTCCCCAGCTTAGGCGCTGCGAGACTTTCGCCAACCCATCAGCTCCCGTTGTTATTTCGCCGCTATCGCGTAGCTCGTCATTAATCGTGTAGCGATAGCGCCAATTGCCCCGATTGCGATACCACACATAGTCCCAATCTTCGTAAACCAGTTTCCACTCTAAGGTCTTGGATTGCGGCGCGCCCATCGCGTCGACAGCGACAACATTGAGGTCGAATGGTTTTTGACGCGGTGCGCGCTCGCCATCGAAACTTGGCCGAATGCCCAGATATAGATCATTTGTGCGTACGGGTATGCGCGCGGAATTTTTGATATAACGCCCGCCTGGCTCCGCAACGCCAGCAGTAATTTCGCCGCGCAGCGGATAGCTGGATACAATATTGTATCCTGATAGGGACGCCTCTGTTTCCAGCTCCCCGTCTTCATTTGTTAGCCCTTGCCCGAGAACGATATTTTGCTCTCGGAAAGTTTCTGTCGCAAGGCCGAATGAAAATTGGTCATATTGCGGGAAGGGCTTGGGGTCGACGCGAACGCGCATTTGCGCCTCAGCTTCCAAGGCCTTCCCCGGACCGCCATATAGAAACTCACTGGCGATGGTGACTTTGACCTCATTATCACCCGTGAGATTTTCATCGCCCGTCTTGATATCCACGGTAATCTTTTGCGGAATGAAATCTTCAACTGAGATGGTCTGAGAACCAACAAGACCTAAACCATCGGCATAGACTTCGAGGGTCCACACGCCGCGCGGCGCCGATTCAGGCAAGCCGAAGCTATGTACAAGCGCCCCGGCAAGAAGCTCGCTTTCAATAAAACGCTTTTCAAAGGCTACCACGCCATTTGGGCGTACCAATTTAAATGTCCCCTCGCGCGGCGCTGAATTTGCGCGATTGTCACGTAGCATTGCGACCATGTTTACGCGTTCGCCGGGACGGTACACGCCGCGATCCGTATAGATATAGGGATCGATAATGCCGCCGGCACTGCGCCCATTCACGTCGCGGTCTGATAAATCCAGCGGGCTACGGCGCATATCGAGCATGGCATAATCACCATTCTCACCATAGGCCATAACCATTTGCGGCGTCGATGAGCTACCGCCCTTGAGCAAAGCGCCGTCGAAACGCGCATGGCCGTTGGAATCTGTTTTCACCTCGCCAAGCACGCGGTTATTGCGCGCCACCAATGTGACCCGCGCGCCGGAGACCGTCTTGGCTGTATCCAGTGAACGCAGGGTGATATCCAGCGCGTCATCGCTTTGATAACTCGTAATGGCCAGATCGGTCACGATAACCCAGCGCCATGCCCGCGCGGGGCGTTCTTCATTATGCCCGCGTTTCTTCTCTGCGGTTATCACATAGGCGCCCGGGGAGAGCTCGCCGATAATATTGGCAATGGGAATAACCGTCGTTACTACTTTATTGCTCTTGGTTTTGACGTCGAAATTGCCCGTCCAGACAGTCTCGCGCACCTCGGTTGCGGCGTTGCTATATGTGTAATTACGCTCCCCATCGGCGGCGGCCTGCCCCGATTGGGGCTCGCGGCGCGCAATGATGCGATCCCCAACCGCTGATATTTCAAGCGATACCTGCTCGATATTTATCGTCTCAATGGCCAGGCCCTGCGCGCCGACGCGCGGCAAGATTATCCCGTCCCCTGCAAAGCGCAGAACGGGCGGTTTGTCACCAAAGCTAATTGCAATGGTGCGATCCTCACTTAACTCACCGCCGTTTGTCGCCGGAAGGCCGGACTTTACAGTCAGCTCATATTCCGTTCCGAAATCAAATCCTGAGAGACAAGCGCGGCGGCCCTGAACGGAAGCCGCAAGCTTTACGGCGGGTTTAGTGACAATATAATCCGTAAAGCGCGTATCGTCCAAACCGATTGAACTTGAGAAATTCAGGCAGGCCTTCGTCAGGCTCCCGCTCATATCGGGCTCCCACCCTTGAAACTGTAGAGGGCGCGTAACTGGAGTCGTTGTCGACTCTTGTTCTATAACTGGCTGCGTAACACCGTCATCACGGTTCACGTTATCTCGCGAGGAGGCATCAGCGACGACAGGCACCGGATCGCCAACGCGAGGATTGGGATTATCATTCCCCAGTATATGAAAACCTGCCCACCATGCTGCAAAAATAAGTGCTATGATCGCGCCGATCAGGCCAGCCTGCTTGTTCATAATTATCCCCTGTAGTGAGTCGTTAACAAGACTATACCGTTAATTAAGGCGCAGTCGCGGCTAAAGCGCGATTAATTTTGGGCGATATGGCGGCAAAAATTTTACCTTCCTTTAACTTTAACCTTAAACGGGGCTCTAATTTTTTCCGCCTATATCTCTTCTCATGACGCCGGGTGGGAGTTCGGTGCAAACAATGGGAATTAAAAATTATGTCTTTTAAAAAACTTGCTTTGGCAGCCGGTGCTGCCACACTTATGACTGCATCATCTGCATATGCTTCAGTCATTGATCGTCCGTTCTTTAAAGTTCTGGGCGTTGTCGTCGTTTGGGGCGCTGATGATTTTGACAGTAATGGCGGCAGCGCTCCTGTCGTATCTGACTTCGTTCTTTTAACGACTGGTTCAGGCACAGCCGGCGCTGACCTTATTGGCGGAACTGCTGCTGATACATTTGCAGTTGTTACAGGCGACCTTGACCCTGTTGACGGCGCAGACGCGACAGGCGGCGGCACAGTTGACCCGATTACAGGCCAAACATCAGGCGGCACATTTACTGACGCGAACTCTGATGGCCTCTTGGATGCGGGCGACTCGCTGACAGCTTTCGGCATTGACGCGACAACAGATATTGACGGCGCACTTGTGGGCGACCACAAAGGCTCATTCTATGTGGCCTCTAACGCCGCCTTTGACATCTATGCGTCTGCTTCAAACACAGTTGCAACAGGCGACTTCCTTGTCGACAGCCTTGACGAGAGCAATATCTCTTTCGAGCTTGCTGTTTCAACAACAGCTCCGGCCTCTATGGCCTCTGTCGGCACAGCCGCTCAGGACCCGTCAACAGGCGGATCAGGCGTTGTCACAACAGTTGACAGTCTTGATGACATGGCTGCCCCGACCAAAGTCTTTGATGGCGGACAGCGCACAGCAGCGACGCGCGGCTCTATCGCCCAGCAGTCTGTACGCTTTGACGCAACATATGGCCTTATTGACCCGACGGCTCCGGCAGGGGATCAGGGTTATGATCTGTCAATGGGTTCAGGTACATTGCAGGCTGACGTAACTTACACAGTTTACGTCCCTTAATCACACCAAAGCCTTTAGTGCTTTTTGGCCTCCCGCTCACGCGGGGGGCCATTTGCGTAACGACATTGTAATTTACGGCGGGGTTAAACTTAACGAATGCCAAACGATTTTTTCGTATCTTCAAGCCTGAATTAACGCTGATTGGAACATGATTATGGGATTTCACCGCTTTAAAAAGCTTGCTGCAACGACTGCAATGACAGGCGCGGCGCTTGTGGGTTTGACATTTGGCACGGCCCATGTCGCCGGCGCCTTTGGTGTAGGCGTCCAGCCCAGCACGGTAGAAATGACCGTAAAGCCCGGCGACCGTCAACGCCAAGTCGTAACCATCGGCAATGTCCACAAAACGAAAACCATCAGCCTAACCATGGGTCTGGCCGATTGGAGCTTGGATAAGAACGGTAAACTTGTACTCGACGCGCCCGGCGAGACCCCGCGCAGCGCCTCGGACTGGGTTCGCTTCTCTCCAGCTTCTGTCACGCTCAAGCCTGAAACATCGCAAGATGTTATTGTTGAAATCAGCGTGCCAGTTAAAATTCAAGAGAAAGGCGATCACCGTTTTGCCTTACTGGCGACGACATTACTGCCTGAGCTGGATAAGCGCGGTGATATTTCCGGTGTCTGGAACCGCTATCAATTGGCCTCGCTGTTTTATCTGACCCTCACCCCCTCTTCCAGCACGCCCGTTGTGCAAAGCGTAGCTTATGTGGAGGGTGATGCGCCCATGCTGACGATGGAAATTAAAAATGAAGGCGACGCTCATGCGCGCCTGCAGGGCATGGCGACAATCAAGAACGCATCCGGCGAGACCGTATCTGAAACGCCACTCTCAACTGTTGTGCTCGATCGCCACAGCCGCACATATAATGTCAAAGTTGTTGACGCTGAGAACATCAGCACCGGTCAATATAGTGTTGAATTTGATATGGATAATATCTTTGCGCCGCAAAATAAGTTCCGCAGCACAGGTGTCGATATCGACGCAATAACCTTCGTCGCTGATTAGCCTCGCGCAGATATTGATGAATATTAAACGCCAAAGATTGACTCTGATAAGCCTGGCCGCGCTTTCAAGCGCAGCTCCGGCCTCAGCCAGTTTTCTGGACAATGATTTTTGGTGCCGTACCTATGGCTGCGCGGTTGTCTATGACAGTCAGACTTATGAAATTTACGATAATTACCAATTTTTATCAGCCTCGTGCTGCGTGCCATACGGCTCGCCTATGCCGACTTATTATAATCCTATTCAATCCCTGCGTACGACAGGCACAACTGATATCCCCGACGCAGCCCCCGCAGACGGAGAAGGTTTTGGCTTTGATATTATCGACGGCTCGCAAGTCATCACGCGTAATGATGACGGCGATGGATATCTTGACGCCTCAGATAATTTCTCGGCCTTTACGCTGTCCAACAATACGGATGTGCAATTGGACAGCAAGGGGCAGGCCTACAGCCACAGTTTCTGGATTTCCTCGCGCAATACACGCTTCTCGCTTCGCGCCCGCGCAAGCATAAGCGAGGTCTCAGGTGATTTCGCGAATACGCTGACGCTGGGCGATATTAAACTTGATACTAATGTATCAACATCAGGTAATGATAACGGTTTCCAATATGGGTCAGATGCCACAGGTCAAAATGTTACGATATTGAACGGCATAGATGACCTTGGCGACCTCGCAAGCAATCCGACGCGCCTCATCAATTTTGGACGCTTCAGCGGCATTCGAACCCGTAATGGCGACCTTTCCGATCAAACCATCCGTATCGATTTCAATTATGAAATGCCCGATTACGACATGTCGATGGGCATAGGCGAGATGAACGTAGACGTGGTTTTTGACTTTTATCGCGAGCGGTAGGGAGTTATAAACCTAGCTTTCTTTCTATATAATTGATCGCGTCGTCAAGAATACGCTGACATCTCTTTCTATCGACTTTGTAAATTTCGTCATCCAAATCTTCAATGGTACGTTTCGTATCACCGTGTTTTCGATGAGGCGTTAAAATGATGTCACAATTATCTTTAAAGGCTTCAAGAACCTTGATGCTGTCAAGATAATCACTTCGTATGTTCGGATATTTGGAATTATTATCAAGCTTTGTAAACGGAAGTACAACAAAGCCGCAGAGCAGCGTAACATGCCGGTCCACGCCCTGTATCTTAGTATTAAATGACCAAGATGTGCAGCCCTTTGTGTGTCCAGGTGTATTGTAAGCTGCGATCTGCGTTGAGCCTAATGACGTTTCGGCTTCAGCGAGTTTCGTCACTTTTGTAACTCTATCGAAAGGCATAAGGCTTGTAAGAATAGAGAAATCATCCCTACCACCCCTCATCAACTCACCTCTCGCAATCTCTAAGGCTCGAACCTCCGCGCTAGTCTCTGATCGCATTTTTTCCATGCCGCTCGCATGATCCATATGCGCTTGGGTATTTAAAATTAGTTTTATATCAGACAGCTTAATGTCGGCTGCCTTAATATTTTCGACAACTAAATCGTGCGTATGCTTGTAACCCGTATCAAATAAAATAACGCCTGCGTCAGTTTTTAGAGCATAGACCGCAACATCAGATGTGCCGACATAAAATAGATCATCTGACAATTCGACCATATCATGCTGTCGGTCTTGACCTTTGGCAAAAGCATACGCCCTTTCTTTAAACGTTACACATGCGCCTAAGCTAAGCACGACAACTACCAAAACAAAGTTTCTAAATTTATATTTCATGCCTTGCCCCATTTTTTATTCCGCACCGGCCACCTTTTACAGCCAATTAAAATAAATGTAAGGATGGGTTTATGGCTGTCTAATATGACGTCACATTTGACTATTTCATAGACTTTGCAGTGCCTAGCCCTAAGCTAAGCGCTAGACAAAGGCATAGATGATTAATAGGCAAGCGTCATGAAAACACCCTTCCGACTATTTTGCGCCGCCCTGACTTGGGTCACCGTTATTGGCCAATATATTATCATGGCGGGCAGCGGTGAGTTTGGCGGCATAGGCGCGGCGACGCTGACTTATCTTGGATATTTCACAGTCCTGACAAATATTCTGGCCGGGCTCGCTTTTACGGCGCCATTGCTGAAACCGGGCAATAGGCTGCGCAGGTTCTTTGAACGCCCTGCAGTACGCGCCGCGATCGCGCTTTATATTCTTGTTGTGATGGTCGTTTATTGGGCGCTGCTGGCGAGCATTCATAACCCGACGGGATGGTCAGCTATTTTCAATGTTGGACTGCATCTGGTGATACCGGTCTTGTTCATTATCGATTGGCTGGTCTTTTCTCCCAAAGACAACATGTCCTATAAACACCTGCCTTATTGGACGATTTATCCTGTGCTATACGGCGTGTTTAATATTGCGCGAGGCTTGGTCACAGGCTTCTACCCCTACCCCTTCCTTGATGTGTCAAAGCTTGGATATGGAAAAGTATTTGTAAATATGCTCGGTTTCATGTCTATCTATCTGATCGGCGGCGCGGTCTTTATTACAATTGGGTGGTATTTGTCACAAAGACGAGTGGAGCGTAATGCGTAACGCTTCGGATTAATCTTGCGGGTTATATTTAAACTCAAATATCTTTCGGCCAAAGACCTTTAGCGACCACTTCGGTGTATGCACCATGCGCCATATGGCGACGCGCCGGCCAAACATCCCTTTATACAAAGCGCCGGTCCCCAACTGGCGGCACATTTTATAATAGCTTGCCCAGCGTCTTTGACGTTTGGAAATATAGCCATTTATTGCCGCTTTAGGGTTATCCATATTGCGGCCCAGACACTGCGCCAAAATAACGGCGTCTTCGAGCGCCAAACATGCGCCTTGGCCGAGCGAGGGCTGCATTGGATGGGCGGCGTCCCCGAGCAGCGCGATATAGTCATGTACGGTTGTGACGGGCGGCATCTCCTCAATCGGATGGCACAATATCGAGCCCTGCGGTGTTTTATCAATTAGGTCGGCGACGGTCGGGCTTGTCGCTTTGAGCGTATCTTTTACGTCATTAAAATCGCGGAATGGCTCTTCGCTGTCCGTGATACTAAACCAATAAGCTTGATCGTCCGGCAGGCGGAAATATCCGACCCTGTTCTCTCGCGCGTCGTAAAGTTCGGCCGCGCTCCAATCTGCGCTTCCCACATCAGAGGCAATGCCGCGATAGCAGACCTGCTTGCAAAATTTAGGCTCTGCAGCGGTCAATGCTTTACGTATGACGCTGCGGGCGCCATCTGCGCCAATGATTATATCGGCCTCCATCTCGCGCCCGTCCTGCGCGGTCAGAATATGGCCAGCCATATCACTGACCTTAAAACCTGTGATGACGTTAACAGAGCCGGGAAGCGCATCTTTTAGAACGCTGAATAATGCGCCGCGTTTTATCATCAGCGGCGCGTCCTCCCCGCTCTTTGACAGAATGCGATTATCTTTAAGAACAGGCTGTTTACCCGTGCGGTGAATTTCATATTCGGGCCAAGGCAATCCTCTATCATGCGCGGCCTGTTTCAATCCGATCACGTCAAGCGCGTCCAGCCCGTTTTCCCAAATGCCTATACCTGCGCCAATTTCTGATAATATCTCAGCCTGTTCGACTAATGTCACTGTGTAGGCGTAACGCGCCAAGGCATGAGCCAGCGCAAGCCCGCCAATACCGGCCCCGACAATGACAATATGTGGCTGCGCGTTCAGTTTGGCCATGCCTCCCCCTAGCACACCAAAATTATATTCCTATCGCTTCGCTATCACATGATGATGCAGAGCATGTCATAAAAAAAAGGACGCGATTGCTGTGGTGAGCAACCGCGCCAAGGTGGTGTTCTTTTAAGCGTTAAGGGGAGCCGATAAGCGTCCCATTATCCGCATCAGGGCCTGTATCCGGCGGCGGCTCATCCGGCTTTACACCGACAGCATCCGCAAAGTCGGTTTCTTTCCGGGCAGGCAGAGCGGCAATGCGCGCGCGCGACATCAACTCGCTCTCGGGGTCCAGAGTTATCGTCACGCCCTCACCCGGCATCGCGTCCGGATTATTTGTTTTGACCAATGTCACGGCGTAGTCGCCCGCAGGCAAATCATCAAAGGCATATTGACCGAAGCTGGTTGTGACAGTTTCGCGAACATCCTCGGCGTCATCTGCGCTAACGAGTTTTAGGCGCGCGCCTTCCAGGCGGGTTTCGCCCTTCTCAAATTCACCGCTGCCATTATCATCAATAAAGGCAAAGCCGCGAATTTGACCGCGCTGCACGACCGGCAGATCAACCGTTGTGATATGTCCGTCGCGGATTGTGGCGCGCAGCAGCGTCTCATCAGAGAGCGCATAACCGAGCGGCAGGCTGCGATTATCCAGCGTGATCGTTTTAATCCCGCTTTTGATATTTTGAATGGTGTAATAGCCTTCGCCGTCCGTGCGCAGGCCAAGCTTACGTTGGCCATCTGTCACGCGCAGTACAATCGCGCGCAGGCCCGGCTCATCCTCTTGGCGCACGCCGTCGCGGTTTTTATCAAGAAAGGCCCGCCCCTTGAGAACGCCTCGGCCCTCTTCGGTATTCGAGAATTTACGCGCTTCATTGTAACGGTAACGCCCATCCAGACGAATGCCGAAGCGCTGATCGCCCTTTAGGTCATTACGATAGGTCAGGCCAAGAGACAGATTATCATTGAGGCGCAGGCGGCGACCGGCATTTAGCGTGAAATAAGTATCGGCCTCGCCGTTTCCTTGCCCGCCAAAGCTTTGCAGGACGCCAAAGCTGGCCGAAACATTATTTTGTTTCCCAAAAAGATCGCCCGAATCCGCTGTGGCGACTACGCCGCCGCGCAGAAAGCTGGCCTGCGGCGTCCAGACGGCATTGACCGACGGCCCAATAGAGACAGTTGCTGATTTCGGGAGATCAAAGCGTTTCGCATTAAGCGACAAAGACACATCGGCGCGCTGATTTTTATCATTATCGCCGCGCTGCGTTTCGGCATATTGCGCGCGCAATGTGCCAAAATCAAAATTCTGATAGCTTTGCAGCGTCAGGCCATAGCCGTCTTCATCATTCTCAGGCTCGGCCACGAAATCCTGTGAAAACTGCGTATAATTTACGGTGAAATATGTGTTGGTTTTGGCAATGGCTGTGGAGGCCGTTACGCCCCAACTATTCAGATTTACGGCCTCATCACTGCCCACAGACACGCCGGATGTTGAGCGCTGCACATTAAGGGCCGCGCCGGGATTTTTGAAAATACCAATGTCGCGGCGCGCGCTATATTGCAGCGAGGCGGATATAGCCGCTTGGTCTGTGCCTTGGCGACGAATATCAGGAATAGTTTCAGTCTCGTTGGTATCTGTCTGATTTTCATCAAGATTTGCCAAACGTTCTTCCAAGGCTTCGCGCGAGAGGACGGACTTTAAGAACTCAGAGCCATCATAGCTGGCGGTCATATCAAAGTCCCAATTTTCCGCAAATTCAACGCGCGCTGAGCCATTGCTACGCACATCAAGGGATTTAGCGCGGTCCGGCCCGTTGAAATATCCAAAGTCAGCGCGCGCGTCCCATGTAAAGCCGCCGACTTTCTGGCGACCCAGACGTCCGCTAATCAGAGACAGGACGACGCGTTGATCATCGGTGATGTCGTCACTGCGCAATGAAAGCCCCGCTTCCCAGCCCTCGGCGTCCGCCCAGCGCGCGCCGGCAGCCAGGCCTCCAAAGGTGAACCGGTTTTGATCTTCGCTGACGCCCTCGCTGCCATTGACTGGCGCGCCGACCGCCAAAGCCCAGCGGCCATGCTCGCTCGACTTGCTCGCGCTGGCCCCGCGAATACGCCGAACGCCGACCCCGTCCAGTTCACGGTAGTCGGCGGAGTAATCCCCTACTGAGCCGGATAATCCATCCAGCGTGCGATATTGCAGCGAGCCCCAACTCGGTTTGAGCTCGCCTGCGCTGGTCGGCAAATCCGGAATTTCATATCGCAGCCGTCCATTGACGCCCTTAGCCCGAAAATCCACCGTCGCTTCATTTCGAATATCTATTCCGGTCGTGAAAGACAGGGTTTCGAGCGTAAACGGCTCGTCTTTGACCAGATCATCAACGCGATCCCCCGGCGCAATGGCTCCGGTCAGGCGCTCATCCAGCGTAATGTCGACGCGATCGGAGCCGGGATCAACGGCGATATGCGTTCCGGTCAAGGCTTCCAGCGCGCTGACGGGCAAAAGCAAATTGGTTTGGTCGATATATGTCGCGTCCTTGCTTATCCCAATGGGGCGGCCCGCATCGCGGATAAGGCCCGTGGTCAGGTTCAGCTCAAATTCGGCGCTATCTTGGGCGCGGCGTATGGTGATGGTCGTGCGATCCGGGCTAACCGTGACAAAACCGCCAAGTTCATTGGCGATAGGAATAAGCGGCAGTAAGAGCACGGGACCCACGGATTTCGGCGCAGGTTCAGGATTATTGAGGCGGATACCATCAACGTAGATCTGAAACCCGGTCGCGACTTTCAAGCGGGGATCGAGCTCAAAATGCAGGATTTTAGCCTCTGCGTCATATTTTGGACGCGCCCCGGAGAGAACGGCAATGGCATTTGGCGTTAAAGTGATAGAGTTTTCAGTGACTTCTCCGAATATTCTAAGCTTACCAATAGCCTTGCCATTGGCTTTGATCACCCCTGTATCGGTATAAAGCTCCATCTTCACGCCGTCTTGACTGCGGTTCACAACCAATGCGCCGGTCTCGCCGTTAAACTCATAAGTATCGTTGAGATAATCCAGAATAGGCTCTGCGCGGACAAAGACGTGGCCATCTTCATTTCGCACGACCTGGATATCCGGCAGGCTTTCGCCCTCAATCGTGACGGACAGATCCGGCTCAGGCGTGGCAATAAGTTTATTCTTGATGGCGGGCTTTAGGGTCTCAGGGGCGACTTGAGCCTCGACAGCCGCTTTCGGCGCAGGTTCAGCCGTCTCTTCTGCCGATATAGCAGCAGGCATAGCCAGCACAAAGGCGGCAAAGGCTGCGGCAAACCACAGGCGCACAGCGCTTAGAAACGGGGTCATGGCGGCGCGCATGGCGCGGGCCTAACAGATGGGCAATTCCATACGGGCCTGGCAGGCGGCATTAATGCTGCACTGTCGGTTTACGGTAACGGGAATATTGGCCCATCCACCACGTACGGAATTATAAACCCCTACGCTGACGGGCGTAGCGGTCAAGTTGAACCGGAATTGCTGCTCGAGCACAACTTGCTGACGGCCAAGTGTCACCTTGTCCGACAGTTTCCGGGACAACATTGCTTCCGCAGTGTTGTTTTTGGCCTGACTGTCCATCGGGATTTCGCGGCGGCATTCGCCCACGACCCAATAGGCCTTATTCAGACCGGGATTGACGATAAACGCCGTATCCCCATCAGCGATCTCCAGCATGAGCGAGGTATTCCCCGTCTCCTGCGCATAGGACGGCAGGCCCACCACAAGCCCGATCATCCAAATCACCAATAATTTAAGTAAAGACTTCACTTCACCACCCATACACCAAGTTGCGGTCTTTGCCGCATGGGGAATTTATACACCCGTAAGGTTATCATCCCCTTAGCAAGAGGTGAACGGATAGGTGAACCGAAGCGCTCTAAGTCGCTGTTTTTTTGTTGTTAATTGTTAATGAGGTGAAGAAACTTTGCGTGACGATTACAGCTTTGCCCGAATAATGTTCGCAACCGGGCACTAATATGCGCGGCATAAAACTTAAAGGAGCCGGATATTCCGAATAGCCATAGAATAATTATATATTACAGCGGCTTACCTTATATATTTAAACTGATTTATTTCTCTCAAGCCATAATAGACGCGCCAACATAGGCAGTAGAGCAATGCTGGCCGTCATCCCTATTGCGATGGCCCAAGGGAAAACTTTCATACCCACGGCTCTGGCACGCGGTATTATCAGGTAGAATGCGATTGATACGGCAAAAACGAGATCAAACCACACCTGATTACCTGTGATATTCGCGGTATGATTTGTCCAGAACATCACCACGCCCTCCCGTGAAATTCCGATAAACGTGAATATGGTGAACGCCGCACACAGAGCGACGAGAAACAAGCACTTCAAGTTTGTGGGAATATTTATCTTCAGCAGGACGAGTGCGAACACAGCAAAACCGCCAAGATAAATAACAATCGGTAGAATTTCTAAAGCAGTCATGGCATTCTCTTCCTTAATTGATGATATGTAGCAGCCACTACATAACAATGTGTAGCAACCGCTACAAGTCAAAAAGGATGCCCATGTCAAAAAAGAATAATATGTTGCCGCACCTTGCGCAATTCGTTCTCGACAACGGACTTACGGCATCGTCCCTACGCCCCATGGCCAAGGCCGCGGGCACGTCGGACCGTATGCTAATTTATCATTTTGGATCAAAAATAGGTGTTCTGCGCGAAACGCTCGACTTCATTGCGTCGCAATTGACGGTAACACTGGATGGCCTGTTTGCTAATCGCATTTTTGCTAGCGAAGCCGAGTTAATCCGTTCCGTGACGGACTTGTTTCGCGCCGAAACTTTCCGGCCATTTGTCCTGCTTTGGCTGGACATCGTCTCGGAAGCCGCGCGCGGCTCTGATTTGCACCGCGATGTCGGCAGCCGAATTATCGATAGCTACATAGAGTGGATTGGAAAATATCACCCCCAAGGCCCGAAAAAAGCGGCAGAAACCCTAATAAAAATAGACGGCTCGATGATCATTGATGCCGTTGGACGTCACGATTTGACAGATGGTTTTTTAAAGAACCTGTAGACCCGGTCGACAACGTCGTTTCGTGGCCAGGCAAAATTCCGGGTTCACCCGAAAGATAAACGTCTACTTTTAACTATTCCCACTCAATCGTCCCCGGAGGCTTAGACGTCACATCGTATACAACGCGATTGACGCCGCGTACTTCATTGATGATGCGCGTTGCGGTTCGGGCGAGGAAATCATGCTCGAAGGGGTAGTAATCTGCGGTCATGCCGTCTGTTGAGGTCACGGCGCGCAAGGCAAGGACATGGTCATATGTGCGGCCATCGCCCATAACGCCGACGGTTTTAACCGGTAAAATTACTGCAAAAGCCTGCCATATCTCATTGTAAAGCCCCGCTTTTCTGATTTCGTTCAGATAAATGGCGTCGGCATCGCGCAGCGCGTCCAGTTTCTCGCCTGTAATCACGCCGGGGCAGCGTATCGCAAGGCCCGGTCCCGGGAACGGGTGACGCTCGACGAAATCTTTATGCAGGCCCAGCTCTTGGCCCAGCGCGCGCACTTCATCTTTGAACAGCTCGCGCAGCGGCTCGACCAGTTTCATATCCATACGCTCTGGCAAGCCGCCGACATTATGGTGAGACTTGATCGTCACGCTTGGCCCGCCGTCAAAGGAAACGGATTCGATAACATCAGGATATAATGTCCCCTGCGCCAGGAATTTCGCGCCGCCGACTTTTTTGGCTTCGCGCTCAAATATATCAATAAATGCGCCGCCAATGATTTTGCGTTTGCGCTCCGGATCATCCACGCCCTCAAGCAGGCCTAAGAATTCGTCGCCTGCATCAACGTGAATCAGGTTCATATTGTAATGTTTGGAAAATAAGGACACGACCTGTTCGGACTCGCCCTTACGCATCATGCCCGTATCGACATAGACGCAGGTCAGCTGATCCCCAATGGCTTCATGAAGCAGAACCGCCACAACAGAGCTGTCTACGCCGCCGGACAGGCCGCATATGACTTTGCCGTCTCCGACCTGCTTGCGCACTTTGGCAATCGCCTCTTCTCGGAAGGCTTTCATCGTCCAATCGCCCTTCATACCCGCAATTTTATGGGTGAAGTTACGCAGCATATCCGCGCCCATGGGCGTGTGGACGACTTCGGGATGGAACTGGACGCCGTAAAAGCGGCGGGACTCATCCGCCGTTGCGGCCAAGGGCGCGCCTTCGGATTTTGCAATGATTTCAAAGCCTTCGGGCTGTTTAGTCACGCGGTCGCCATGGCTCATCCAGACGCGCTGCGTGCTATTTGCCGCGCTAATCGTATCAAATAAAGGACTGTCGCCGACAATTTCGATATCGGCGCGGCCAAATTCGCCGTCATGTCCGGCCTCGACTTCCCCGCCAAGCTGCACGCACATGGTTTGTTGTCCGTAGCAAATCCCCAGAACCGGCACGCCAAAGTCAAACACATGGCTATCGGCGCGCGGGCTTTTCGCGTCTGCAACGCTGCTGGGCCCGCCGGACAGGATAATGGCCCGCGGATCATAAGTGTCGAGAAACGCGCTATCGACTTTGTTATAGGGATGAACTTCGCAATAGACCCCGCTCTCGCGCAGACGCCGCGCAATAAGCTGCGTCACCTGAGAGCCAAAATCAATAATCAGCGCGCGTTCGTGATGTTCGCGTAGCTCGTCCTGCAAAGTACTCATAATGCGTCCTGTGTCTTAATCTGCCCCATCAGGCATATATTCCATAATCGAGAAGAAGAAGCCGTCCGTGCCGGTTGAGGCGGGCGATAAGGTGACAGAGCAACCATCAGCCGACCACGGCTTTGCGCCGTCCGTGCCAAAGACATCTTCCCATAATTCACCTGCGCTTATCAGTTTAAACGCCTCATTTTCTTCAATAAATTTATAAATCTGTGCTTCGTTTTCATCAGCAATCACGGAGCATGTCATATAGATGAGATAGCCGCCGGGCTTCACATATTGCGCCGCTTCGCGGATGACTTTGGCCTGCTCGCGCATGCGTAGATCCAGCGAGTCCTCTGACAGACGCCATTTGGCATCCGGTTTGCGCCGCCATGTCCCCGCCCCGCTACACGGCGCGTCAACAACAACGCGGTCTACTTTGCCCTTCAGACCATGGAGCGTATTTTCGCCCGGCACATGAACGGTGATATTGGTCGCGCCGGCGCGCGCAATGCGTTGATAGATCGGAGAGAGCCTGCGTTTGTCCACGTCAAAAGCATGAAGCTCACCTTCATTTTTCATCAGCGCGGCCAGAGCCAGCGTCTTGCCGCCCCCGCCCGCGCACAGATCCAGCACAACTTCACCGGGCTGCGGATCAATCAGACGCGAGGCAATCTGGCTGGCTTCGTCCTGAATTTCGACCTGGCCGAGTTGGTATTCTTTTTCGATCTGGATATTCGGCAAGCGCCCTTCGGGGCCATCGACTGAAATACGAAGACCGGTCTGAGCGATGGGCGTGGCGACAGCGCCCTGCTCCGCAAATGCCGCCATCATCTCTTCGCGGGTGGTTTTTAGCGTATTAACGCGTAAATCCAGCGGGGCGCGGACAGACAGCGCCTGCCCTTCGAGCACGGCTTCGTCATCAAAATTATTCTCAAAAGCCGGCCAGAGCCATTCGGCCACGTCCGCTTTGACCCAATCATCCGCGCCGGCAAGATTTTGCGGCTGTGTCAGCGCCTCGCGCTCAAAGGGCGATAAGGCTTTGGGCGCGAATTTATCGCCATCAAATGCGGCGTCGATATCTTCAATCGTCTTGCCCCAGACATGCACCAGCGTACCCAGCACGATAGAGCGCGGGCTGTCATCGCCCATCATATAGGCGACCGAGCTTTTACGGCGCAAAGCGTCATGCACGATATTGCCAATGAAGCTACGGTCTTTGGAGCCCGCATAGCGGTTCGCCTTGCCCCAATCGCGCAGCGCGTCTGTTGCTGGAGTGTGATTACGCGTAATATCTTTGAGGACCTCAATGGCCGCCGCGATGCGGCCCGCTAATTTCACGACAGAGCCTGCATGAGCGCCGCGACAATCATCACGATAAGCGCAACAGAGCCGATGAGAAACACCACAAAGCGATCCGGAAATATACGGTTATAAGTCAAGTGAATGGCTGCGTGAATAATCCGCGCCGTGACAAACACCCAAGCCGCAATCGTTGCAACGCTGCTCACCGCGCCTGTCGCGATGAATAGCAAACACAGCGCGTAAAACATCACAGGCGTTTCAAATTGGTTTTTGAAATTGTCCCCATGACTGACAACCGGTTTTTTAAAGCCGCCTGCCTTGATGAGGCCTTTCACGCCGCCCGCCTTTTTCACAGCCGCAATGCGGCGCGGCGCAAGCGTCAATAGAATTAGCGACGACAGCACCATCTGTATCAGCATGGGCAGGATTAGGGGGTGAGACATCCGTTTAGCCTTGACTGTAATTCGGAGCTTCGCGCGCTATCGCGACGTCATGGACGTGGCTCTCGCGCAGGCCCGCATTTGTAATCCGCACAAAATGCGCATTTTTATGAAAATCGGCAATCGTCTTAGAACCCGTATAGCCCATTGACGCCGCACCCCGCCCAGCAATTGATGCAGGATTGGCGCGGCCGGACCTTTATAGCCCACGCGGCCTTCAATACCTTCGGGCACAAGTTTCATGGCGTCGGTGACTTCTTTTTGGAAATAGCGATCCGCCGATCCGCGCGCCATCGCGCCTACGCTGCCCATGCCGCGATAGGCTTTATAGGTGCGCCCTTGAAACAGGAATGTCTCTCCCGGAGTCTCTTCTGCGCCCGCCAGCAATGAGCCGACCATACAGGCCGACGCGCCCGCCGCCAGGGCTTTGGCCATGTCGCCTGAATATTTAATGCCGCCATCAGCAATGATGGGGATGCCGGCGTCTTTGGCGGCGCGCACGCTGTCCATAATCGCCGTTAATTGCGGGACGCCGACACCGGCGACGATACGCGTGGTGCATATCGAGCCCGGGCCGATCCCAACTTTGACGCAATCCGCGCCCGCGTCGATCAAGGCTTTGGTTGCGTCATATGTCGCGACATTGCCGGCAATGATTTGCGTCGCCGGATAGGCTTTCTTCAGGCGCCTCACCTGATCAATCACTTTAGAGCTGTGACCGTGGGCCGTATCAATCACGACCGCGTCAACGCCCGCCGCTATCAGCGCTTCGCAGCGCTCAAATCCGGCATCGCCGACCGTAGACGCGGCGGCCACACGCAGGCGGCCTTCGGCGTCTTTACAGGCATTGGGATAGCTCTTGGCTTTTTCCATATCCTTGACGGTAATCAGGCCCACGCAGCGATATTTTTTATCGACAACCAAAACGCGCTCAATACGGTTTTCATGGAGCAAACGCTTGGCCTCTTCATCGGTCGTGCCCTCTTTGACGGTCACAAGCTCGCGCGTCATCAGACTGCCAACCAACTCATTGCCGTCCTTGGCAAAGCGAACGTCGCGATTGGTCACAATCCCGACCAGCTTGCCGGATTTTTCGATGACAGGAATACCAGAGATTTGGTGACGAGACGCCAGCGCGCGCAGCTCGTCGAGCGTCGCTTCGGGATGAATGGTGACCGGGTTGACCACCATGCCGCTCTCATAGCGCTTCACCTTGCGCACTTCCTCGGCCTGCTCGGCGTCGGTCATATTGCGGTGAATAACGCCAATGCCGCCGGACTGCGCCATGGTAATGGCCAGCGGCGCTTCGGTCACCGTATCCATCGCTGCACTGATCAGCGGCGCATTGAGCGTAATTGATTGGGTCAGCCGAGTCGTAAGGTCGGCTTCGGCAGGGATGAGGTCTGATGCGCGGGGCTGCAAAAGCACATCATCGAAGGTCAATCCTTCGGTAATCTGCATGGGAATCTCCATAGCTTTTGCAAACGCGCATTAACAGAGGATTCATAACTATGCTAGGGGGCTGACAGATGTTTATCAGCTATTTTCGCCCCTTAAACCCCAGCGCGACCAGATACATCTCCGGACTTCCGTCGCGTGATGATTTTGGCTTGGCGTGTTTGACGGTTTTGAAATTGTCTTTCAGGCGTTGGAGCAGTTTTTTCTCGGCCCCGCCTTGGAAGACTTTGGTCACGAAATGTCCGCCGGGTTTTAGGCTATTCATGGCATATTCTGCCGCCGCTTCGACGAGGGCGA
>ENA-ORXR01002244-ORXR01002244.1-marine-metagenome-genome-assembly--contig:-NODE-2244-length-18732-cov-5.575127_pt1 | contig 18732 bp, 17 predicted proteins | sample MGYA00237866_ERZ511479 | MGnify/ENA metagenome assembly ERZ511479 | reverse complement strand
ATCCTCGCATAGATATTGGAATTTCTCATTTTCCATCATCCACATATCCAGCGATGTCCGCGCGCCCATATGATGCAATAGCGGGTTGATAACCGAGACTGTCTTCGCGGATTTAAACTGGGTCTTCACCTCCTTTTCCGCGCGCTTGATCTGTTTCGCGACATCCATATTCGTCGCCGTTTCACTCACGACTTTCAGGCCGTACTTAGAGACCAGCAAGCCAATAGACGGCACGATCGCATTCGCGGCCACAGTTGCACCAGCAAGCGGGTTTGCCAAAGCAACCAAGCCGCCGACGAACAACATCCCGCCAAAGACTTTGCCATCAACTTTATCAATTTCATTGATTAGCCCGTCTAAATTTGTGCTGACGAAATTATTCGGCATGGCATCCGTACTCGCACGCTCTCGCGCGTCGTTGATAACAATATGCTCCAGCATCGGCAGCGCGCCGTCGCTTGGCAGATGCAGCAAGCGGCGTTTTTCCAAATCATTTATCGGCGGCACGCCCTCGGGCAAGCTGCGCATAACATAAAGCGAATAGCCATCATCTGAGGCTTTATCCGGGATGAGGAAATAGTGCTTCTCATCAAATTGCGTGTGATCATATAATTTTGATGTCGCCGTCGCGCCGAAAAACGGGATACCGCCGAGACTGCTTTTCAACACGCCGACGCCCGAATCGAAACCGCCTGAGACCTTATCAAATGCACCGCTGACGCCGGACAGGAGTGTATCGCCCAAACCGGCCGCCGGGCTTAGGACGGACCCGATATCCGGCACTTTGATTTTCGATAGAATTTTCTTCATGTCTCTCCCTTGCGATTCATACATAAGCACATCCTGCGAAATACCAAGATGATGGTTTATTTTCATGGCCGTCACCGCTATCGCAACGGCATGTTTACACGCGATGAATTTCTGGCGAAAATGCATGTGGAGGAGCTCGACACGCTGCTTTTCCGCGGCGATGCTTTGGAGATGGGACTTCCCCGCGTCTTTGGCGGGCAAGTTGTTGGGCAAGCGCTGAACGCCGCTGTGCGAACGGTTGAACCCGAACGCAAACCGCACTCTCTGCATTCCTATTTTCTGCGTCCTGGCGATCTCTCGCGGCCTATCATCTATGAGGTCGACCCCATCCGAAACGGCCGCAGTTTTTCCACGCGCCGCGTTGTTGCTAAGCAGCAAGGCGTTGCTATTTTCAATGCCTCCATTAGCTTTCAAATTGTCGAAGAAGGCTATGAGCATCAATTCGATTTTCCTGAAAATGTTCAACATTATAGCGAGCTTAAGAACGATTATGAACGCGCCGCGGAGGTCGGGGCACTCATGGGTATTTCCGAAGCCAACTTCCGCAGTTATTACCTGACCTTCGGGACAGACATTCTGGAAATGCGCACCCCCGGATTGGAGACTTCCATCCTGCCCGGTGAGTATGAGCCGCGTTACGGGTTCTGGTTTAAATTCAATGACGGGATTGGCGACGACCCGATTACGCACAGAACGCTGCTCGCATTTATCTCCGATAAAGCCCTGATGAGCACCGCCATCCGCCCTCACCCTGTTAATTTTAGAACCCATAAGATCATCGGCGCAAGTCTGGATCATTCCATGTGGTTCCATGAAGAAATTCGTGTCAATCAATGGATCTATTATCATCTCGACAGTCCTCGCTCTGCGCGGTCTCGCGGATTTAATCGGGGCAGTTTTTATACGGAAGATGGACGTTTGATTTGCTCTACAGCTCAAGAGGGCTTGATGCGGGTTGTGGGTGAGAGAGACGCATAGGAGAACGCTCGCAGCCCATCGAGGAGTCTGCCGAAGTCTCAATTCCGGGCATTTAGGACTGCCCGCGTGACGGCAGCCGCGATGGCTGCCAAATAGAATAAGTATGTTTACGTAACTGACGTCACGCGGCGATGTTTTTCTAAGCCCCGGCCATACTTGACTGCCAACGTTCCAGTCGGTCTGGCACACGGAAACTCAGCCCCTCGATATTTCATGTTATAGAAATGCTTCTAGGCACACCGTCCCTCAGACTAGAAAGCCAACGATCGCTTGCCTGTCCCGTGTCTGAAAGAACGAGCTTAATATGCCTCAGAAAGAGAAAGGTGCGGATGGAGTTTTATGAAAAAATGATAAGCATCTGAAAATATTCAGAACTTCTCAGGGCGCGACACCTGCGAAACTGGGATGGAGAACCTTAACGCTCCAAATCACGTCACACCGTCATTGCAAGATTAATTCTTGCAATCCACGGGTAGCTACAAGTGGGTCACAAGATATGAGCCAAAGGACAGTAAAGCTGTCCGACGCGATTGGTCTTATGATGACGGAGGTTGGCGGTTGGCAACGTCTTTTCAAAATTAAGGTTATAAAGGAACTTCACGGAAATGGGCACCGGGCGAGTCGGGTGCCCGTCTCGCGTCGGTGTGACCTAATTGGGGGGCTACCATGAACGGACTTTATGTCTCCCCAATCCTTGGACACCTCATCCAGCCTGTGCCAAAACACCCCGAAACCAACCCTCGAGGACCCTATGAAAAACCTATTTGATGTATCCGGCAAAATCGCTGTTGTGAGCGGGGGCTCCAGCGGGATTGGTTTTATGATGGCGCAGGGGCTGTTGGAAAATGGCGCTAAGGTTTACATCACCGCGCGGAAAATCGGTCAGTTGGAAGAGGCGCAAAAATCCTTGTCAGAATTTGGTGACTGCGTCGCTATACCTTCTGATCTATCGACTATCGAAGGCATTGAAGGTTTTGTCGCAGAGTTCAGCAAGCGTGAAAGCAAGCTGGATATTCTCATTAATAATGCGGGCGCTGTTTGGTCCGCCCCTATCGGCGATTTCCCTGAAGCCGGCTGGGACAAGGTTATGGACATAAATATCAAAGGCTTGTTTTTCATGACCCAAAAGTGCCTTCCGCTCCTCAAAGCGGCTGGCACGCCGGACAGCTTCGCGCGTGTCATCAATATTGCGTCCATCAACGGATTGCGCAATTCCGGTATGCCGACATATTCTTATACAGCGAGCAAATCCGCTGTGGTCGCCCTAACCACCCATCTGGCGACAGATTTGGTCGGCGACAACATCTTGGTGAACGCAATCGCACCGGGATATTTCCCGAGTAAAATGACGAAAGAGATTACAGAGAATGAGGCCCTGACAAAATTTGCGCTCTCTAAAATTCCGGCAGGCCGAAGCGGGACACCCGAAGATATTGCAGGCACGGCGCTCTACCTCGCCTCACGCGCCTCAGCCTTCACATTCGGGCAGACAATCGCTGTCGATGGCGGACAAATTTCTACGGCTTAGATGTTTGAAACTTAATTTCGCCCAATAAAAAAACCGCTTCGTGTGAATACATCACACCAAGCGGCTTTTTCTATTTCATCTGGGGGACTTCTACCCCGTGAATTGCATTCCCAGCCAATCGGCGACGAGAGCGGGTTTATCTTCACCCTCAATTTCGACTGTGACTTCATAGGTTAGCAAATATTGCCCGGGGCGTTTTTCTTCGGCGGCTTTTAATTTGAAATGACCTCGGACTTTTTTGCCGACTTTGACAGGCGCCAGAAAACGGACTTTCTCAAAACCGTAATTAACGCCCATTTTCACGCCTTCGATCAAAAGACCGCCCTGCTCTGAGAATTTGGACAGCAAGGATAGCGTCAGAAAGCCATGGGCGATAGGTCCACCAAAGGGCGTCATTTTCGCGGCTTCGGGATTCACGTGAATGAACTGATGATCTTCGGTCACATCCGCGAACTGATTGACGCGGTCTTGCTCAATTGTGATCCAATCGGACGCGCCTAAATCTGTCCCGACGGTCGCTTGTAAATCCTCGGCTTTAACTGTCTTCATTGTCACTCTCCCATTTTATAATTAGTATTGGTTCGCTTCGGCAAATTCATTCATGTGATAATGCGCATCACCCATCAGCTCTTGCAAGACCCGAATGCGTTTCATGAAAAGGCCGATATCATATTCATCCGTCATGCCGACGCCGCCATGCATTTGCACGCCTTCTTGGCTGGCGAGTTTCGCGACGGAGCCGAGCTTGGCTTTCGCCATCGCGCAATATTGAGCTGCATTTTCATCACCTGCGTCCAATGCGCTGAGCGCGCCGACAACGGCGGAACGGGCGATTTCCATTTCGGTGTATAAGTGCGAACTGCGATGTTGCAGGGCTTGGAAGGACCCGATGATTTCGCCGAATTGCTTGCGCTCTTTGATGTAGGCAATGGTATCCTCAAAGGCTTGTGCGCCTGCTCCCAAGAGCTCGGCAGCCGCAATGCCGCGCCCTGCGGCCAGCACGGTATTGAGGACCTCCATGCCGCCGTCCAACGTGCCGAGCAAGGCGTCACCGGCGACCTCAACATTTTCAAAATCAATACGCGCGGCATTGCGGCTGTCGACCATAACGGTGCGTTCCGTAGACACGCCCGAGGTTTTGGGATCGACGAGGAAAAGGGAAATTCCGTCCGCGTCGCCCTCACCGCCGGAGGTCCGCGCCGCGACAATCATGACATCAGCGACGTGGCCGTCTACGACCATGGCTTTCGCGCCGTTGAGTTTAAATCCGTTTCCGGACGGTTCAGCGGTCGTGGCCGTGCCGCGCGGATTGTGTTTCACGCCTTCATCAAGCGCGAGAGCAATAATCGCCTCACCGCCTGCGATCTTAGGCAGCCATGCCGCCCTTTGCTCTTCGGAGCCATGTTTCAAAGCTGTAGCTGCCAAAATGGCCGTGGAGAAAAATGGTGACGCTGTCAGGTTGCGGCCCATTTGCTCGGCAACCAACCCGGCCGCAAGATAACCCATATCCACGCCGCCATGTTCTTCCGGCACAACGATCCCGGCAAAACCTTGCGCCGCCATTTCAGACCAAAGCGCACGGTCAAATCCGGTTTCGTCGCGATTGTCACGCAGATCCCGCAACGCTTTGACGGGCGCTTTTTCTGCAAAGAAACCCTGCGCCATATCGCGCATCATCACTTCATCTTCGTTTAATACGAGTGCCATTCGGCGCTCCTTTTTTAAAATTTCAATTTCATTCCCCTCTCCCCGAGGGAGAGGGTGCCCCGCAGGGGTGGGTGAGGGGGCATACGGCGAGAAAAACAGGGTTTCGAGGGCTACGCCGCATTCCCCTCATCCGCCCTTCAGGCACCTTCTCCCCGAGCGTTTTTTACAAAACGCAGGGGGAGAAGGCGATAAACTTAAGCCCCAGGTAGTTGCAAAATATGCTTCGAGATGATGTTCAACTGAACTTCGGACGTACCGCCCTCGATCGAGTTGCCCTTGGTGCGCAGCCAGCTACGCGCCATTTTGCCGTCATTGGACCGCTCGCTCTCCCACTCCAAACCCTCATGGCCGGAGGCGTCCATCATCAATTCGAACTTTCGCTTATTCAGCTCTGTGCCGTAATATTTCAACATAGAACTATCCGCCCCGAGTGAGACGCCCGCTTTCGCTTCGGCGAGCTTGCGTTTCATGGTGAGGTTAAACGCCCATTCATCGATCTCCGCTTCCGCCACTTTGGCGCGCAGCATGGGATCGGCAAGCTTGCCGTCTTGCAGACCGATAGAGGCCGCCGCGATTTCGTGCAGCGGACGCGTGACGCCCTCTTGGTTACCAATCATTTCACGCTCATGGGTCAGCAGATATTTCGCAATACTCCAGCCCTTATGCTCTTCGCCAACGAGGTTCTTTTTGAGGACTTTCACATCGGACAGGAATGTCTCGCAAAACGGCGAACGGCCTGAGATGAGTTTAATCGGACGCGCTTCAACGCCTGGCGTTTCCATATCGAACAAGACGAAAGAAATACCGTGATGTTTCTTGCCGGTATTATCCGTGCGGACAAGGCAGAAAATCCAATCGGCTTGGTCGGCATAGGACGTCCAAACTTTTTGGCCGTTGACGATATAGTGGTCGCCCTTGTCTTCGGCTTTAGTTTTCAGAGAGGCGAGATCAGATCCGGCACCCGGCTCTGAATAGCCCTGACACCAGCGAATTTCACCGCGCGCGATGGGCGGCAAATGTTCCGCCTTTTGTGCGTCCGTTCCGAATTTCAACAGGGCCGGCCCAAGCATCCAAATGCCGAAAGACATGAGCGGAAGTCGGGCATTGATGCGCCGCATTTCTTGAATCAGAACGATTTCCTCTTTGCGCGACAACCCTGCCCCGCCATATTCTTTTGGCCACGTCGGTACCGTCCAACCTTGCGCGACCATGCGTTCCAGCCAGAGTTTTTGCGCGTCGCTTTGAAACTCGAAATTCCGACCACCCCAGCAAGCGTCTTTGTCGCCCTTCATTGGCTCACGCATTTCCGCCGGGCAGTTTGCTTTCAGCCATGTGCGGGCCTCCGCGCGGAATGTGTCTAAATCGCTCATAACTTTTCCTTCTATCTCTCGTTAGGCCGTGAAGTCGCCGCCTTGAATGCGGGTCAGGAACTTTGCGCCCTGTTGCCCGCCATTTGTATATTCTTCCTGTCCCTCGGTATCCCGAATTTTGTCGATGAACTTGGCAACATTCTCTGCCGTTTGCTCACCTTCGGATAGGTTGATGCCTTGGGTCTCAAAGACTTTTGTTTCGGAATACCCGCCTGCCCCAGCGCACATAATCATGCGATTGGGCGCGTCGTCGCAGACGAGGTAAACAAGGCCAGCAGAGACAGATTCCACGGTCAGTTTTTCAAGAATCTCTTCCGGCATTAGATTCTCAGTCATGCGTGACCGGGCCGTCGGCGAGAGGACATTGACGCGGATGTCATATTTCGCGCCCTCCAAGCAGAGCGTCCGCATAAAGCCGGACAAGCCAGCTTTCGCCGCGCCGTAATTTGTTTGGCCGAAATTGCCATACATGCCGGAGGAGCTCGTCGTCATGACGATGCGGCCATAGCCGTTTTCCTTCATGTGGTCCCAGACGGCCTTGGTGCAAACGGCCGAGCCTTTCAGATGGACCGCGACCACAATATCCCAATCCGCCATCTCCATTTTGGAGAAAGATTTATCCCGCAAAATACCCGCATTATTAACGAGGATATCGACCTTGCCCCATTTCGCGATAGTCTCATCGACCATGGCTTGGACTTCGGCCTCATTGGTCACATTCGCGCCATTAGCAATCGCCTCACCGCCAGCGGCCACGATCTCAGCAACGACTTTCTCCGCCATAGTCTCGGACCCGCCCGTCCCGTCGACAGAGCCGCCGAGATCATTGACAACAACTTTCACCCCGCGCGCCGCAAGAGCCAATGCATGTGAGCGGCCAAGGCCCCCACCTGCGCCTGTGACGATGGCAACGCGGTTTTCGAATTCTACTGATGACATTTCGTCTTCCTACAATCTTATAGTTTTCGTGACTGCTTATCAGTCATCCGCGCGCTGGTGCGCGCGGCGCTTCACTAAATTTGATTATCAATCAAATTTTTGGGCAAGCCCAATCGTTACGCGACTTCAAATAATCCCGCAGCACCCATACCGCCGCCAATGCACATTGTGCTGACGACATATTTCGCGCCCCGACGCTTGCCTTCAATCAGAGCATGCGCTGACATACGCGCACCACTCATACCATAAGGATGGCCAACAGAAATCGCGCCGCCATTGACGTTGAGTTTCTCCATCGGAATACCGAGTTTATCCGCGCAATAAAGAACCTGAACCGCGAAAGCCTCATTCAGCTCCCACAAATCAATGTCTTCCATTTTCAGACCATGCTGCGCGAGCAGTTTCGGCACGGCATAAATCGGACCAATGCCCATCTCGTCCGGCTCCAAACCTGCAACAGCCATGCCGCGATAATAGCCAAGGGGCGACAGCCCGCGCTTCTCAGCTGTCTTCGCATCCATCAAGACAGACACAGACGCCCCGTCGGACAGTTGCGACGCATTCCCCGCCGTGATCGTCTTATCCAAACCCAGAACAGGCTTGAGACCATTCAGCCCTTCGATATTTGTGCCCGGACGGTTGCCCTCATCTTTTTCGAGCGTCACAACATGTTCGGAAATTTCCTTCGTCGCTTTATCCATCTTCTTCATCGTGGTCTCTAACGGCACGATTTCGTCATCAAAGGCGCCGGCTTCTTGTGCGGCATGTGTGCGCTGCTGGCTCATAAGCGCATATTCGTCCATGCGGTCGCGCGAAACATTATAGCGAGACGCCACGATCTCAGCCGTTTGCAACATCGGCATATAGGCGTCCGGATGTTTCTTTGTGACGTTCGGGTCTGCAGCGACACGCATTTCCGGCGTTTGCACCATAGAAATGCTGTCCACACCGCCGCCAATAACGATGTCGGCTTCGCCGCACATAATCTTGCGCGCTGCGATACCAATCGCGACCATGCCTGAGGAACACTGACGGTCAACGCTCATGGCCGGCACTGTGACAGGAAGGTTCGACGCAAGAACCGCATTTCGGCCGACAGTCACCTGAACGCCCTGCTGCAGCGCACAGCCCATGACAACATCCGCGACCTCTGCGCCGTCGATACCTGCACGCTTTACGGCATGGTCAATACAGTGGCCTGCAAGTGTGGGGGAAGGTGTGGCGTTGAAGGCCCCGCGATAGGCCCGGCCAATGGGCGTGCGGGCGGTCGATACAAGGACGGCTTCTCTCATGAGGATGTCTCCGAATAAATTGAATGCCATTCAGCTATGTCTATTGCGGCGGCGGGTCAAATGACGAATATGAATAGCGTTATGCAGAACTTACCACCCACCACCAAGATACAGACTGAGTTACAAGACGGTTGGCTCACGATTTGGCTGGATAGTCCAAAGAATAAGAATGCCATTGACGACGCGATGTGCGCCGATCTGCTGGCTGTGATGGACGCGGTCCGCGATGATCGCGGCGTTCGCGGGATTACGTTGCGCGGGAAGAACGGGGTTTTCTGCTCTGGCGGGGATCTCAAAAGCTTCAATCGGATGCAAGCGCCCGGTGTGAGCCACGCAGAGGTTGCTAAGATGAATCGCGGAATTGGGGATGTTTTGATATCGCTAAATGAAATGCCGCAAGTTGTAATCTGCCTCGTCGAAGGCGCAGCCATTGCGGGCGGTTTGGGATTGATGTGTTGCGGGGATGTGATCCTCGGCACGGAAGACGCGAAATTCTCCCTGACAGAAACCATGCTCGGCATACCGCCGGCGCAAATCGCGCCATTTGTTGTAGGGCGAGTTGGCTTGCCGGTGGCTCGGCGAATTATGCTGACGGGCGCGCGGTTTACGGGCGTTGAAGCGCTTGGCTATGGCCTGCTGGATGAAGTCGCTGTCGATGTAGACGGCTTGGAAGAAATTGAAGCCAAAATAAAACGCGGGGTTTTACGGTGCGGCCCCGGCGCGATAGCTGCGACGAAGCATCTTATTCTTTCATCACGCGATAAATCCGGCGCGACCATGATGGATTACGCTGCGGAGGTTTTTGCGGACTGCATGCTGTCAGACGAAGGCAAAGAAGGCATTTCGAGTTTTGTTGAGAAGCGCAAGCCGGGATGGAGTCAAAAATCCTGAGTCGAAGCCAAAACGGAGTCTCCTCCACCGCTTCAGCGGGGGAGGTGGCTGGAGCCGCAGGCGGAGGTCGGAGGGGGTGCAGCGCATCTGCGCTGCCAAACGACTCCAGCGTGATCATAAATAAGTATTTTAATCGCGCGGACGCGCGAAACCCCCTCCGACCCCGTTGGGGCCACCTCCCCCGCGTTGCGGTGGAGGAAGATTCTTTCAAGAGGAAAAAACCATGAAAGCCCTGCAAGTTCACAAATTCCAAGATTATCATAAACACGCCGTTGAGGACGTTGACCCCTCGCCGATGAAACCCGGCCATGTTCGCATCGACCTAAAAGCGGCAGGTGTGAACTTCCCGGACATCCTCATCGCGGAAGGCAAATACCAAGCCCAACCGCCCTTCCCCTTCATCCCGGGCGGGGAAGCCGCAGGCATTGTGAGCGAAGTTGCCGACGACGTGAAACATTTGAAAGTCGGCGACCGCGTCTCCTATCTTGGACAGGTCGGAGCGTTCGCGACGGAAGTCGTGGCCCCCATCCAAGTCGTTGGACCGATTGGAGATATGCCATTTGATATCGCGGCCGGATTGGTCCTCGTCTACGGCACATCCTATTACGCGCTGAAACAGCGGGCGAACCTGAAAGCAGGCGAAACCTTGGTTGTCCTCGGCGCAGCGGGCGGCGTTGGCCTCGCCGCAGTTGAGCTTGGCAAAGCCATGGGCGCACGGGTCATTGCTTGCGCCAGCACGGATGAGAAGCTTGCCGTCTGTAAAACCCACGGCGCGGATGAAGGCACTAATTATTCCGGCGATACGGATTTGAAAAAGGCCATCAAAGAATTAGGCGGCGCGGATGTGCTTTACGATCCCGTCGGCGATAAATTCGCAGAACCCTGCGTGCGCGCGATGAATTGGGGCGGACGTTATATGGTCATAGGCTTTGCCGCAGGCGACATCCCGCGCATCCCGCTGAACCTCGCGCTCCTAAAGTCCATCGACATTCGCGGCGTGTTCTGGGGCGCGTGGACACAGCGCGACCCGAAAGACCATATGAATAATCTCAAAGAGATCGCAGAGATGCTACAAGCTGGAAAAATCAAACCCCGTATCAGCAATCATTATCCGCTGGAGAAATTTGCGGATGCATTTGACGAGTTGACGACCCGCCGCGCAATGGGGAAAGTCATTTTGACGATGGGGTGAATATTAACGATCAAACTTTTTCATCAACGGACGCAATTCATTATAATATTTTGATATGTAAAGTTCTTTTTCAGGCAAGCGGGAGTTATTCTGGAGATACTGTAGAATTAGTTTTTGATATAATTCTGTCTCGCTAATGGTACTATCGAGCCAACGAGAATAAAGTGACTCAAAGAACTCCCTGTTTTTAACCGGATTCCAAGTCTCAAGAATTGAAGAAAGAATAAAATCATCTAACGGCTCGGAAACTTTTTCTATAGCCTCATAGCGCAGGTCAAGATCCGGGCTGCATAGATTTGTTTTTTCGCACATTGCATCCAGATTCGCCGATAGAGTGAGTTGGAGCAGAGCCCTTCCGACCCTCAGATGTAGGTGAAAAATACCGAGCTTTGATTTGATATCTTCGTCTCTCTCTTCGGCCAAGGTGTAGAAAAATTCTGGACTAAGGCCGCACTTTAGCCGTACATTTCGGTTGCGACCAGACAACCTCTCATAATTTGTAAAAAAGTCTGTTAGCTGACTTAAATTATCCAAGTAAGCTTGACTGGATCGCTGCCTACTTAAATCTTCTCCCACTGCAGATTGCACTGTGAAACTTGATATTGTCAGCAGAACTACGTTTGCGTCGCGGCTCATGAAACTTGAGTGAATTCCATAAAAACAATTAAAATCGCGGTTTTTGAAAGTGTAACGCTTGAAGCTGTAACGAGTCCATTCTTGCAATTCTCGATAGGGCAATAGTCGAAGCTCTGCCCCCGTGCCCTTATCCTGCATTTCCCATGTTGAATCGGCATTTTGTGTAAGTTCAAACTTCGGCATAGGCAGACACTAACCAAATTAGAAATTAGATGTAAGGCGTTAAAGATTCTGCTATCATCTGAGGATGCACATATTCAAAACCGTATCCGACATTCGCATTGCCCCAGGCGGAGCGGCGAAGCTCGACATGTTTGTTGACGGTTTATCGACCAACAAACGCATTGCCATGGTCACGGACAAAGGCGTTCGAGGCTTGGGGTTGATGGACGCTGGACTCGACGCACTCCAAAGCGCGGGATTTGACGTAAGAGTTTTCGATCAAGTCGTCCCTGACCCGCCCGACACGATTGTTCAAGACATCGCAGATGGCATCCGCGAATTTGGCGCAGGCCTCGTCATTGGGTTCGGCGGCGGCTCGCCAATGGATACGGCCAAGGTTGCAGCGTGTCTGGCGGGATCAGACCAACCGCTGCACACCATGTACGGCGTCGACCAAGTGAAAGGTCCGCGCTTGCCGCTGCTCCTAGTTCCGACAACATCCGGAACGGGCAGCGAAGTCACTAATGTTGCGATTTTGACCACGGGCAAGACTGCCAAGAAAGGCGTCGTCGCTGACCCGCTCTATGCTGACCGTGTTTTGCTTGACGCAGAACTGACGCTTGGCCTGCCTGCCTCCATCACGGCCAGCACGGGCATTGATGCGATGGTCCATGCGATTGAGGCCTACACCTCTATCCGACTTAAAAATCCAATCTCCGACGCCCTCGCCCTGACCGCTCTACGCAAACTCCGAAACAATATCGTTCAGGCCGTGAATGAGCCGACCAACCTTGATGCGCGCAGTGAAATGCTGATGGGCGCGATGATTGCGGGACAAGCGTTTAGCAATGCGCCCTGCGCGGCTGTCCACGCCCTCGCCTATCCGCTCGGCGGGTTTTTCCATGTGCCGCACGGGCTCTCCAATGCGCTCGTCCTGACCGAAGTCATGAAATATAATCAGCCGAAAGCCAACCATTGGTACGGCGAAATCGCGCGTGATTTGGGCGTGGGGCAAAGCGGGTCGTCCCTAGTCGATGAGATGCTGCGTATCAAAGACGAGACCAAAGTCCCGACCCGCCTGCGCGAAGTCAACATCACCGCCGACGCCGTCCACATGATGGCAGATGACGCTATGACAAAAGACCGCCTGCTGATGAACAATGCCCGCGAAATGACGCGTGAGGCGGTGGTGAAGATTTATGAGACGATTTTGTAAATCGTATGATGTTGAAAATATTTGAAAATAAAGCCACTGGAGGCAAGGGGAATCCTGCTGATCTGGACTATGTATTTCGTGCCTTTTTAAACGAAGCGATTTCGATTGCGGAAATCATTGAGTGGACAGAGCGCGTCATCAGGGACACAGATTATCTCTTGCCCGAGATTATTTATGATGTTGCAGCTATGAATAAGAAAACGGCGACACGCGACCAGGTTCGTGATGAATTTGAGCGCTTTCGCACGAGGGCCGACACGTCAAAAGACATGGACGGCGTTTTGAGAAGAATTGGGTATGCCCGCGAAAAATCTCTTTTTACACGACCTCGACGGGAACATACGCCAGCGTCAAAGCAGACTCTCAGATATTTAAAGTCAAGCCGCAAGGATGTTGCCCGCTTTAAGAAGGTATTTCCCGGAAGAACGCTATGACGCGCCCCACTCCCAACATCCTCGACAGCTATCCCCATCACCTGACTATCCCGACCCGTTGGGCGGATAATGATGTTTATGGGCATGTAAATAATTCGGTTTATTATTTCTATTTCGATACGGTGGTGAACCGTTGGTTGATTGAAAACGGCTTGCTTGAGGTTGGCAAAAGCGAGGTGATTGGCCTCGTCGTTGGGACGTCCTGCGACTATTTCGCGCCCATTAGTTTCCCGGATGACGTTGTCGCAGGATTGCGCGCAGCGAAGGTCGGCTCCTCCAGTGTGACCTATGAAATCGGGCTTTTCAGAAATGATGAAACTATGGCCAGCGCACAGGGGTCATTTGTGCATGTCTATGTCGATGAAAAAACCCGCCGTCCCGTGCCGATTTCTGATCCGATGAAAGACACTCTCAAGACAATTCAAAGGTAAATCCGCGCAATAAAAAACCCGCTGCCAACAAGTCGTTAGCAGCGGGCAATGTTCATATATTTAATTCGATTATGACTTATATTTGACCGAGCAACCATAGGGCGCTGTGTCTGAAACTGCGACCGCATTGCCCGCTTTCAAGTCATTCATCGCGGACAAAACATAGTTTTCTGCGCCTTCAACTGTGGCCGGGTTAGCGGAACGGTTATCATCAATCGCGCCCTGATAGACGAGCGTTTGGGCTTCATCGATAATATACATATGCGGCGTTGTTTTCGCGGCAAATGTCTGACCCATTTCGCCTTCCGGATCGAGCACAATGGCTGTCACTTCTGCGCCTTGCGCGTCTTTCCACGCGTTGGCTTCTTCGCCGGTTTTATAGCCTTGCTTTCCGGGCGCACTGGAAATGACGGAAAGCCAGACAGAGCCGTCAGCTTCGGCCATAGCTTGCGTCTTCTGCATGTTATTGGTTGAATAATGCTTGGCAACGTAAGGGCAGCCTTCATTCGTCCATTCGAGAACAACTTTCTGTCCGGCAAAATCCGAGAGATTATGCTGAACGCCATTTGAGTCTGTAACGGTCATATCGGCCACATTAGAGCCTGTTGCGATTTTTGCCGTAGCAGGCGCGGCGATGGCCAGCGCAGACACAGCGAGTGTTGAAAATAAAACTTTTGAAACGGACATGGCAATCTCCTCATTTATCGGAATTAACTTTGTTACGCCTAACCAAGCGAAATGGATTATTCCCCAGCGATGGCCTCGCTTATCACTTTATAGCTCAAGGTTTGAGGTAAAATGACGGGGCTCACGGAATTGTTAGAATAGACCAGATAGAGCGGGACGCCCGCACGGCCATATTTGGCGAGCTCTGCGGCTATGACGTCGTCCTTATTTGTCCAATCGGCGACGAGGAAGGCCGTGTCGGTTTCTTCAAAAAGGGTTTGAACTTTCGCCGTATTCAAAACGAGTTTTTCATTGACCTTGCAGGTCACACACCACGCGGCGGTGAAGTCCACAAAGACAGGACGGCCTTCCGCCTGGATCTCTGCAACGCGCGCCGGGGACCACGTCTCGGCTTTTAACTCTGCCGCTACGACCTCGCCCGCGCTTGTGCCTGCTGAAATAGACAAGGGCATGACAATGGCGGCCAAGAGGGCGAGTGCGCCAATGGCTTTGCCAAATGTTTTCGTATGTTTGAAACACCAAATGGCGATGGCGACCGCCAACATAGCCGACAGAACGGTCAGCAAGCCGTCGTCCCCCGCTTGCAGGTTGAGCACCCAAACCAACCAAATCGCCGCCGCGAACATGGGGAAAGAGAGAACCTCCTTAAACCGCGCCATCCAAGGTCCGGGTTTGGGCAATCTAGAGAGAAGTCCCGGCACATAGGCGATCAACAAAAACGGCAGGGCAAATCCAAGGGCCAGCGCCATAAACACAGCGAGCGTAACAATTGCAGGCGCGGCCAAAGCATAGCCCACCGCCCCTGCCATCATCGGCGCTGTGCACGGCGTAGCCACGACAACAGCCAAAGCACCGGTAAAAAACGACCCTGCCGCGCCTGATTTTTGTGTCAAAGATTGCCCCGTATTCTGCAGGCCGCTCCCAAATTCAAAAACGCCCAAGAGGTTGAGCCCAATCACGAAAAGCAGAACCGCCAGAATGGCAACCACTTTCGGCGATTGCAGTTGGAAGCCCCAACCGATCTCGGCCCCGCCCGCTTTCAAGGCGAGCAAAACGCCCGTTAGCAAGAGGAACGTCGCCATGACGCCCGCCGTATAAAGCCAAGCTTCGCGGCGAATGACGCTGCGTTCGCCATGGGCCGTTTTCGCGATGGACAGCGCCTTTATAGAGATGACCGGAAAGACGCAGGGCATGAGATTGAGAATAAGTCCGCCAATCAGCGCGCCGAAGATCGCAGTCCAGAGCGTTACTTTGCCAAAACCCACTGGGGGAACGTAGCTCTCGCCAATATCAAGGTTTTGTCCAACGGCCAGAGCAATATTGGTGCCTTTTAATGCGCCGCCGTCATCAAAGGTCAGAACACCTTCAAGGGTCTTTGGCGTAGTATCCTCCCAAAGATAGTCAGGCGTCGTGGTCAGGATCAGACCCTGAGTGCCCTTGATTACCGTTTGCGGATTGCTGTGACCCAAAACGCCCTGATCATAGGGAAAGAAATAGGCGTTGGAAAAATCCCCTTCGGGCAAATCCGTGAAGCTTATATCGACAACATTGCCGGATTTTTGAATCGCGCCCTGCACCTCGCCGCGTGTCGGGGATGCCGCCAGCGCGGCCTCAATCTCAGCGCTCCAACGTGCGTCGATGACAGGGTCGCCCACTGCAACGGACAGACTCGCGCTGCCATATTCGGGAATACAAATCTCTTCACAGACGAGATAATAAAAGTTTGAAACGACAGTGATGTCTGTGCCGATTTCGGCATCCGGGCTGACCGTGAATTTCACGGGGAAAAGCGGTGTGCCTTCAAAGCCGTAATTTACAATAGGCCCCGTCGGAATGGGACGGGGAAGCGGCCAATAAATCTCTCCCGCTGTGACGTCTTCGGGCATCTTCCAAGAAATTTGGACGGGTTCGCCGCTATCGCCCGGATTGCGCCAATAGGTATGCCAGCCCTCATCAAGGACTGTGCGCAGGGCGATGTAAAACTCTTGTCCCGGGGCGACGCTGTCATGAGAGCTGACAATCGACGCCACGACTTTTCCGGTGTCCACAGACTCGGACTCACTCGCAAAAGCGGGCAGAGCGAGAAGCCAGATGACAGCTGTTAAAATAATCGCGCGCATAATATCTCCGAATGAGCGCCTTCAATATAGCGGCCATTGCCAAATCTAATACCCTTTATACGGCGGGGATTAGCGCCGGAGAGCGCGAACCGCGAATGAAATTAATGTGATTTAGCAGGCTTCATTCGTGCATATCCGCGTCGATGAAAAAAAACGCCGACCCGTCTCAATTTCTGCTATGGTGGAAAAAATAAGGGGAGATTAGATCATGTTAGACGCACCGGACCTCGAAGACGTTATCAAAGCCGACCCGGCCCTTGTTAGCCAACAAGCCAAATTCACGCGCATGCAGGACGGCACGCTGGAAGATTGGAAAAAGATCGGCGCGGCGCATAAGCAGGATTTCGGCAAGACCGCTGACCGCTTTATCGACATGCTGAAACAGCTCGAAAATGCGACGCTGGGTTTTGCCTGTGACCAGCTACAACATGCCCTGATGTGCGGAACGCTCGCGCGGCGGGCGGGCGCGACGGATGAGCAAATCGTCGTCGCACTTTGTCACGATATGGCGAAGGTCATTAACGTCCCGAACCACGGCCCTATCGTCGCGGAAATGCTACGCCCCTATGTGAGCGAGGACAGCTATCACGTGCTACGCAATCACCAAGCCTTTCAGGGCGAACATTATTATCACTATATGGGCGCGCCAACGGATTTGCGCCTGCAGTGGAAAGACGAGGCGTGGTATGATTACGCAGTAAGGCTCGTCGACGAATGGGACGCGCCAGCGTTCGATCCGGATTTTGAGGTGGATAGTTTGGAAAGCTTCATTCCGTTAATGCGGAAGATTTTCCACGACAGTCCTGTGCCGCTATAGAGGCCAAAGTCTCAAGTTCTGCGCAAGACATCTTCGTGATGTCCAACCGCCATCGCGAGGAAAGCCTATCCAGAGGGTCTAATTGAATTTCGATTTCACCGTTCTCTGCCATTTCTAAGTTAGATACATAGCCTGGAACGTTCGTCTCCTTAATCGCATTTTCAATCCAGATTGCGTCAGTTTTGGTTTCGAACACGATAGTCTTTGCGTATTGATCACGTCCTTGAAAACGGAAGGCGCTCCATAAACGGCCTTCTTTATCAAATACCATAATACCTTCGCCTCCCGAAATGCGCCACCCTTCCAACTCCGATATAAGTCCGTGTGCAGGATCGCCGTAATGGTCGCCCGCGAAACGCTTTTCACCTGTTATTTTGTCAAAAAACCAAACATCCTCATAAATTGATTTCAAAATTTAAGACTGAGTTTCGGCTAAAATAGTTTCCATCAAGAATAATCTACTGCTCGACTAACCCAACCCCAACGCCCCCGGCACACTCTTCCGCAATTCAAACTTCAGCACCTTCCCAGTACCGCCCCGCGGCAGTTCAGGAATCAGATGCAAATGCGACGGTAATTTAAACTTGGCGAGGCGGCCTTCCAGGTGTCCCATGACATCGTCCATGTTCAGGCCTTCACCCTCTTTGACCACCGCGCAGACGCAGCCTGTTTCGCCCCAACGCTCGTCTTTCAACCCGATAACCGCAACTTCGACGATTTGGTCCATCTCGTAGAGGACACCTTCGATTTCGGCTGGATAGACATTCTCCCCGCCTGAAATATACATATCCTTCACGCGGTCCTCGATGGAGACATAGTCGTGTTCGTCCATGATGCCGATATCGCCGGAATGGAACCAACCATCGGTGAAGCTCTTCGCATTCGCTTCGGGATTTCGCCAATAGCCCGGTGTGATGGCGAGGCCTTTGAACCAGATTTCACCGGGCGTGCCGCGCGGGACTTCGTCGCCGTTTTCATCAACAATCTTAATCCGCGAATGCATGAGCGGACGCCCTGCCCAGCCAATACGCTCGGGAATATCTGATTTGAGCAGCATGGTTCCGGCGGCAGCCGTTTCCGTCATGCCGTAGCCCTCTTGTATAATAATCCCGCGGTCGCCCCACCAATTAATGAGCGCTTCGGGCACAGTCTCCGCCCCGCAGAGCGCGAGATTAATGCGCGAGAAATCCGCCGTCTCCATCGCCGGATGCGCCTTCATCGCATTATACGCGGCAGGCACGCAGAACATGACCGAGATACCGAGGTCGGGGTTAGAGATCGCTTTAATCGTCGCGCCCGGGTCGAACATGCGCATGATAACACACGTCCCGCCAATCCAGATGGACGGCAGTGCGGTCACATTGAGCCCGCCAATATGGAAGAGCGGCATGTTATTCAGTGACACATCCGACGGCCCTGTCTCGCCCAAACGGATGGCCGATGACGCGGTGAAATCTAGCATGGCATGGGTGATGATGACGCCTTTGGGCGAGCCCGTTGTGCCGGAGGAATACATCAAGAG
>ENA-ORXR01002243-ORXR01002243.1-marine-metagenome-genome-assembly--contig:-NODE-2243-length-18732-cov-13.220799_pt1 | contig 18732 bp, 16 predicted proteins | sample MGYA00237866_ERZ511479 | MGnify/ENA metagenome assembly ERZ511479 | reverse complement strand
GAGATAAAATGCGGCATGGCAGTCGGTCCGTGCAAAACGAACGAATAGCGAATTGGGCCCTCATACGCAAGATAAAGAGGGCGCAAGGAGAAGCGGGGGAGAGGGACGAAAGGAGGGGGAATAATAGATAGGAGGGTTAGAAAGGAAACTCTTCTCCCCGCTTGCGGGGGGAAGTACCCAGAGCGTTTTGAAAAAACGCGGAGGGGGATGGGGGGAAATGTTCGGTCATTCCCGCAGCATAACTATTACGAGAGCATCCCCCCATCCGCCCTTCGGGCACCTTCCCCCCATAAATGGGGAGAAGAAGGCAGCCGCTTCCCCGCTCGTCATATCCCTGCTAACCCGCCCGCATGATCCGCCACATCAAAACCGCCCTCTGCATTTTCTTCGCGCTGTTCTTTGTTGCGGCGGGGGTTATGCATTTTTTGGCGGTAGAGGATTTTGCCGCAATCGTCCCGCCGCTCCTGCCATTTCCAAAGCTCATTGTCTGGGTGACAGGGCTCATGGAAATCGGGATGGGCGTGATGTTGCTTTGCCCGCATTTTCGCCCGCGCGTGGGCGTGTTGCTCGGCCTGTTCCTGCTCGCCGTGCTGCCCGCCAATATTTATATGGCGATGGCAGGCATTCCGTTTGGCGATGGCGTGAGCAGCCCCGCCGCGCTCTGGACCCGCGTCGCGCTACAATTCCCGCTCATTGCAATTATCTACTGGGCGACGCGGCCTAATCTTCGCACGCCGCTTTGATCGCGCCGCCTCGTGTGAGGAGAACAGGTGGATTGAAATCTGTGTTTGGGATTTTCTCAACTGTCTTACCATGGCTTTGACTGTAGGACGTTCGTGTCCGTCTCCAAAAATCCATAAAGAGGTCGCCATTTTTCAGAAGTTTCACATTATTTGTGACGATTGGCATTTCTTTATGCAGCTCTATGGACACAGCATCCGTCCGCGCATCAATCCGGTGAATTTTTCCGGTTCCGGGTATCATATGATTTAAGCCCGACAGGCCCCAATATATGCCCGGCTCGTCGCTCTCAATGATCGCGATCATATTTTTGCCGTGGATCGCTTTTGGCTCGCTTTTTTTATCCGCGTAATACATCAGGCCGCCGCCAAACTCGCCTCTGTTATGTCCGGTCAAATATCCAGAGGGCGTTTTCACCGTTAGTATAGGCGGGCCGCGCCGCACATGATTAAATGATGTAGGGTCAAAAAATTTGGACGGCGTATCAATATATGCGAATTTCCCCAGAGGTTTTGCCTCGCAATAGGTTCGATTGGCATTTAAATCTTTTAGCAAGTCTTTGCGTGGACCCCATGAGATGGAATTACCTCTACCGCGAAACTCAGGCGCAGGCCCTGCAGATAAGATAATTTGCCGTGTCAATCTGACGGAGGTGAAGGGATGTTTATCATCAATAAGGCTCACGGACTTATGCAGATCACGATCAACGCGCAGGGCATCATACCGCGAAATGAAAGATAAAGTTTCTAAGAGTAAAGGCATTTTATCCAGATAATTCAGTCTATCTTTTAAACAGTATTTAAGCCGGGCATTATTCGGGTTCAGCTCCGCAATTTGTGTCATTACCGCATAACTATCGTCTGACGGCCCGCACTTTAAGCGGCGTGAAAATGCGTCCAACCAAAGAGAGTTTGTTTGAATTGCGGTTTCCAGAACTTTCGGGAACGGAAGCTGGTAGGAACTATAATTATAGTTATCCGTCTGCTGTTGCATGATATCGAATATACGAAAATAATCCCCTGCAACCGCAGTTTCGTTTTCAGTTAGGACTGACGTGGTGGCTTCAATAAGGTTGGGCAACACATCATATTTTTTCAGACCTGACGAGAAAATTTTTATCCATTTCTCCTGAGTTAATCCGCGCATATTCTCCATTGTATTCGTTTCAGCCTCTTTCAGCCCTTCCGTGAGTCTTTGTATTTCTCTTTCGGAGCCTGAAATTTTACGCACTGATTTCTCATGAAAATCAAAAAGCATATACGTCGGGATCAGATGTTCCGGGTTCGCGGGATCAGAGGTGTCATACCAAGACTTCCAATAATTAAAGGCTTGCGGTGCGGGTGATATTTTTCGGCGATTTTGGGCGATAACGTAAGCGATCATAAAGGCGCGGGCTTTGTCCGCTTCCGTGTTTTCAAATTTCAGGTCTCTGATTGCTGGATAGAGTTTGGGGTACTCGCGTTTTTTCAAGGTTTCGAAAGCGTTTTGAAAGATGAATTTGTTTTTTGACTCCAGCATTGACCAAAGCGCGTCCTGCGCAGCGGGGCTATCTATCCGGATAAGAACGCCCAAAGCTGCGTGAGAGTTTTGGGTTTCGATCATGTCGAGGAGGCCATCCAAGTGTTCACTTGCTATGGGGGTTTCAGAGTTCCCGATACCAAAACGATGTATAACCTTTTCGGCCCATTCGCGCTTGTCGGCGTCCTGTCCTTTCAGGGCTTCAATAAGCACCGCGTGAGTTCGGGGCGTATCGACCCTATTGATTATGCCGGTAAGTTTATAAGTCGGCGCTGCGTTCCAGAGGCGAATGAGGTCTTCAGTTTGACTGCCGGAGAGTTCAAAACCCATTTCTTTTTTGGACGGCATCATGCTTCGGACGGCAGATAGTAAAAAATCTTGGTGCTTAGAGTCAGCATCCAGCATCATTTTAAAAAGGGTATTAAATCCGTCTTGCCCGAACTGTGAGAACGCCGCGTCCACGGCTTTATACTCTGCACCTCTTTCCGGATCGGGGTTTTGGGTCAGGAGAATCTTGGTCTTGTCGGCACAGCTTTCCAGCGTGTCGCATGTTATAACTTCGGCAAAGGCCGCGCTGCTGAAAACCCAAAGGACAGCCAAGCCCGCCATGAGACGATAACCGGTGGAGGCAATAATGGATGCAATAGATACCATACGAATAGTTTAGGGTTTTTTCCTAAACATGCAATTCGAGATTGAGATTTGTATGTCGCCCCTAATTTATGGGTTTAGGTGCCTTGTCCCCTGACTCGGTATTATTGGCGTAGGGTGGATTAAGCGATCGGTTTCAATCCCACTATATATCTCGTTTCGTCAAGTTTGTGATGAAAGACCGTTCTGGGCGACGCCGCAAAAAACTGGATTAATTCACCTTGAGATAAATGGGTCCAGTTGACTTTTTCAAAGGCCTCATTCGCTTCGCCCATTATACTCCAATCATCAATAATGATCAAAGCGGCAGACTGAAAATCATCGAATATTGATTTGAATTCTGACTTAATCGGTTTTTGTTCTTCCGGATTTGGCGTGTGCGTGCTTCCCAGATGCGCGGTATCGCTAGGGTAACCCGACCATCCTCCTTTTGAAAAATCAACAGATGAGTCGCCGCTCCAGTGAGCGTCAAGAAAAAAGACAGTCGGGCCGTTTAAGGTTCTTATTATTTCGGGAAGGACATCTGCGGAGTTCCCAAACATAACCTTCAGGTTTTCTCGAGCGGTCGTGACAGGTTTTAGGTAATCATACAGAATTTGAGATAGCTCTATCGTGTAGACCGACTTGAAGAAATAGGATGCGAAAATTGATGTGTGTCCATAGAGAGACCCCGTCTCTACAAAATTATCGAAGGTGTCAGACACCGCCGGACCATAGTTCTGAACGGCATCAAACAAAAAAGCAGGATAATATAAGCTGGGTTGAACAGTGAAAACAGCCTCCACGTTAGGTCCGTCATCGGTCGGCATGTAAAGGGTTATTGGATAATAATCGGCAGGATTATCATCTAAGATCAGTTCTACCTTGAGAATTGATTTTTGATCGGGTGGTAGAGTTTCGAAATTTGAAAAGCCTTGCGGAGCCGTTGCAAGCGTCTCGATTTTGGCTTCAATAGTCCGGCCCAATTTATCAAAAAATAAAATTTTATCTTTTTGAATGGCGTGAGTTTCTGACGCCAAACCGAGCGTAAATCCGCATGTAGATTCGCTCATCCGCAACCAAGGTCTGCCGCCTCGAAAATCGATCCATTGCAGAATATTCTTATATTTTGTGACTCTCGCAATGAAATACTCAATGGGTAATTTTTGCATATTCGAAGCATCTATAATGTTAGCCCGCCTGACATGAAAACCATTGGAGGCTTGACGGGCGCGATCGGAAAAACCCTCTTTTCAGAGCCTAAATAGACTAGGTTGGATTAGGTTTTGAATCCAGCCCAAAGGCCAAATTGTTTGATGATCTCGAGAAAAAATAAAGGCGAGACAAATCAGATGGTTTCGCTGATTAAGACGGCTTTGAGCCGCCACCCGGTTTCCCGCGTCTGCGGTTATTCCGGCGGCGTTTTGGGGCGGTGTCTCCGCCTGAGCCGCGATTGCCGGATGGAGCCGCTTTGCGGCCACGCGTTTCGGAAGAAGCAGAGCCGGACATTTTCGCGGGTTTGCCGCCCTCTTTGGATGGCGCTTTGCGGCTACGGCCTTCACGGGTCGGCGTATTACGGGTTGGCGCAGCGCCTTCTGATGGCAGAGCGCGAGAGGGATTGCCGCGTCCACGGGTTTGGCTTGCGCCTTTTTTTGCTGGGTTGCTCTCAGTCTTACTTTCCGAATTTTTGGCACGATCTTTACTGAAACGCGCTTTCTTTTTCTTCCGGGATTTGCCTCTGCCTTGACGCGTATCTTGTTGCGGTTTTTCCGGCTTGGGCAATGCCTCACGCGCGCGCATGGCTTTTAATTGCGCGGGCAGATCTTCGGGCGTTTTGCCTTCCGGGATTTTACCTTTCAGCAGTTTTTCAATATCGCGTAAATATTTGGCCTCATCGGAATCTTTTTCCGTCGCGACAAAGCTGATGGCGATACCTTCCGCTTCGGCGCGGGCGGTGCGGCCAATGCGGTGAACATATTGTTCCGACACATTCGGCAAGTCGAAATTAAAGACATGGGTGATGTCCGGAATATCAATGCCGCGCGCGGCGACATCTGTGGCGACAAGCGTTTGCACGTCGCCGGATTTAAAAGCGTCCAGCGCGCGCGTGCGCTGGTTTTGGTTTTTATTGCCGTGAATAGCGACGGCGCGAATGCCCACTTTCGCGAGGCGTTTGACGACGCGGTCAGCCCCGTGTTTCGTTCGTGTGAAGACGAGTGAGCGGCCCACGCCGTCTTGCAGGAGTTCCACGGCGAGGCGGTCTTGCTTATCCCCGCGTTTCATCTTGTAGATTTTCTGCACGACCTTATCGGCCGTTCGGCCTGCGGGGGTGACAGAAACATGGACGGGATCATTCAGGAACTGCTTTGACAGTGTTTTGATCTTTGGCGCGAGGGTGGCGGAGAAAAACAATGTCTGGCGGTCCTTAGGCAGCACTTTCACAATCCGCTTCAGCGCATGGATAAAACCCATATCCAGCATTTGATCAGCTTCGTCGAGGATCAGAACTTCGACTTCATCCAACTTGATGGCTTTGCGATCCAGCAAATCAATGAGGCGGCCCGGCGTCGCGACGAGAACATCATTGCCGCCCGAGAGCCGTTTAATCTGCCGCGCAATCGGCTTGCCGCCAAAGACGCAAGCGACAGACAGATGCGGCATGTGACGGCCATAATCACGTACACTCTCCGCAATTTGACTGGCCAGCTCTCGCGTCGGGGCGAGCGCGAGAACCCGCGCGCCGCGCTTTGGCGGTTCTATGTTGTCGCGGAAAATATGGGTGAGGGTTGGCAGGGTGAAGCCAGCCGTTTTACCGGTCCCGGTTTGCGCAATACCCATGACGTCGCGGCCTTCCAATGCGGGCGGAATAGCTTGCGCTTGAATTGGCGTCGGCGTGGTATGACCGAGGTCGGCCAGCGCGCGCGCCAAAGGCTCGGCTAGGTCAAGCGCGTCAAAATTTTTCATGGGATAGCCCGTAAAGCATGCCGTAAAGCGTGAATGGCCTGTCGCGGCCCGATTGAAAGCGGCGCGTAGGCGGCGCGCGGTGTATTGTCAAACATGGCGCACAGGCGGGGGTGAGCCGAGCCCCAATAGCCGCCGCGCTTTCCCGCTGGAACTCCTCTAAAACTATGGTAGTCCAAGCCCTAATTAGGGGAGGATTGGCTTTGGATTTTTTAATGGGTCTGTGGACTGAGCTTACATCCGGTAATCACCGGTTGCTCAGTTTTTTGTTTTTCCTGAACATTTTACTGTTAATTTTGTCACGGCCGATCATCAATTTTCTCGCGCCGGGGCAAGACAATAAAAGCAAAATAAAAATTGCGCAGGCGATCAACTTGCTCGCGCTTGTTTTCCAATTAGTTGATTTTGCCCTGCGTCAGGCTTTCGACGACACTTATAAGGCGGGGTATCTGGTAAACCTCGCCCTCAGCTTGATGATTATCTACACGGGGGTTTTTCTTTACAGTGCCAGCGGGACTTTCACGCGAAAGAAGTTCGGAAAGACCCGAACGATTGATGAAAAACCCATCTATATTGAAACCTATAATTCGCGCCTCGTAAATCTCGTGATGCTATCCATGATTGTGCTGACAATCATTTACATTTTGATACAAGTCTGGGGCGCGGATAGCCTGCTGGAGACAACGGGAATCATCGGCATCTTATTGGTCTTTCTCGGCTTCACCAGCTCTATTTGGGCGCCGGATATCGTCAGCGGCCTCATTATCCTCAACAGTGAAATGTTGGTCGACGGCGATGTTGTCGTCATCGATGGTCACCCGGATGAATATATTATCGCGCGGGTCACACTGATTTATGCTGTGCTTTATGATGTGCGGAATAATCACAGAACCTTGCTGCGCAATACGCAATTTATCCAAAGCCGCATTGATAACCTTTCGCGCATCGCCAGCTCGGACGGTATTCGGCAGGCCTTTAAATATAATATTGGTTATCCCGAATTCAGTAAAAATCGCACCGAGCGCGAAACCGAATTAGCCGCCTTTCAAAAGAACATCGGCGACATGTTCATGCGCAGCTTTGAGGTCTGCCAAGCGAATGATGAAATTAGAATCAATAATAGCAAGCCTTTTGAATGGGCGATGACCAATGCCGGAGACTACGCCTTGGAGTATACGCTTTGGGTCTATCTCGACCGCATTCCCAACACCAAAGTAACGGCCACTATCCGGCGGCATTTAATGGGTACGCTTTACAAGGTAAATGAAACCGTCTTTGCGGCTTCTGTTGCTGAAGCCATCGATCTCTCCACGCCGGATTTGGTCAATGCGCGGATATCCCATTCGGAAAAACTTGCCGAACCTGAAAAATCGAGCTAAGTTAAAACTCTATTCCGGTGAGAGACGATGAACATTTAAAGCCAATATTTTGATCTAGCTTTTTTCACAGCTCGTAAAAGGGCGGCTCTCTTACATTGGAAATTCCATGAAACGATTAGAAAATAAACGCTGCCTGGTGACGGGCGCGGCGCGCGGTATTGGTGAAGCGATAGCGGCGGCTTTTATCCGCGAAGGCGCAGAGGTCATTCTCTCTGATATTGATGTCGAGGCCGTCAAACAGACTGCCCATAAACATGGCGGAACGGCCTATCCTCTGGATGTCGCGGATGAAACGCATTGGGAGGCTCTGGCAAAAGACTATCCCGAAATTGACGTCGTCGTGAATAATGCCGGCATCACGGGGTTCGAAAACAGCTCCGCCGCCCAGGACCCGGAACATGCGGCGCTCAAAGATTGGCAGCGTGTCCACCGTACCAATACGGACGGGACGTTTCTAGGTTGCCGCTATGCCATTCGCGCCATGCGAAAGGCGGGAGCCGGCTCAATTATCAATATCTCCTCCCGCTCGGGCCTCGTCGGAATTCCGGGGGCAGCCGCCTATGCCGCGTCCAAAGCCGCCATCCGCAATCATTCCAAAACCGTCGCGCTTTATTGCGCGCAGGAAGGGCTGAACATTCGATGTAACTCTATCCATCCCGCCGCGATCCTCACGCCCATGTGGGAGCCAATGCTAGGTGAGGGCGAGGACCGCGAAGCGCGTATGGCGAGCTTTGTCGCCGACACACCGATGAAGCGCTTTGGAACCGTGGAGGAAGTCGCCGCCGTCGCGGTCATGCTCGCCAGTGATGAAGCCGCCTATATGACGGGAACGGAACTCACGCTGGACGGGGGATTGCTCGCGGGGAGTGCGGCGGCGCCGGGGCGGGAATAACAAAGGCTCCTCCACCGCTTTAGCGGGGGAGGTGGACCGCGAAGCGGGACGGAGGGGGTGCGGCGTATCTACGCCGCCAAAACATGAAACACTTCCCCCCATTTATGGGGGGAAGTGGCTGGAGCGAGCGAAGCGAGTGCAAGTCGATGGGGGGAAACTCTCGCGATGAAAGCCAACTGCATCTGTAGGCGGATCAACCCCCCATCCCCCGCTGCGCGGGTACTTCCCCCCGTGAACGGGGAGAAGGGATTCTTTCTTACCGAAAACGCGGATCGCGGTTTCGGTCTCCGCGCGGCCCTCGTGCCGTGTCGGGGCGGTCTGATTTTACAAAAATATCGAGCATATCTTCGTGAAAGCTGTCGCCCTGCAATTTCCCGTTTCGGTCAATCCACTGCACGGCCCAGATCGATTCTGCGGCGTCACCATCAGGGCCCTTAATCGTCATTTTGGGGCTGCCGGATTTCAAGCGAACAACTTGGCCGATTTCAAAAATTTCCATGAGGTCGTCCTTTGGTTGGCCCTATCATCGACCCTTCACCACGTTCGGCGAGGCGTTCCAAGCGAAAAGGCCAGCAAAATGAAAAGCGACAGCCATAGGAGGTCGTGGACTATTGGGCCTGATTTGCGTAAAAACCCAAATCATTCACCATGCCGACAGATGAGCAAGCGGCCCTTCGCACCGCATCTCCGCGATAAGGCTTTATAGCGCGCTCTTGCCAGCGGCCTTTCAACCCGCCACGGTCTCCTAAATCGATAAGGAGACAAGACCATGCGCGCATTTATTTTTACCGGATTGACCGCTTTCGCGCTTCTCGGGTGCAGCGCTGCAGACTCTGTCGATCCGAACGGCCCCATCGTCACCCAGGCAGATTTCGAATCCGTCGTCGGCGAAGACTGGACAGGGGAGCTGACCTATCTGGATTACTCCAGCGAGAAACGCGTCACGATCCCGGCAGCGGCCACCATAAAACTCGCGGGGTCCAACGGGATTAAAATACGATTTCCTATCCTGAAGAGCCGTGGGAAGACACCAAGTCCACACTCAAAACCACCCAATCCGGCCGTGTCTTTGACGGCCATCCCGTGATCGCGCGAGACACAGCGCCCAATGGCTGGCTCACGATCCAAACCCTACATCAAGGCGAGGATAATAAAAAACCCGCCGATATCCGCATGAGCTACCGCGTGGGGGAAAATGATTTCGTGATTGAAAAAGAGGTGAGCTACGGCGCGGACGGGTATTTCATCACCCGCAACAGCTATCACTTCACGCGCCCATAGGGCGGTCTAGCGCGGCACGCTTTCGAACTTGCACGGCATCGTAGGAATCCCGAATATCCGTAGAATGTTTAGGGTGAACCATAGATTTGCGTAAACCGTATCACCCGGAGAAACGAAAGCCAGGTCCATAGGTTCTGATTTGGCCCAGTCCATTTTCCCGTAAATTTGGGTGGCATCCTGCGGGACATCCACGGTGGTCGATTGCCCGTGTTTGACCTTGCCGAGCTTCACCCGGCCGGAAGGTGTTTGGGCAAAGAGAGCGAGGGCGCGCGCAGCGCCATACCAGCCGCGATTGCGTGTGATGGTTAGGGGGTAGGTTTGAGTCATGGTGTTGGGAGTCTCTGTTTTGATTTAGGTGCTAATATGATTTGGCGCAGGCATCTTAAAACTCAGTTCCAAAGACCTCGCTGAAAAATTTGTCGTTTTAAAACGAATGCTATTTTATCTTATTCTACCTTGAGTTTTACCGTAGCAAGAACCGCTTTATGTCTGTCTGTAACGGTTAAATTATACTCTCCCGGACGTAAGGCCAGTGATTTTTCTGAAAGCGGCGCACGGTAGATTAAGTCTTCCGGTGGCGCTGTTTCGGGGCGGCTGATCTCCCTCGCCGTGATAACGGTGAAGTCTGTTGGACCGTCAAATTTGGCTTCGGTTGGGGCGTCGACGAATTTTCGGTCGAGATAGTCCCGGAGCCAGAGCGGTCTTTCCTTATAAGTTTCTGTAGTCGGCGCAGCTAGGATTAGGTCGTACCCATTTCGCGACACGGGCGTTCCATCTTGATGCGCAAGAAGGCCGTATCCCAATACAAAGTCATCAAATCCTTTGGCGCTAAAGCAGTCTGTTTGACTCACCGTGAGTGGGTCAATGCCGCTCAGCTCAGTAAAATACTCTGCCATCCAAATAGTGTTATTCCTGTCGTTGTGCTCCTTTATATGGTGGTAGCCAGCATAGATTATAAATTTCTCATCAGGATTCGCACGCACCTGTTTGAGGATGTTCTTGGCCTGGGTAACTTCGCGGTGATCCACATCGCTTTCTGCCCCGGGCGGCGGCGGGAATGTACCCTCCCCATAAGAGAAAAGTGTCAACTCGGATTTTGATAACCTCTCCGAAATCTGTCCAAATATGGGGTCTGACCAGTAGGAGAGAGCTGATTTTTTCTCAGATAAAAAGGAAGAGCCGCGCAGTCCCGCATCCGCATTTAGCCACTCAGTTTGGTTCGCGCCAAATAGCTCTGATCCAAAATACGAATATCCAATATTTTGTAAGTCTTCCGACATAGCGAGTGCGAACAAGCGATGCAGGGGTTTGAAGTGTGACTCGTTTAACATCACGACTTGATGCTCTTTAGCCAAGCTTCGGATGACAGGGAATGGGTCTATGTATCTGTAGCCGTCAGTTTCGGATGGGCAGGGGTGATTTCCTGATTGCATCCGATAGTCTGAATGGGTGAGTTCAGGCGCTCGCCAATTATTAGGATAGGTAAAATCAATCGCGACCTGTGCCGATGGGTCATTAGTTTCGATGCTTAAGTCAGATTCGGCAAGGCAAGCGGAAAGAACTAATCCCGAGATTCCGACAAAACAACAGCCATATGTCCGTGTGAGATTCAAAGAACTCCTCAAACTTCTAGTGACCGCATTGCGGTCATACACGCTCAGCGAGTCACAGCGACGGCGCTAGCCGTCGTCCATCTTGAGAGCCGCAATAAACGCCTCTTGCGGTATCTCCACGCGCCCGAATTGGCGCATCCGTTTCTTACCCTTTTTCTGCTTATCCAACAGCTTGCGTTTCCGGCTGGCGTCGCCGCCATAGCATTTGGCCGTCACGTCTTTGCGCATCGCGGCGATGGTTTCGCGGGCGATGACTTTGCCGCCTATGGCGGCTTGGATTGGGATTTTGAACAAATGGCGCGGGATGAGGTCTTTCAGGCGTTCGCACATTTGGCGGCCCCGGCCTTCGGCGTTCTTTCTATGGACGAGCATGGATAGCGCATCGACGGGATCGCCATTGACCAAAATGCTCATCTTGACCAAATCACCTTCGCGCAGTCCGATGGCTTGATAATCGAAGGACGCATAACCTTTGGAGACGGATTTCAGCCGGTCATAAAAATCAAAGACGACTTCATTGAGCGGCAGCTCATATTCCACCATGGCGCGGCCATTGATATAGGACAGCGTCGTCTGCACGCCGCGGCGATCTTGGCAGAGTTTCAGAATGCCGCCCAGATGCTCGTCCGGCGTCATGATGGTAGCTTTGATCCACGGCTCTTGGATATGGTCGATCTTCATGACGTCCGGCATATCGGCGGGGTTATGCAATTGTATTTCCGTCTCGTCCCGCATGGCGAGCGTATAGACAACGGACGGCGCGGTTGTGATCAGGTCGAGGTCAAATTCTCGCTCCAACCGTTCTTGGATAATTTCCAAATGCAGCAGACCGAGGAAGCCGCAGCGAAAGCCGAAACCGAGCGCGGCCGAGGTTTCCATCTCATAGCTAAAGCTCGCATCATTCAGGCGCAGGCGGCCCATCGCGGCGCGCAAATCTTCGAAATCCGCCGCGTCCACCGGGAAGATGCCGCAGAACACAACGGGCTGGGCGGGCTTAAACCCGTCGAGCGGCGTCTCAGTCGGGCGTTTATCTTCGGTAATCGTATCGCCCACGGCGGCATCGGCGACTTCCTTGATGGAGCCGGTGAAGAACCCAACTTCGCCGGGGCCGAGGGATTTCACATCCGTCGCGGTCGGCAGGAACGTCCCGACTTTATCGACGGTATAGCTCGCGCCTGTATTCATGGTGCGGATGCGCATGCCCTTGGAAATTGTGCCCTCAATGACGCGGAATAAAACCACCACCCCCATATAAGTGTCATACCACGCATCGACGAGCATAGCTTTGAGCGGGGCTTTGGGATCTTGCGTCTCGGGCGGGGGCAGGCGGAGCGCGATTGCTTCCAGCACATCTTCGATCCCGATGCCGGATTTCGCGGAACATTCCACCGCGTCGGACGTGTCGAGGCCGATGACATCTTCAATCTGTTGCTTGACCCGATCCGGCTCTGCGGCAGGTAGATCGATCTTATTCAGAACAGTGACAATCTCATGGTCATGCTCAATCGCTTGGTAAACATTGGCCAGCGTCTGCGCTTCCACCCCTTGGCTTGCATCGACGACGAGGATGGAGCCTTCGCAAGCCGAGAGGCTGCGCGAGACTTCATAGGCGAAGTCAACGTGACCCGGCGTATCCATCAGGTTCAGGATGTAAGTTTTGCCGTCCTTGGCCGGATATTCTAGCCGCACGGTCTGCGCCTTAATGGTGATGCCGCGCTCTTTCTCGATGTCCATATTATCCAGCACTTGCTCGGACATTTCCCGGTCGGTCAGCCCGCCTGTGTAGCTGATGAGGCGGTCCGCCAAAGTCGACTTCCCGTGGTCAATATGGGCGACAATCGAGAAATTGCGGATAAGGCTTTGGTCGGTGGGTTCGGACATGTCCGCTATGTAGCGCGCACCCGCAAAATGGCAAGCGTGGTGCGCCGTCGCAGTGGGCTATTCAGAGGTTTTAGAAAATCGGGCGATGTTCTCCGAAATCTGCTTTTCTAACGCCGCAACCATTTCCAAATGCCGTTCCTCTTCGACCGAGAGGAAAAGCAAGAGCGAGTTTTCTTCATCGTCTCGCTGCCAGACCACATATTCTGCATCGGTCATAAAATCGCCTTCAACGTTCATATCAATCTGATTGATGCGCTCCAGCGGAAAGGCGAGGACCTCAACTTTTTTATCCTCGGTCCAATAGCCTATGATCCGGCGGTCAGTCATGACCGACCCGCCAAAAATCGGATCAAACAGACCTTCAAAATAGTAAAATTTTATGACTTCATCTCGGTCAACAATATTCGCTTCTTTCAAAGCTTCATGTTGCTTCTTTGGGAGTTCATCGCCCGTTTGAACCAATGTCGCCGGAAAGACGCCGACCTCTGTCGCCACGCCAAACCCTATTGCGGTAATAAAGAGAAGTGCGAAGAGTCCGCCAAAGGTAATGCCTATCCACTTAAAAAAACGTCCCACTTCACTCTCCTTTATTCGAGAACAATAAGTTGCTGTTTCTGGAATGCAAGTTTCGGGGCGCGAACAAAAAAGCGCGACATCTCTCTTCAAAGGGGGAGATGAGAGATGCCGCGCTAATGGGGCGCATTCTGTATTGGGCCAAGCGAGTTCGGCCCAATTATTTAATTAAGCATTTGGCTTCCGGCTCAGGTCGAAGCGGTCATTATTCATAACCTTCGTCCAGGCTTTCGCAAAGTGTTTCACGAATGTGCTTTCCGCGTCGGATTGCGCATAACGTTCTGAAATTGCGCGAAGCTGCGAGTTTGATCCAAAGATCAGATCGACGCGTGTGCCGGTCCATTTCGTTTTACCCGTCTTGCGGCTCTTGCCAGTGAAGTGCTGATCGTCGCCATCGGTCGTTGGCTCCCAAGCCGTGTCCATGTCCAGCAGGTTGACGAAGAAGTCATTGGTGAGCTCGCCTTTACGCTTGGTGAAGACACCGTCTTTCGAGCTGCCGTGGTTTGCGCCGAGAACCCGCAGGCCGCCAACGAGGACAGCCATTTCCGGAGCCGTCAATCCGAGGAGCTGCGAGCGGTCAACGAGGAGCGCTTCTGTTGGAACCGTGTAATCCGCTTTCAGATAGTTGCGGAACCCATCGGCTTCCGGCTGCAATACGTCATAGGCGTCTGCATCCGTTTGCGCTTGCGTGGCGTCCATCCGGCCCGGCGTGAAATCAACGGTGATATCATGTCCGGCAGCAGACGCCGCAGAGGCCACCGCAACCGTTCCTCCGAGGACGATAAGGTCCGCCATGGAAACTTTCTTGCCGTCTTTGGCGGACTTGTTGAAATCTTCTTGAATGCTCTCGAGTTTCTTGAGGACTTTCGCGAGTTTCTTCGGCTCATTCACGGCCCAGTTCTTGGCCGGATCCAGACGGATGCGCGCGCCATTGGCTCCGCCGCGTTTATCGGAACCGCGGTAAGAGGCTGCGGAGGCCCAAGCCGTGGAAACCAACTCGGATATGCTGAGACCGGACGACAAAATTCTGTCGCGCAGGTCCAGTATGTCAGCTGTCTCAATTAGCGGGTGATCGGCTTCAGGAATGTAATCCTGCCAGATGAGGATTTCACTCGGAACTTCAGGTCCGACATAGCGCGTGCGAGGTCCCATATCGCGATGGGTCAATTTAAACCAAGCGCGGGCAAACGCATCTGCGAATTGGTCCGGGTTATCGCGGAAGCGCTCCGAGATTTTGCGATATTCCGGGTCCGTGCGCATGGCTATGTCGGCGGTTGTCATCATCGGCGGATTGTATTTGCCTTCGATGTGCGCGTCGGGAACGAGCTTTTGCGCGACCGGGTCAGTCGGGTGCCACTGATGCGCGCCCGCAGGGGATTTGCCGAGCGCCCACTCATATCCGAGGAGCAGGTCGAAATAGCCTTCGCCTTTGCCGTTTTTCCATTCGGTTGGTGATGTCGTCCATGCACCTTCGATGCCGGAGGTCGTCGTATGCGCGCCCTTGCCGGATTCGAACGCGTTCTTCCAGCCAAAGCCCTGCTCTGTGATGTCGCCGCCTTCCGGCTCTGCGCCGACTAGGTTGGGATCGCCCGCACCGTGAGCTTTACCAAAGCTGTGACCGCCGCCGGTCAGGGCCACTGTCTCTTCGTCATTCATTGCCATACGCGCGAAGGTTTCGCGAATGTCATGCGCCGAAGCCTGCGGGTCCGGATGTCCGTCCGGGCCTTCCGGGTTCACATAGATGAGGCCCATCTGCACAGCCGCGAGAGGGTTTTCCAAAACGCGATCACCTGTGTAACGGCTGCCTTCGCCGCCGCTTGGCGCGAGCCATTCTGCTTCCGTTCCCCAATATATATCGGTTTCAGGTTGGAAGACATCTTCGCGTCCGCCGGCAAAACCAAATGTCTCAAAGCCCATGCTCTCCATGGCCACATTGCCCGCGAGAATTAGCAAGTCTGCCCAAGACACGGCATTACCATATTTCTGTTTAATCGGCCAAAGCAGACGGCGGGCTTTGTCGAGATTGCCGTTATCCGGCCAGCTATTCAAAGGTGCAAAACGCTGCGCGCCGGATTCGGACCCGCCGCGCCCATCGGCCGTGCGATATGTACCCGCTGCGTGCCACGCCATACGAATGAAGAAGCCGCCATAGTGACCCCAATCCGCCGGCCACCAGTCTTGACTGTCCGTCATCAGATCGGTCAGGTCTTGCTTCAACGCATTGTAATCAATGGCAGCGAAGGCAGAGCCGTAGTCAAAATCGGCATCCATCGGACTGGACAGCGAGGTGTCTTGATGCAGGATGGACAGGTCGAGCTGCTCAGGCCACCAATCGCGATTTCCGCGGCCTTTATGTTGGGCTGAAGCGCCGTGCATGACAGGGCATTTACCACCCGTGTTGACTGACATCTCGTTCATTAGTCTCTCCCGAGGAAAATTGTGATTCTCAAATATCCGACAGACGCCGGATTTGGAAGACTTGTGCAAGCCTTAGCGCGATATGTCTAATTGATAGTTTTTATAATTATGATAGGCGCTGCCTATGAACATCCGAGACCTGACTTACTTGCGCGCTTTGTCCCGCCATAAACATTTTGGCAAAGCGGCAGAGAGCTGTAATGTGAGCCAACCAACCCTGTCTGTGCAGCTAAAAAAACTCGAAGAAGATTTGGGCGTGACGTTGATAGAGCGCATGAAACGCGCCGCGACGCTCACCCCAATCGGCGTCAGTGTTTTGGCCTTGGCCGAGGATGCGTTAGAAGCGGTGGATGCTATTCGGGCCATCACGGCGGAGGCGAGCGACCCGTTTTCGGGGCATTTTCGCTTTGGGTCTATCCCGACAATTTCGCCTTTCTTGGTGCCGAAAGTATTGACGGCCCTGGGCGGCGCATTCCCAAAACTCCAACTCGCCTTTCGGGAAAATATAACGGAACGCCTGACGGAAGATTTGCTCAACGGCGATCTGGACGCGGCGATTTTGGCGACGCTGCCCGAAACGCCGGGGCTTTTATCGGTTCCGCTTTATGAGGAACCGCTGCTCGTCATTCATCCCTTGGGTCATGACTTGGCAGCGCTGGATGGATTGGACACGTCTGATCTGCCGCTGGACCAAATGATACTCCTGTCAGAAGGTCATTGTTTTCGCGATCAAACGGTCGACCTTTGCAACATTCAAAGCCGCACGACGTTAGCGGAAACCAGCGTAACAAGTTTGGAGACGATCATCAGCTTGGTCGCGGCGGGGCAAGGCATTTCCATTGTCCCGGCGCTGGCCCAAGCGACGGGCTGGCTCGAACGTCCGCAAATTGGCGTGCAGTCTTTGCGCAGTAAAGGCGCGACGAGAACTCTGAATCTCACCTTTCGCAAAAGCTCGCCAAGACAGCCGCTTATCAAAGCTGTTTCAGAAGAAATTGCGGTGCTGCTGGTTTAATCCGTTCGGCCGGGTTAACACTTGCGCATGAAAACCAAATGGCGTTGGATCTTGCTCGCGCCTATGGGATTTTTGTTATTTGATTTTTTGGAGGACGCATCGCTCGCCTTGGTTTTGACGACCTTTTCAGAAGTCTTCGGGAATGTTGCGGGTGTTTTCACCCTCATGAAATTTGTGTTTTTTGTGCCTTTGGTTTTTATCTCATTGGGGGTGGGCGTGGCCGGAATCGTGGTCATATTCTTGCGAAAACGTAAGGACGAAATCAAACCCAATTAACCCCGCCTTAACCGTGTTTCCCCTAAATTCCGAGTATGAAAAACTCAGCTTCCGCAATCTTTAAATTCAATCGAACCGTATTGGCAACGGCTCTTATTTGTGCGGGCAGTTTTGCCATTGCCGGCTGTTCATCGACTCCAAAGACCAATAATCCGAACGGATATGCGCAAGGCCAAGCCCCGGCGACTTCGCAACGCGCCGGTTACGAAAAAGCGGAACTGACCACAGCGATTTCCGACCATATGGGCGTTACGGCTGAAAGCGCGGCCTCGACGATTGAGAAGCTGTTCAAAAAACAGGGCCGACCTGTTGGGTATATAACGGGCGAAGAGGGCGGCGGCGCTCTTATTTTCGGCGCAAAATACGGTGAAGGCACACTCTGGATGAAAAACGGGCAATCGCAAAAAGTCTATTGGAAAGGCCCGACTGTCGGGCTGGATGCCGGTGCGGAAGTCAGCCGCGTTTTCACATTAGTTTATGATTTGGACAGGACGGAAGATATTTTCCGGCGCTTCCCTGGCGGTGAAGGCACTGCTTATTTCGTTGCCGGTATGGCGGTGAATTATCAACGCGCCAATGGCATTACCTTGGCCCCAGTTCGTGCGGGCGGCGGCCTGCGGTTGGGCGCGAATGTCGGCTATACCAGCTATGTCAGAAAGAAGCCCAAGGGCTTTGGCCTCATCCCGATTTAGGGTCAATTTCCGCTGGCGCGAGCCAACCTTCATATTTACATAGCCGCCCAAAGAGGGGCGCGGTGAGATCGACATGGAATTTAAATCGGCCCACATCGTCTATGGTCTCAAAAACCTCTCCGCCGGGCCTTAGGAATTTTGGCAGCGGCAGCCCGAAAATAGACCAGCCGCGCGTGTTGATGCGCAACTTTCCGTTATCTACCAGTATCGCCATATGGACCGCCATCGGTCCAAATCGTTCCGAAACGTGGCGTGCCCATCGTCCGGTTCCCAAGCTGTGATGACTTTGGAACGTCTGGCCACCAAAATTGCGCGTCCACATTTCGCCCGAGCCGTCCGGCGTCACAGTCACCATTACCGGAATATTTTCACCGCTCTTTGGGAAGCCAACAATAGCCGCCACAATATGAGACAGCGGGTTTCGCCCGCGCGTGACGCTACATTTCCCGGCGAAGGCACGGCCCTTTCCGGTTCGGTGCAGGTCTTGAATGGCCGGAGGCAGATTTGCATAGGCCTCGCCCATCACCGCTTCATAGACAGCCAAATCCGCGCCGTCATATTGCAAGCCGTAAGATATATCTAATTGCGCAAATTCAGGGGCGAGGTCCGCGAGGCTGATTAGCTCATCGCCGGAATAGGCGCCCGGCGCAGGCGTCTCGCCGCGCAACATTTTCCGGATTAAAGCAACAACCGGCAGGGTTGGAATGCGAGGCCCGTGATCGCCTTCGGCTACCAAATTCCAACTGGCGTCTCCGGCCTCATTTGAGGCCCGAACGAACATCCCGCCGCGATGACTGCCAAATCGAAAGAGATTTTTCGCACGGTAAAAAAGCCCTGTGAAAGGCGAGAGCTTGGGCAGCACTCC
>ENA-ORXR01002241-ORXR01002241.1-marine-metagenome-genome-assembly--contig:-NODE-2241-length-18737-cov-4.473151_pt1 | contig 18737 bp, 14 predicted proteins | sample MGYA00237866_ERZ511479 | MGnify/ENA metagenome assembly ERZ511479 | reverse complement strand
GCCTTCGCGTTTCTCTCGCCTTGCTGAGTGCGCTGAATGCACTGAGTGAGCTGAATAAGCCGAGTGCGCTGAGTGAGCTTATCCCATAACAGCTATTATTATGTCTGCACCGCCCCCACGCTGGCAGACAAGGGCCGGTTTGCGCACTTATTTATTTAAAATTTCAACGTGCCTGTCAAGTGCAATACTTTACGCTATAGCAATATAATGCCATACAGTATTGATCACAAGCGAACTGGTATACTTTTTCGATAATAAATTCAGCCTCAATTCAGGCTCAGCTGCTGTCAAAACCTGATCTAAAAGTAAACTTGGTAGACCTTTTCACTGTTCTATCGGATAGTATTTGGGCTTTTTTACCCACGTGCAAATACCGATATTCAGCGGCTGTCAATCAATAAGTAACTCTATAAGTAACTGTTTTACGGAATATTAAAATCTAATTTCGTAAATTTTCAAATTAATGACTACACTTGTTGGAGGTATTTTTACACACTAAATCAGGTACCGTAAACATGGCCACTAGCCCCTGTTCAGTCCGATTACTGCTACCATTTGTTAATGTTACTTGACTATCCGCAAGACGCGGGTTTTCTGAATTTTTGTGCCACGGACGGTTGCATCGTCGAGGCCTGCTGTAAACGGAGCATGTGATGAATTTGTTGGGTGTAGACGAATGGCCACCGATAGTGACCTTAATGGTTGCCATATCGGTATGTGTGGTATTTCTGCGTATCACAAGGTCAGTAGGCAAGCAATTCGGCCTTGTCGATAAACCGACTTCGCGAAAGCAGCATAGAGGCCATATACCTCTCGTCGGTGGCGCCTCTATTTTCCTGACTTACGTAGCCATGCACTTTGCCTCTGAATTCTCAGTGGCGGTCATTGCGGCAAGCGGCTTATTACTTTTGGTCGGCATGACTGATGACTACGTCGATCTCAGCCCGCAAAGCCGTTTGTTTTTCCAAGCCAGTGCGGCGGCTATTCTGGTCCTGGGTGGCGACTACCAGATTTTAACCATCGGCAATCTGATGGGCGAGCAGCCAGTGGTGATGGGTGGCGCTGTAGCTATTACCTTTTCTATAATATGTGTCATCGGTGTGGTCAACGCCATAAACATGATTGACGGCGCTGACGGTCTGGCGGGCGGTGTCGTCACTATTAGCATTGCAGGTCTGGTCTTCATCGCTTCAAGCGTTAGCACAGATGGCTTCCTGATTTCAGGTCTACTGACGGTCATGGGGGCAACCATTGCCTTCCTGCTGTTTAATACAGGCTTTATGGGCAAGCGTCAGAAGGTGTTTCTGGGAGACTCGGGCAGTATGTTCCTGGGAATTGTGCTGGCCTCTTATTACATCAGCATGAGCCAGGGTCCAGAGCCTTACATCACACCAGTGGTAGCCGGCTGGATATTCGGACTTCCGCTCATGGATAGCATCTCGGTCATGGTAGGTCGCGTTCTACGCGGGCAGTCACCATTAAAGGCAGGTCGTGATCATCTGCATCACAGACTAATGGATAATGGTCTTTCAAATGCAGCCTGTGTATCCATTATGCTGATATTCCACGCAGCACTGGTCGTTATCGGTCTTGTTGGCAATCACTTTGCCTTCCCCATGTATGTCATGTTCTGGGGTTTTGTGGCACTGACAGTGGCGCATCACTTCATCACACCACGTCTAATCATACAGGCACGCGAGCGCTCACGTTCATCGCGCAGATTCGGGTAAATGTTATTTTCCCCGCGTTTTTATGAGCTTGGCGGGTACACCACCCACCACCTCAAAAGCGTCCACCGATTTATTCACAACACTGTTTGAAGCAAGGATGGCTCCCTCTCCAACACTCACTCCATCGAGTATGTGGGCGCCACTTCCCACCCAGACATTGTTGGCAATCTGCACCCCGCCCTGCGCAATCATGCCCTGCTTTTTGAACGGCACATCCAGCTGATCGGTTCGATAAGGACCGCTGCCGATAATGTAGACAAATGCTGCCACCAGTACATCATCGCCAATAGCCACATCGCTGCCTTCCATGGCATGCACCAGGTTGTTGATACCGATGACACTGCCTCGACCAATACGGATATCGCCGTTTTTACACGATAATATGGCATTACGACTTATGAATGCGCCGCTGTCGATATGGATGCCTGCGTTGCTATCGCCCTTGGCATCCAGTACAGCGCCGTCGTCAATCACTACATCATCACCAATGATAATTTTCTGCGGATGACGCAAGGTAATGCCTTTGCCAAACACGACATTGCGACCTACGCTGCCCAGAATTTTGGGGTACAAAAACTTTCTACTTACCAGACCCAGGGCACCTGGCAATGCTGCCGTCAACAAGGTTACCAATTCAAATTTTATAAGCTGGAACACACTGTTGTTACCCAGAGTGACCGCCTGATATCGCTGCATGGCAGATTTATCAGGGTCGGATAACTGCTCTTGCAATGTGGCAGAAGCCGCAGCGTCAGAATTTGAAGGCTTTTTTCCACTCATCTGTGGCTCATCTTTCATACAAAGAAACTCCATATCATGCGATCAATGCAAAACAGATTGCCGATTTTGCGCCGTTCTGGTAAACGATGATGTGTGGCCAGGTCGCTCATTCTACCGACCTTGAACCGCTTTTTCCGTGAGGTGGTGGTCCGTCAACGTCATATTTCAGGATCCCGGAAAATTGAGGTTGGCAGACTACTTTTGGCTAAGAGCTAAACAGAGTGTCAGGCAGCTGGCGCTTTCAAACGATGACCAAGAGCAAACAACAGACCACCGGGAAAAGAGCCGCCAATCTGCACCGCCAGCATCAGAATACTCAGCGATATAGCGGATTCGGTAGAAACCCCTGCCAACGCCAGCATAGCCACCATCGCAGACTCCCGTACACCTATGCCATAAATGGATATGGGAAGCATCTGAACGAACAAGGCTACCGGCACCACCACAATCAGGTAACTGAAGCCTACATCGATGAATAAGCTACGGGCCAGAAAATACACCATGACAACACGCAAACCCTGAAAAATCAGAGAAAGCAGCAATGACAATACCAGCGTGCCCTTTCGATCTCGGTATAAATCCATGCATTCATAAAACTTCGATAGCGCACCGTCAAGTCGCTTTGGAAGCACCTTGGTGATCACAGCACGGCACCGCTGGCTCATTATCATGGCAACGCCACCGAGCAATGCCAACAGCGCCAACATGCACGCACGCGTAACAGCCTCTGGTACGACAGTGGTGGCAACCACACCACCCAGAACCACGGTAATCGCCAGCGTCATCAAGCCGAATATCCTGTCCACCAGCACCGATGAAAAAGCGGCGGGCAGGTCACGGGATGACTGGGTAATGCCTGCGATACGGGCCGCCTCAATACCGATGATGCCGGGAAAAAAAATACCGACAAAGTTACTGATGAAATTGACTCTGACGAATACCCAGGGTGCGGCCCGGTTGCGTGGCATTAACACCCACCACTTGACACCACCGTAGGCTGTCAGCAGCATGGCCACGAGAAAGCCTGCAAACAACCACGACCACTGTGCTGTTGCCATGGTCTTGCCGATCAAGCCTAGATCCGAGATGGCCAGCAGCATGCTCAGCAGCCCCAGTGACACCAGCCAACGTGTCCACGGCGATGACACAACCCGTTTCAGAGTCGATACGCTATCCACAGCAAACAGGCTCTTTGTAAGGGGTATAAGCGGCCACTAGAACTGAAAATAGATAAACGGTATATCGGTGGATGAGGCGAGCACCAGACTCAGCACCAGCAGAGCATAAAACGATGCGCGCAAGGGTAATGAAAGGTTCCTGACGGCCAGTAGTCTGTCGTTACCGGTGTACTGAATAAGTTCCAGTGGTGCCAGTAATGCCCCGAGAATCAGGATCAGCTTTATATCGGATAACGGCACGCCACCACGCAAGGCCAGCAAGCCCTGCCCGTAGGCGATGACATCCGATAACGACTCGGCACGAAAAACAACAAAGGCAAACATGACACAAAGGTAGGTCAGGCTCACAGCCAACGTCCATCTTGCGTAGCGCATCAGGCGCGACGGCCTCTCATCAACGAAAGCCTGAGCACGTTGCTGCCACCATCGATGCACCACAAGATAGACGCCGTTAAGAGCACCCCAGATCACGTATGTCCAGGCAGCACCGTGCCAAAGACCGCCCAATAGCATCGTTATCATGAGGTTACGTCTGGTTCGCCATTCTCCATCACGACTACCGCCCAGAGGAATGTAAAGATAGTCTCTCAACCACTGGCTCAGGGAAATATGCCAGCGACGCCAGAACTCACTGATATTGACTGACAAATAAGGGGTCTTGAAATTTTCTACCAGACGTACCCCCAATAACCTGCTCATGCCTCTAGCCATGTTGCTGTAACCGGAAAAATCACCATAGATCTGTAGCGTGAACAGAATGCCACCCGCAATCAACGCAAGGCTTGACTGTGACTCGATGTCAGAAAATATACGGTTTACGGCAACTCCTGCATTGTCAGCAATCACCACTTTTTTAAACAGGCCGATAAGCATGAGTACCAGCGCGCCTCTTATACAGTCTACTGTCAGCTGCCGTGCCTGTTGAAATTGCGGTAACAGACGATTGGCCCGTTCGATAGGCCCGGCTACCAGCTGTGGAAAATAGGAGATAAAAAGCGCAAAGGTAATGAAATTACGTTCGGGTTTCAGTTGCCGCCGATACACATCAATCGAGTACGCCATCGATTGAAAGGTATAGAACGAAATACCCACCGGCGGCAGTAATCTCAAGGCAGGGGTATCCAGGTTCAGGCCAATCTGCGCGCCCAGTGCGATGAACGAGTCGACAAAGAAATTGAAGTATTTAAATACGCCGAGCAGGCCCAGATTGCAGGCAAGAGATAACTGCAACCATCTTTTTGCTGTCAGTTGGTGTGAGGCTACCGGGGAAGTTGCCACATCTGATGCGAGATCTGAGCCTGCGCTCTCACCGGCTTCACGGCTTTGGTTGGCAAGCGGTTTATCATCGGCCGCATGCAATTTAGCTATTCTCTGTGCAATGAGATAGTCCACAGTGGTGCTGAAGGCGATCAATGTAAGAAACCGCCAGTCCCACAGACCGTAGAAACAATAACTGGCTATCACCAAGCAGATGTTCTGCCAGCGCAGGTTCTGTCGCAGCGCCCAATAGACACATAAAACCGCGGTCAGAAACAGCGCAAACTCGAAAGAATTAAACAGCACGTCGTTTTATCAGGCTCCACTCATCTTGAAAAATCCTAATTATGCCCGCTCACGCCCAAGCGATGGCGCTTGTCAGCAAAAACCTGTGTTTCGCACCCTGAATTTCTGCCTCCGCGAGCATGACGCAGTGCGAAATTTGTGCTTAAGTCGATGCCATTCTATAACTCTCTCAACTAGCCTCTAAAAAAATACAGAGAATTTTCGCGCAGAAGCCCAAATTCGCATCGGCATACCCTATAACTCATTGCAAATTGATCATGTTCAGCTCAGACAAATTTCGCATCATAACCATCATCTACGATGGAGAGTGCCCTGTATGCAACGCCTATGTACGACACATGCGGCTGCAGGAACACTATGGGAAGGTTGAGCTTCTGGATGCTCGTAAAAATTTGACGTTAGCCAAAACGTATCGAGACAAGGGCATGAGCCTTGACGAGGGCATGGTAGTTCAGCTGGATGGATCTGAGTTTCATGGACCCGATGCGGTTCACGCCCTGGGCATGCTCAGCTCGTCATCGGGTGTTTTTAACCGCCTGAATGCCCTGATTTTCAGCAATGCCAAACTGAGCAAAGCTCTTTACCCCATCCTGAAAACAGGAAGAGCGCTGGTGCTTAAACTACTGGGAAAAACCAGCATTGACCATTCGCTGGACGCAGGATAAGTCGACCTGCAAAGCAGTGGCGGGCCACTATGCAATGTCTTGCACTGTTCAATCCGTCATTGTCATAGCCAACCTGCCTGTCGATACCAGTCAACCAGATCGCTCAAGCCTGTCTCATTAGTGTATCTGTATTCAAAGCCTGTGTGATCACGCAGTTTGGAGGTATCAAACGCACGATCCTTGGTATAGAACGCCACGCGTCGCCGGTAGATGGGCGGCTCAATGTTCAAAGGCTTGCAGATAAATTCGCAGATATCGCCAGCGATAAAAAACGGCGTAACAGGCAGACGAAGAAAACGCGGGGATGTACCCAGTTTTCTGGCAATGATTCGAATCATATCCGGGATACTGATGTAGTCCTTGGCACCGACGGCATACACCTCGCCCAAGGTGCGCTCATGGCTGGCGGCAACCAGCATGAAACGCACCAGGTCAGTGACATGAATAAGGTGGTAGAGATGCTTTTGCCTGAGACCTAATAGAGGCACAAAACGCATCCTGGCCATCTTGAACACCTTTAACAATCGTCTGTCGCCCGGCCCATAGATTGCTGCCGGGCGCACCACGCTTAAGGGCATGTCATGGGTCCTGGAAAACTCACGTATCCACAGCTCTGCCTCCACTTTGGTTTCCTGGTATTTGTCTCCAGGGGAGAATTGATACTCCTCAGTGGCTGGTGGCGTGTCTATGTGGCCATGTACGCCCAGGGTGGACACATGCACGAAGCGACTAAAGCCTGGCTGTCTGACAGCAGCAGCAGCCAGATTGTAGGTGCTTTTGACATGCACATTCCAATAGATGTCATCACTGATCTTTGCCTCTCTATAGGCCGCGGCGACATGAAAGACATAATTGACACCCTCCATGGCCTCGTTAATAACCGCCTCATCAAACACATCACCGCGAAAGGTGTTGAGGGGCAGATCATCTATCTCGGAGCTATCGGAAGAATCGCGCACAATGACTCGCACCGCAGCCCCTGTGTCGCACAATGCGCGCACCAGGTGTTTGCCGGTAAAACCTGTAGCGCCTGTGACCAGAACAACATCGTTGCTACCGATACTCATAAAAAATCTCTGTCAATTCAGCACTGAGCGCTGCAAGCGAAACCATGAACAAAATCGGATCTGATGCCCAATCTTGCAAGATTAACGACATCCCTGGCGTATGTGCCAGATGTCAGCTTAGAAACCTATTCATCAACCATGGCTTCGGCTGAAGCATCGATAGTTTGCCTGGAAGACTCTTTACCCGACCCCGTAAACACCGGCATGGTTGCACTGCCTTCGGCATTGATACCGTCACGTCGCAACACCTTGACAACTGTCATGAACAGTATGCGCACGTCCAGCCGCAAGCTACGGTTGTCCACATACCAGACATCCAGAGCAAATTTTCTCTCCCACGACAAGGTATTGCGGCCATTGACTTGCGCCCAACCGGTAACCCCGGGTTTGACCTCGTGTCGGCGTTTTTGCAGATCTGAATAGAGAGGCAGATAAGCCGCTATCAAAGGTCTTGGCCCCACAAGGCTCATATGGCCGCAGAGCACGTTCCACAATGTCGGCAGCTCATCAAGGCTAGTACTGCGAAGCCACCCACCAAAGGGCGTCATACGCTGTGCATCTGGCAATAATTTGCCCTGCGCATCAGACAGCGAACTCATGGAACGAAATTTTACAAGCTCGAACTCGGTATTGCCAAGGCCAATGCGCGGTTGGCGGAACAAGACAGGCGAGCCAAGCTTGCGCCGAATCAGCAGAGCCAGCACCGCAAGCACAGGAGATAAAACCACCAGTACGCAGGCCGCTACAATGACATCCAGACATCTTTTCAACACTCCTTTGTCTCCCAAGACAAGCGGCCGTTGCGAGTCAAACCTAATACGCGGACTACATTATCAACAACAGGCCTCGCGTGAAGGATTCTAGCTCACACAATGCGAAATGATACGCAGAAGCTTGACCAAGTGCGATATATTAAATCAAAGTAATAAATGGCCGACAGTTCATGGGTCGTTCAGGCTTCCTCTTGCGCTATAGTTACGCGTAATTGCCTACAGGTTATTAATCCCATCCTGTAGTACTACTTTTGGATGTACCTGATAAATGCTTAACACACCCTTCTCGCCCTGGCCAAGCTATACCTCGGCAGAAATCGAAAAAGTTGCTGAAGTGCTGGCATCCAACCAGGTTAATTACTGGACCGGTGAGCAAGGCAGGCACTTTGAAACCGAGTTTGCTGCCTGCATTGACACTCATCACGCGGCGGCTGTGTCCAACGGTACCATCGCACTTTTGTGCGCGTGGAAAGCGCTGGGCATTGGTAAAGGGGATGAGGTTATTGTGCCTGCGCGCACCTATGTCGTGTCTGCTTCCAGTATCGTGCTTACAGGTGCTACCCCGGTATTTGCCGATGTGGATCGTGAATCGCAAAACATAACCGCTGACGCCATAGCAAAGCTCATCACTCCGCGCACAAAAGCTATTTGCTGTGTGCATCTGGCAGGTTGGGCTTGTGATATGGATGCACTCAATGACTTGGCGACATCACACGGCATTGCACTACTTGAGGATTGTGCGCAGGCCCATGGTGCTACCTGGAAAGGCAAACCTGTTGGTGGACTCGCCGACATTGCCGCGTGGAGTTTCTGCCAGGATAAAATCATAACCACTGGCGGCGAAGGCGGCATGGTGACCACGCAAAACGAGGCTTACTGGCAAACTGTCTGGTCCTATAAGGATCACGGTAAAAGCTTTTCTGCCGTGTATGAAAAAGAGCATCCACCGGGATTTCGCTGGGTGCACGAATCCATTGGCATCAATGGCCGAATGCCAGAGATGCAATCGGCTATTGGTCGTATTCAATTAGGGAAGCTGCCCGAATGGATTCTGGCTCGAAGGCACAATGGCGAGCGCATACTGGATGCAGCGTCAAAGCTGCCTGGACTTCGCGTATCCCACCCTCCCGAAGCCGTAGGACACGCCTGGTATCGCGCCTATGTTTTCATTAGACCTGAAGCACTGAGATCGGGTTGGTCGCGCGATCGGATTGTTGATGCTATCAATGACAACGGCGTCCCATGTCAGCTCGGGTCCTGCTCTGAGGTTTATATGGAAAAATGTTTTTCCTCATTGGGCCTGACGCCTGCAAAGAGACTCCCGGTTGCGCAGGAATTGGGCGAAACCAGTCTTATGTTTCTTGTTCATCCTACCCTAACAGATCAAGAGGTTGAGAAAACGTGTGACATTCTGGCAAGAGTCATGAAGCAGGCCACTCAACAAAATGCAGCATAGTGAAGCGTAGATCTACAACCGCCCATCGAGTTACACCATGCCTGTGTCCGAAAACCCCGTGATTAGTAGCGTCTGCAATGTTACCCGGTAACTTCTACGGTAATACTACCTACGCTCCGTACCAAAAATCCTGCCAATTTTGCAATCGTTTGGGCCTTTCAACCCAGCTACCAAGCTGCTAATCTGTGTAACCGTTACATAAGATCTGATTATACCTATGCGTCGCCGTTTAAAATTGACCATAAACCTGCTAGTGCTTGGCATTCTGCATGGATCAGCATCCTCCATAGCTTCGGCCGCCACCGTTACACTGGATAACGACAAATGGGCGCTGCTGGTTGTCCCTGCCGATCCCATGAGTTCCAGCATTCGAACCATTTTTGGTAGCGGACTGCCACAAGAGCAGTACGGGGAAAGCTGGACCGTATTCTTCTTCGACAGTATTGCCGGAAGTTACGTCAATCCAGGGTTGGACGATGCACTGCAGCCCGGCCAGGCATTCTGGACCATTCAGGCCACAGGATCACCAGTACAACTCGATCTTGCCAAATCTCTATCCGACAGCAATGCATCGCCTAGTGCGGTTTGTGAAGACAACCAGTCATGTGTGGCCATACCACTACAATCCAGCGACTCCGACGTCACCTGGAACCTGACGGGCGTACCCCTATCAGCTCCTACCGAAATAGATGAGGTCCTGTTTGTCAGCAACAAGGACGGCAACGATTGTTCTAACGGCTGCTCGCTGGATGAGGCCTCCTCCAAAGGTTTATTCACAGGCCCACTGTGGGTTTACAATTCAGACGAAGAGAAATACAGCGATGCCGCCACAGGTGTCGGTGTCATAGCCCCGGGTGTTGGTTTCTGGGCTGCCACCACCAAGCCCGCTGCGGACTCCTCCCCCGCTTTGCACTTGCCTGCGGCCAGATTCCTTGCCAGTGACAAAGCGGAAAATGTCGTAGTCAGCGCCGATAGCAATGGCGACACATCCGGCAACAGTGCATCACGTAATTGCAACGCTTATGCATCGCCAAACGGTAGTGATAATGCCAACGGCTCATCCACAGCAACGCCCCAGTCGCTTAATGCTGCAACAGGCGCTCTGGAAGCAGGCGACACGTTGTGCCTGATGCCAGGTACCTACCCTGCACCTATTCGTATTGCCGATAAATCAGGCAGCGCTAATGCTCCAATTACCATCAAAACACAAACCGGCAATGTCGGCGATGTGGTTATCGAAGGCGGTTCAGGGTCGCTGAAGGCAGGCGTTGAGGTAACCCGTTCATCGCATGTGCATATTGCCAATTTGAAAATTCAGAACACACTGCGTGGTATTCAATTCAACTCGGTAAACCACGGCAGCATCTCCGGTAATATCGTCACCAACATTCTTCAAGAGGGTATTCGAGTAGGTGCCAATCTCGATAACAAAGGATTGGCTGGCAGCCCGTCAGCGCATGTCAGCGTTGCCTCCAACCTGATTGAAAATACCGGCAGACGCCAGGGCAGCAACTCGCAAGGCTATGCCTACGACGAGTTTGGAGAAGGCATCTATATTGGCACTGGCCGCTACCGTGGCGATGCCACCCATGACATCACGGTTGATGACAATGTGCTTCGCAATACAACGGCGGAATCCATAGAGATAAAGCCTTATACCTACAACATCACGGTCAGTAACAATTCCGTGTCCGGTAGCCGCTTGAAGTACTCGGGCGCTATCAGCATCGCGGTTGGCCCGGAAACTGTGCAGAACGGTAACTACCGCGTCACCGGCAATACGGTCTTTGATGTCAAAAGCAGAGAGCACGATATCGCAGGTATTGTGGTAGGACAAGGCAATGCAGTTATCGACAACAATCAGGTCTGGGATATTGAAGGTGGCCGAGGTATCCGTGTCTACACAACGTTTGTCATGTCTGGTGCAGATACAGTGCGTATAGAAAACAATACTGTCTGGGCTCCAGCAGGATCAGGATCATCAATTGCGTTGAACAGTGGCAATGGCGGGTTTGGTTTGAACAGTCCGGCAAACGTCTCTACAAGCGGCAATGTCACCGACGATGGCAGTGCCTCGTCAAGGCGTGTAGATGAAGGCATGCTGCTGGGGCCGATCTGGGGCAATGCTGACAACGGCGCAGGCCCCGGTAGCGGATTGCAGTTGCGTCCCTGAAAGAGCTAAACCTTTAGCGTCTGTTCATTGACGCTAAAGGTATCAAATGCTGCAACTGAAAGAGGCTGTCAGTTAAACCTGTAAAAGTATAAAAGCTAGCAATAAAGCCCTTCTTGATGTGTTAACCAACACCAAGGGCTAGTGAAACAATAAACAACAGGATCTGAGATGAACGCAAAAACCTGTATGGCTTTGCTTACACTGGCGGGTACGCAATTGGCTTGTCAACCAACCCCGACGCTCGTATCGCCAGATGCTCGAGACTCGCAAACACCTGAAACAATGGCGCCGACTGAGAATGCCAGCACAATCGTGCTTGACCCAGCGACGAGCGAACCGACGGATGATTCTGCCATCATAAGGGCCGAGAGTGTTGGCTTTGCCGTACCAGAGACGCTGCGTACACCAGCATCTCAACTCGAGACCATTGTTGGCGACGATGGCTCTGTCAGCGTTACACTGGATGATACCTATCAGACATCATTGGTAGCAACCATCGATTGCGACGGCAACGTGCGCACGACGCATTCCGATAACCCTACCGCCGATCACGCTGCAGACGATGATTGTGGAGATGCCGAATGAGTCCACTGTCAAAAGTCGCCTTGGCGACAAGCTGCATGCTTGCGATGTCAGCTGGAACAGCGCCCGCAGCATCCTCTATCACACTAGTCAATGGCGATGGTGCCAGCGTCGGCTTCAACGATTCTACAGCTGTGGCACCAGTGCTCAATAATCCAGGTACCACACTGGGTCAGCAACGCCTTAATGCCTTTGAAGCAGCGATGAGCTTTTGGGAAGAAAAGATTGATAGCGATGTTGACATTCAGGTACGCGCATCGTGGGTCGCAAAATTTTGTGGTCCCAGGTCGGCCACTCTAGCCAGTGCCGGACCCCGAACAGTACATCGTGATTTTGCCGGTGCCCCAAGGGCCAACACATTTTACGTGAGTGCTCTTGCCAGTAGCTATACAGGAACGGATGTGAACGGCAGCACTGTCGACATCACTACAACCTTTAACAGTCAGCTGGACTCGGATCCGAACTGCCTGGGTGGGCGTGGTTATGACTACCGCATTAATCCTTCGAATCCAAGCAGCTTAACCGTTGCCTCAACCGTTCAGCACGAGCTGGGACATGGCTTGGGGTTTCTGACACTGGTTGACAAAGACACCGGCGAGCTGTTTCGTGGTCGTGACGATCAGTTTTCAGCGTTTTTGGAAGATGCGCCGTCGGGCCGAAGCTGGTCGAATATGAGCAATGCGCAGCGCGCAGCTTCCGCTGTCAGTAATGGTGATCTGGTCTGGAACGGACCCCTTGCTACTGCACAAAGCAACTTTCTGACCGCTGGTACCAATGCTGGCAAGGCAGAGATGTTTGCCCCTACCACCATACAAGGTGGTAGCTCTGTATCGCACTTTAGCGACCAGCTCATCCCTAACGAACTCATGGAACCACGCTCGTCTGTGCCTCAGGGAAACTGGATGACACTCAAGGCCATGTACGACATGGGATGGCGTGGTAATCCCTGCCTCACCAGCGATCTACCTGACGACCAGTGGGTGATGTTCAGTCTTGAGTGCGTGCCTCCTGTCGATGAAAATACTGTAGCAGACATTCTTGGAGATGATATTACCGGTATCTACGACGACTCCTGGATAGTGTTCGAGTACAGCCCTGCGGCTGCAGGTGCTTACATCAAACTCGCACTGACCGATGAGATGCAAGTGGGTAAAGGATACTGGATTGGACAATTTGGTGGTGCGGCAACAGTGCTTGATGTACCTGACGACAGCATCAGAACCCCTTCGCCAATAGCGTGTGGTACTCGTCTGAAGTGCTTTGAGTTACCCCTGCGCACCGTTACGGGCGATGTCGGTTTTACCCTCCTGGGTAACCCCTTCCGTCGTGATATACCGTTAAACGACATGCAGGTCAGAACTGATTCTGGCACCTGTATCGATGGTTGTTCCTTGGTTGAAGCAGATGCTAACGGAGTTGTTTTCCCCAAACTGTACACCTACAATGGGGCAACTGAAGTTTACGACCTGCTGGACGGTGGCGACATATTATCTGCAAGAGCGGGTGCGTGGGCAGCCACTGTTGCAGGCGCTGAAGGGCTTAACCCGCGGTTGTCGTTGACTCGTAGCAGTTTGTAGCCAATACAAACCCTGTGGCCGTAGATCGCAGCCATGGGGTGTTTCGAAAGTCAGCTTTATGGGCGCAAAGTCCTTGAAAATCACGGTATATCAACACGTTTTTGAATAAAGAAAGCGGCCTTGATTTGCACTTCACCTGGTTTTTTCTGGCTGTAGCTTTGGTGCTGGGAGCTACGAGCGTTATAGCATTCTCGTTCGGCTCATTGCATGCTTTAAACGATACGCGTCAGCTATCGTTTGACTTTCCCGGTAGTCAAAAACAATGGAAGGTCCGGGGCGAGGACACCAGTTTTCGACCCTGTGGCGCTTCCGTATGCTTGCATGCCGGGCATTCCAGTTCCACTCTTCTCGTTGACATTGACACCGCTGCAGATGCATTCGCTGGAGTGGATCAACTTCTGTATGAGGTTGAACTTTACAATTACTCGGATGCATTGCCTGCCCGTTCCACAGACCAATCGGAGTTCATAGTAGCCAGAGCGCGCTCAAATACAGGCAAGCTGTTAAAAAATATCGGCAGCGTTATACCTCTTGACGACAAGCCAGTACTCCGCATGAATCGGCGAGTGTCATCGTTGCATCCACAAACTGCTGGTCTTCAACTTGTCGTGGCTGTGCGAAATGCAAATAATATAGCGATAGAGAGTGTGCAGTTTTACACCGTGAGGTTAAGCGATGCGTATAAAGCGATTCGCGTAGCACTTTTTTCAGCGTGGGCGATCCTATTGCTTTTTTTAGCCCTGCGCGTTTTGTGGCAAATCCCTCAGCTTGCCCGAGTTATCAGTGCCGGGATGTTTACCTTGATATTAGTTGTCGGCGCTAGCGAATACGCCTCAATGATTACAAAGCGTGTCAGAAGTTATATGGATGATAGCTGGATCGATAATCTGACAGGCTATTTAGCGATATCTCAATATGCTTCATTGACCACAATACACTTTACTTTTCATTTCATACTAACGCTACTGTTGGCGATATTTTCGAAGTCACCAAACCTGACTTACAAACAAATTTTTGCGGTCAATCTGATTATCGCTATCGGCGTGGAGTGCACGCAGATGGGCATGCCTGCTCGCGCAGCCGATCTGCATGATCTGTGGGCTGCGATGCTGGGAGCATTGGCTTGCATTTTGTTGCTGTCTATCATCAAACTTGCTCACGGGGTACTAATACGCCATTCTGACGATTGGCGGTAATGCCTGTACTTATTACGACCCTTCAGACTCGAGAAGTCTGCGGCGGCTTTTCACCATCGCTCGGACGAGCCCTTCAGATTAGCCGCTACAAAACTCCCATTGTCAGCCCAAAAACCCCAAATCAGGTGTAGCAAAATTGCGCAAATTAGGAAATACACTGGCAAGCTCGCTGTCTGTCAAACCGAACCAGCGTGCCATGGTAGCGCTGTATTGATCCACTGACGTTGTAGGGATAAGACGGTTGTTTTCGACCGTATCGATACTGTTTCGCGATACCTGGGGCATTTGCCCATAGATATCTCCGCCTTGTACAGCGCCTCCCATGACCATGCTGTGACCACCCCAACCGTGGTCTGTACCGCTGCCATTCGGGGTGAGCGATCGACCAAATTCAGTCGCTGTAAAGGCAGTTACGGCATTTTGTTGGTTTAGATCCCCCATAGCACTTTGAAACGCACCCATGGCAAAGTCCAGTTGCTGTAATAGATCCTGATGACCACTACCGTCAGCGCTTAGCTGATCGTCGTGAGTGTCCCAACCGCCAATACGCACAAAAAATACCTGCCGACTTAAACCTGAGTCGAGACGGCTTCGAACCGCAATAAGTCGAGCTACCATTTTTAGCTGAGCTGCCAGCGGAGTGCCAGGAAATTGCTTGGTAAATTCAGGTGAAGATGCCAGCGCTGAGTTGACCCGATCTCCATATTCTGCGGCTCTTTCTAGCGTTAAGGCATGTTCATTTGCAAATAAATTTCTTTCCTGCAAAGCGCTTTTGTGCATGGCAGCGAAGGCATCGCTTAATTTCATTGGGCCAGAATGATTGGGCAAAAATCTTGCACCGACACCATTGCTCCCCACCTCAAAGGGTCGCACGTTGCGTGCTTTTTGCCACAATGTATTACCACCAATGCTGATGCTGGGCGATGGAACAGGGTAACCGCTGGGATACATGATATCCATCGTTCGCCCTGCCCAACCTAATCTGGCGCGGCCATTGGCATTAGCCGCAAGCCATGAGTCTGTCTGGTCGTTGTGGGAGAACAATTGGGCTGGCACAGAGCCAGAACGAGACTCATATTCCTGCTTGCTTATGGGTTTAATCAAAGAACCGACATTGGCGATAACGGCAAGCTCTCCCATGTCAAAAAGGCGCTGCGATTCTCGCATTACCGGATGAAAGCCATAGGCCAGACCATCACTGTATGTCGCAGCTGTCACGGGTAATAACTGCGATCGATTCACCGCCAGAAACTGCCGCGCATTGGCATAATCTGCATGTGCCGAGGCCGTTGTTGGCACGAACATATTTAACGAATCATTACCACCGGCAAGATAGATGCACACCAGAGCTTTATAACCCTGCTTGTTTGCAGCGTATGCCGGCCCGTTGATAACATCAAATCCAGTGGCAAGGCAGGCGCCCAAAGCCAGTTGTCTTTTCAGGAAAGATCGTCGTGTTTGACTAACCATTATGCATCGCTCCTAGCGTTGGATTGCAAATTCTGTAGACGTCACGATCAGACCTATGACATCACGGACCAATCGGGCGTTTTCAATCCGCCCCTTGTTGGAATTAATATATTCTGCGAGAATTTGCCTCGAAGCTAGAGACAATCTGCCAGCAGTCAGCACTCGATCCAGGTAATTTAACAGAGCTGTGGGGCCGCTATTAAGCAATTGAAGCTCTTTTTGCACGTTCAACCTTGTAGGAAAATCCTTTACCTCATCGCGCAGTACCGCTCGCATCAAAGTACTGTTAACGGTACTAAGACTGGAAGCGGAATTAATTTGAAATTCCGGTGCCGTCAGGTTTGCATCCGTCAACACACCCGGCGGCTTATAGTCTGGACTATAAAAGTTAAATACTGAGGGTGCCGTTAGCGGCGCTATTTGTGGAATGTCTTTGGTGTCCCAGAAGCTTAATTTCACAGGATCGGTAAGGCGAAAAGCTCTCCACATATGTGCGTATCGCAGCAGGGGTTCACGTAGTTTGCCAAAGTCTGTTCTATTACCCGTCACCGGGTTTCTTGCCTCGTCATCGAGTAAAATAGCCTTGACTACCGCAGCCAGATCGCCGCGTACACCAGCGCCATTGTTATTGAAGGTAGTGGCGACGCGTCGAACATAGGCGTTGGACGGATTGCTGGTGACCAATCGTTTTATAAGTTGTTTGGATACGAACGGGCCCACATTCGGATGATTGAACAGAATGTCCAGCGCCATAGTCAAATCTGCTTCCGCTGATTGTCCGGCCGGGAACGTTGTACCTAAAAAGCGTTTTTCGCTGGTATCGTGCTGGCCTGGAAACGCCTTCATCGGTTTTTCCAGCGTGCGCCTATCCGATCGCCAACCATCTTTTGCATTCTCTCGCCAGTTATTGACGTCCCAGGACCAGCCGGTCAGTATGCGCGCAAGGTTTTCGACATCGGGCTGTGTGTAAGTGACCGTACCTTGGCGAGTGGTACCGTCAAGGTTCAGACCCTCAAGGCCGATGGTAAAGAGCTGCATTATTTCGCGAGCATAGTTCTCGTCAGCACGCAAACCCTTGCTGATGTCCGGTTTTCCATTACCCAGCATGCTGAGGTAGCCGCCCATGGCCGGATTTAATGTGGCCTCTTGCAAGAGCTGCCTGTAATTTCCAAAGGCATTATTGAGCAGAATATCGTAGTAGGCAGCTGTACGACTTCCGAACTTTGTCAGGGTATTGCTTTTATCGGAGACCACCAGAATCTGACTGAGGGCAAACGCCACACGCTGTCGCAGTTGATCATTTGCGCCTATAGCGCGTTGCCAAAAGGCTGTATAGCGACCTTTCTGCCGGTCTCTATCAACGTTGTAGGGATATAGCTGGTTAACTATAGGAAGATGACGTTGCACTGGCAGCTGAACCTGTTTATCAATCCATTGAGCGGGCCCACCTAGCGCAAGTACGTTATCTATGTCTGCATCGGTTGGCCCGAATGAGCCTTGCATGAGCAGACGCGTAGCATCTATTTCAGCCGCCGTCATTGGTGAATCAGTGTCAGGTTCAGGGTTAGATGAGGTGTTCCCTACCGGTAGCACCCACGTCAATTGCGAGGCATTGTTCAGGGCTGAGATCCACACGCCATCCCACGGCTGCAGGGCGCTAGACGATGCTAGCTGTTCATAGGCGCCGTTGTTGTAAGCATACGCCGGGCCACTGATTGCGTTTGCTGCAACAGCCTGATCGGGGGTACAAGCTGAGCCACAGGCGCTGTTTGATTGAAATCGCGTATCCCCAAAACCCAAAGCTTTGTCTACCGATGCACCGACAAGATTCCATTGGCCACCTGCCTGGCCACCCTTCAATGCTTTGTTTGCACACAACTTACCTTGAGGGCAACCGGCTGACTGCGTACCTGATAAGGCGCTTAATGAATCCGGGAGGTCCAGTTCAGCCGATGCCAACTCTGTTTGAATAGCCCAATAGCCTGTATTTGGCGATAAGGTATCGCTCAAGCTTAATTCGTTGTACGCGTTAGTGGTAGCGTCATAAGCAATAATGGTCCAACTTCCACCCTGGCCATAGCTGGCTACGGGAAGATCGTCTCCAAACAATAATTCCACAGTTCCCGCGCTACCAGGATCGGCAGGAATTGAAATGAGCGACCATTCAGCGCGATTTAAATTATGGGTTGGGACAGCGAGTGCGGTGGTAGAGAATGATGCAAGCACTGCTAATAAAGTAGTTACGATTTTAATTCGCAACAATGGGGTAGAAATTCCGTACATACGCGTCGCCTTTCCTAGCTGTCAATCCAATGACGGAATGCTACCAGATCATTTAGTTTATTCATGGTTACTAAATGAACATGCTATTTTTAAAGTAAAGCAGATCAGATTTAGACCCCATCAGACGCTCTACGTGTTCACATTCTGAATGCTTACAAACTTAGTACACCCGAGTGTTGCATAAATTCAGCGATTTTTTAATTGGCTCAGTCGTGACTACGAAGGTAGATAACTCGAAATAGCA
>ENA-ORXR01002240-ORXR01002240.1-marine-metagenome-genome-assembly--contig:-NODE-2240-length-18744-cov-30.743933_pt1 | contig 18744 bp, 22 predicted proteins | sample MGYA00237866_ERZ511479 | MGnify/ENA metagenome assembly ERZ511479 | reverse complement strand
CCGAAATATCGCCTTACACAGCTACCAGCGAAGAACCTGAGGCCAAATCAAATCAACGGGTGAGAAATGCGGGCTAGGAGAGCGGGTTCCCGAGCCTACGCCATCCAGAGCGGTCGCAAGCGCCAGCACTCTAAACTTGGGTGGCGGGTCGGCCATGTTTTGGAGTGCTTCCGGCTTGCCGGAGCTTTGGATCGCGTCGAAGCAGGAACACGTCGGAGCGGCCCGGCCAGCGTGTTCCCGAGCCTACGTCATCCAAAGCGGTCGCAAGCGCCAGCATTCCAAACTTGGGTGGCGAGGCGGCTATGTTTTGGAGTGCTTCCGGCTTGCCGGAGCTTTGGATCGCGCCGGAACAGGAACACGTCGGAGTGGCTAGGAGAGCGGGTTCCCGAGCCTACGCAATCCAAAGCGGTCGCAAGCGCGCAAGCGCCAGCACTCCAAACTTGGGTGGCGAGGCGGCTGTGTTTTGGAGTGCTTCCGGCTTGCCGGAGCTTTGGATCGCGCCGGAACAGGAACACGTCGGAGTGGCCAGCTATAATTGGACGATCTGCTACACGCGCAGTCTCTCCACGGTAATGGTTCACATCGAACACGCATCCGCCCCAACTTCCTCCGCTGACCTCTTGAAGCGCGGCCCAGAGCTGGGTGTCTGCAGGAAAGTCGGCGTGTTGGGCTAGATAGGGGTCAGCTTGGCGCGAGCTCAAATTGGTGTTGGTGGTGATCGTGCCGTTGATGTTCCGAGTGTCGATTTCGACTTGGGTAATGTCGCCGTCGCGGAGCTCGCCGATCGGGCCGCCGCTCATGGTATCGGGACTGATGTGGCCGATGCAGGCTCCGGTCGATACGCCGGAGAATCGGCCGTCGGTAAGGAGTGTAACGTGCTTGCCGATCGGCAGGTACTTCAAGGCGATGGTGATCTGTGCGGTCTCGGGCATACCTGCGCCGAACCGGCCGATGCCGATCAACACCATGATGTCGCCCTTGCAAATGCGGTCGTCGCCTTCGGACTTTACGGCAGCCGGTCCAAGTGCGGTGGTGTGCAGAGTAAAGATCGACTCGCCACCGGAGTCGAGAACAGTTGGGTGGAGTCCATTAGGAGACGGTGTTTTCTAGAGTTCCGATACCAGCGATGGTGATGGCGATTCGGTCACCCGAGGCGAGCGTGAAGTCGGTTCCGGGAACGATGCCGGTGCCGGTCATGAGGAGTGCACCGTCTTCGAATTCGTTGTCGCGGAACAGGAACGCGGCCAGCTCGTCGTAGCCGCGTTTCAGTTGGGACAAGTCAGTGGCTCCTTCGAAGACTAACTCGTCTGAGCGTTCGATGGTGATCTGAATGCCGGTAGTCTCGTCTTTGGGAATCGCTGAGGCACCGACGACTAGGCACGGGCCGAGCGCGCAAGAAGCGCGGTAGACTTTCGCCTGTGGAAGGTAAAGCGGGTTCTCACCCTTGATCGAGCGCGAGCTCATGTCGTTGCCGATGGTGAAGCCGAAGACCTTGCCTGCCGAGTTGATCGCCAGAGCCAGTTCCGGCTCCGGCACATCCCAGGTCGAGTCCTCCCGGATCCCGACTTGATGAAGGTGGCCGCGCGCGCGTTTCGCTGTGGCTTTGAAGAATAGTTCAGGCCGCTCGGCCTCGTAGACCAAGTCGTAAAACCGGTCGCCGCCTGCCAGTTCGCTCTCTTCCATCCGCGCAGTGCGGCTCCGGTAGTAGGTGACTCCGGCGGCCCAGACCTCTTGGCTTTCCACGGGGGGCAGCCACATCTGGTCGAAGTTGCGCGCCTCATCCTCGGTAGCGGGCTCGCCGAGATCGGTCACCGCACGTGCCAGAAGCGCTTCAGGATCGGCGGCCTGGAATAGCGAGTCGAACGAGAATGGCTCGATCTTGACAGGAGGAGCATTTTCTTGGAGGACCAAAACGCCAATCTCGTAGTTGTAAACGTGGAACATCCTTGGGATAAGACGATTTTCCGAGCACGACTACAAGCACTGTGTGGCAATCCTCTCGACCTTGGCTCTGTGGGGCCCATTACACCCTGAACATAATTCGTGTATGACCAAGGCAAATACCTTGGATATCGACGCCTACGAAAAGCTCGAGTCGGCCAAGATCGGGCGTGAGTCATTTTCGTCCGTCGTTCACCGAACGTGCGAAGCGGAACGACCACCCACCAGTGAGGCCGTGGGAGGAGGTAGGCGCGTCATGATTCTGGACACGAATATCCCCATCATGCTGGAACGGGAGTCTCGTGCGGGAGTCGAGAGTCTCGGTAGCCAGTTCCTGCGCAGTCGGGGCATTGGACCCTCGAGGAGGGGCTGAACGACCCGGCCAACCACAGCCGCATCGCCGAGGAACTGGCGGTGTCGATCGAAATCGCGGCAAGGCCCAGAATTCCGGGAATCATCACCTTGTCCGGAAATGTCCGGGACGGGATCGTCGTCGAGGACCTCCAGGGAATCTTGGCCTAGCGGATCAGAAGGGCGTCGATCTGAACCTAGAACTACTCAACTCCAAGGTCGATGACCCCGGTTACGAGGCGGACAATACCACTTGGGGAGTCATGGTCTCCGAGCTCGCCGATCACAAGCGTTGCAAGCTCTTCTACGATGTTCAATTCGATCGTGTGGATGACATCTCCCTCTATAATCTGCGTGTGGTAAAGGCTACTGTTACGTCCAAGCCGATCTTCTATGGGTGGTGGAGCCCTACTTGGAAATCACCATGGCTCGGGCTGTCGATCGAACTCGACAGAGACGAAACGGTTACCGGAACGATCAAGTACATCCGGCCATTGCACGGCAAGGTGACCGCCCTGACAACCTGCCGATTGGTGTGAAGTTGTTCAAGGACGTGGACATCTCGAAGGAACTCACGTTCTCGCTTCGGGCGACTTCGGATGTATTTCTGGGCCAAACGACCGGCATCACTTGTCACGTCACGATCAACGAAGGCGACCAGTCGATTGTGCAGTCCTCTGGCATCGCCACGACGCGCATCGACCAGGAGCGGAAGTAGGTTGCACGGAATTTACTTCCCGGCGCCAGTTGTTTGAGGTAGGCTTTTTGTTGCGAGGAGACGAACACAGACATGGCCAAAAAGACAGGAAGTAACAAGAAGAAGCAATCTTCCGATTGCTACGAGATGAAGGAGAAGCTGAAACGCTCCGTTAAGAAACATTACGTGCGCAAGAAGGCGCTCGTGAAGCTGGAAAAGCGGGTCAAGTTGCTGGAGAAGGCTCTAGCCGAAGTCACGGCCCAGGCGAGGGGCAAGAAGAAGCCGAAGTCCAAATCGAAGCCTTCGAAAAAGAAGACTCCGGCGCAGAAATCGAAGCCGAAGACCAACAGCGCATTAGCGGAGTCAGCGGAGTCAGCAGTGTCGGCTGTGGTAAGAATCTCGAAGTCGGTCAGAAACCCGAACGTCCGCAAGGCGGCGACTAAGTCGGCCGCTCCTAAGCGCAAAACTACGGCGACGAAGAAGAAGGCAACCGCCGTCCGCAAGGCTCCTGCTGGGAAGGTAGCCAAGAAGGCACCTGCGCGGAAGTCCGCTACCGCCGCCGCAGCTCGGCCTCGGAAGGACGCCAAGCTCGGACTGGTCTACAGCAAGCGCCCGACTAACGCGGACGACTTGAAGCAGATCAGTGGCGTAGCCACGGTGATCGAGAAGAAGCTCCATGGCTTCGGTGTCTACAAGTTCTCTCAGATCGCCGGATGGACTCCCGCCATTGTCGATGAGTTCTCCCAGCGTCTCAGCTTCAAGGGTAGAATCCAGCGCGAGAAGTGGATCGCCCAGTGCAAGAAGCTGGCGAAGTAGCCACGAGCTAGGCTAAGCCGCCATATTTGGTAGGTCTTCCTCCTCTTGATCGGCGTGCCCTAGCGCCGCTAGGACGAGGTCGCGCCGGTGTCGAGCCAGCGACAGGCTTCCGGTGCTCAGGCTCTTGCGGATTCTCTGGACCTGGTAGCCGGGAGTGTGGACGGTGAACGCGATCGACCAGGATCCATTGTTGTTCCAGATGTTGTGATTCCGGTGCGGCAGGCTGGCGGGGATCGCGAGAGTGGAGTCCTGCGGAACTTTGGCAAGAATTGCGTCGGCAGCCAGCTGGTCGGCGTCGGAGAAGGCAATCGGGCGGGTTGGTTTCGGATAGGTCATTGGGATGCTCTGTGTGTGAGCACCGCCGACAAGTGGAAACCGGGATTCCTATCCCCCCGCGAATTCGGAAAGACAATCGTCCTGCGCGGGTTTTGCCTTTCTCCGGGAGGAGAAGAGCCGCATCGAGGAAGATCCGAAGATCAACCATGAAGCACCGATACCCGCATCGGTTGCCGGCTCGTAAGAGCCATCGGCGATGCTGTTTCTGTTGGTAGATTACCATTCGGAAACGATTGAGCAAATCAATGTCGTGTCATAAGGGAGCGACTCGACCGGGGCTAGTAGTGCGCCAAGTCTAAACTGGCGGACAGGAGCGCGACAGTTTAGTTTCATCCGGGACTTCCCAGAGCGGGCAGGGTAGGACGTGGGAGTAATGGGCGAGCGCTACTTAGAAGGGTTGGCGCTCTGGCAGGCCGAGGACGTCCTGCCCTACCAGAAGCACTTGGTAGGAGGGCAGAAAAGGACGGGAAACGCCCCTTCCTTGGTAGGGCAGGACGTCCCTGGCCTGCCGAAGGGAGCCCTAGCAACCGCTCCCGCGCTATCCAAGCCGCAGAACGAAGCACGTCACCAAAGTGCCAGCACTCCAGAGCCGCTCCGTGACCCAAGTTTGGAGTGCTGGCACTTGTGACGGTTTGGATTCCGCATGCTCGGAAGCACGCCTTACTACGCGAGAATGTCCTTCACGACATGCCTCGTGATCGAACCTGTTCATAACCGTTCGTTGCGTTCAGCCAACGTATGGTAAGATTATCGCCTTCGGGCCTTCGGGAATCCGTGGGCCGAATTTGGAGTGGAGGGTGGTTACTCCTTTTCTTCCGCCACGAACTTGAGCACGAGCGGACGGTGGTCGCTGGCGGCGTACCAGGCGCGGTCGGCGAGGATGTAGCTGTCTGCCAAGAGAATTTCGGGGACGAAGCTACGGCTGGCGAAGAGGAAATCGAAACGGGAGTATTGATCGGCAGTACCCCAGTAGTAGGTCCAGCGCTCACCGTCCTCGTCTTCGAGATCGATCGGCATCATGTAGTTTTTCGAGTTCGATCTGCCTCGGATGATGCCGATGGGCGGTTCGTTCTTGACGGCGTTGAAGTCACCGAAAATGACTAGGTTCTCGGTCGGGTCGGCGTTGAGGATGCTATCGACGTGATCGCGGAGCAGCTGTGCCTCGTTGCGTCGGATCAGGTCGTGGTCGGCTTCGCGAATCGGGCGTTTCGACTTGAGATGCACGCCGAGGATTCGAACGGCGTAGGAGTCAGTTACCTGAACTGTGGCGTCGATAATACCGCGACGGTGCTCGAACTCGGTGCCGTCGATGGAGTAGGTGAGTTTTGCCGGAGTGTTGGTCTCGGCGATCGGGTAGCGGCTGAGAATGGCGAGGTGACGGAATGGATCCGCCGCATCGAGCCAGTGGAGGTGAGGAAGGTCGATGCTTGCGGCCTTCAGGCGAGACTGGAGATCTTCGGCTTGGGCTTGGTCACCGATTTCGCTGATGCCAATGATGTCCGGCTTGATCTCGGTGAGGTAGCCGATGAGGGGCCCGATCTCGGCTTCGGGTTTCGGTGCGTCCTCGGTCTTTTCGCCATCGACCCAACGGTCCATGGTGAGGTAGTTTCTCAGGTTGTAGCCTACGAGGGTGACGGTCGGCGCCTCCTTTGCAAGAAGGTTGGCTGCTAGGATCACGGCTAGGCCGAGGATGGTCCAGACGCGTGCGGCGGTCGTTAGCATGACTTTATGCGTCGTGTTCTTGGGTCTTGCGCCTGCGGGGGTTGGTGTCGAGTTTGGAGACCTCTTCGATCTCCTTACCGGCCTCGCGGATCTCGTGCTCGAACTCGTCCTTCGCCTTGCGGAATTCTCCCATGCTCTTGCCCATGCTCCGTGCGAGTTGAGGCAATTTCTTTGCGCCAAAGAGAAGGAGAATGACGACGAAGATGACGCCCATTTCCATCGGGCCGAGCGGGCCGAAGGCAAGGGTGATTGGTAGCATGGTCATGGTGAATGCTAGTGGCGGCGCTGGGGGATGCAAAACGAAAGTTTGTTCGCCCTTGCCCAGAGTCCTACCCGCCGCGAAGTTCGACAACAATGTCGGGCACAGAGAACGCGCATAGCACAGAGCTTCTTGGAATGGTGCGGTTTTTCTCTCGACTGGGGATTTCCCGGGGTTTCCGAGGGCTGTATCTGGCGGGGGAACTCCCTGAGACTGTGGCGGGCAAGCCGGTGCTGTTTTGCCCGAACCATAGCAATTGGTGGGATGGCTTTATTGCTGCGGTCATCCATCCGGGTTTGGCCGGAGACCGCGAGTTCGGCCTACTGCAGGAGGAGGAGCATCTGGATCGTTACGCGTGGTTTCGGAGAGCGGGTGTGCTGGGAATCGATCTGCGATCGTCGCGGGCCGCGCTGGGCGGAATGCGTGCGGCGCTGGGATATCTGGCTCGGGGCGATGGGGGCTTGTGGGTGTTTCCGCAGGGTGTGCTACTGGATGCCGCGGAGCCAGTGGTGTGCCGGCCGGGGGCCTCGTTCCTCGCCAAGCGCGCTGAGGCGGTGGTGTTGCCGGTGGGGATCCGCTACTCATGGATGCGGGAGTCCAAGCCGACGATCATGGTGCGAATTGGTGATCCTTTGGAGAAGCCTGAGCCTGCGGAGTTGTCGGCGGCCATGACCGCTGTGCTTGAGCAAATCGACGCGGACTGCCGCTCCGAGAATCTCTCTGATTACGAGCGGGTTGCGGGCGGGTCGGTATCAATCCATCATTACTGGGACCGGTTGCTCGAACTGGTAAGGGGAAAGGCGGGGGACTGATGGCGGAACTCGTTTACCATGTCGTAATTCTTGTCGGGGTGTTGGGCCTTTTGGGCAATACTTATCTCAATATGCTGGTTATCCCGACCGCCCGGCGTCGTGAGCCGATGCGCGAAGAGAGTGATCCGCCGTTGGTTTCGGTGCTGGTTCCGGCGCGCGACGAGGAGGGCAAGATCGGGCGGTGTGTGGCATCGCTTCTGGCTCAAGACCACCCTCGGGTTGAGGTCTTCGTGCTGGATGATGGATCGACCGATGGGACTCGATCCGAGGCACTAGAAGCAGGGCTGCCCGAATCGAATCTGCTCTCTGGCGTGGAACTCCCCGATGGCTGGGCGGGAAAAAACTGGGCTTGCCACCAGCTGTCGAAGAAGGCGACGGGAGACTGGCTGCTGTTCACCGACGCCGACACGATTCACGAACCCCACTCGGTCACTGGGGCGTTGGCCTTGGCTCAGGAAGAGGGCGCGACCTTGTTGTCGGCCTGGCCGTTGCAGCGGATGGGATCGTGGTCGGAGCGTTGGATCATTCCGCTGATCTACCTGTTGGCCGCTGGTATGCTTCCCCATGTCGGACAGTGGTTGGCGCGTCGAGTCCCCTTGCTCGTCGGTCTTCTGCCCAAGTCGATGGTGCGCACTCTCGGTGCTGCCAATGGCCAGTTTATGTTCTTCTCTCGGGTAGGCTACGACTTGGTGGGCGGCCATGCGTCGTGCCCGGATCATCTGGTCGAGGACGTGGCGTTGGGCAAGGCGACGATGGCTGCCTTGGCGGAAGGTGGTCGATTGGTCAATGTCGATGGCCAGCAGCTACTTACCTGCCGGATGTATCGCGACTGGGATGGGGTGCGCGAGGGATTCGCCAAGAACCTGCGTCCGGTGTTCGAAGACTCCGGGCTGCAGTTTTTCCTCACCGGAGTCTACCAAATCTGTTGTCAGGTGTTGCCGTTCGTCTTTCTGTTCTTCGCCAAGGGCCTGGTCTTCTGGCTGGTCTTTGCCCAAGTGGTCGGTATTCTGCTAGTGCGGGTGATCCTGGCCCTGCGGTTCGGATCGCCGCTTCGGGTGATCTTGGTTCACCCACTGAGTATCCTGCTCGCCTGTAGTATCGCCATGCTTAGTTGGTGGCGGGCACGGACCGGCAAGATCCGCTGGAAGGGGCGTGGATACAGTGGATTGTAAGGACTTATTATTTGGGGAGAATAGGGGTGGGCTGACGTCGAAATCATTGAAAATGAGGCTGTCGTTTCCGAAATTCGTGGTGATCTCGGTGGTGAGGACATCTGTTCGGATTTCGATTTTCTGATGAGGAGTCATGCCATGGACGAAGCGTAGTCGCCAACGACCCTTGAGGTCTCAGCATCACCGCCACCTTACCAAAAAGAATTGCGGCCTTCTGTTTCGGAGTCGTCGATTTTAACAACTCCCTCCAATAGCTGATGTTACTCCGTTACTCGAGCTCAGTAGCGTATTGATCGCCTTTACAAAAGGCTGCGCGACATGCCCGCTGAGGTCAATGTCCCCGATCTTTCCGATGACTTTTGGGTTCAGAAATTACTGATCGATTCTGGTTGCCTAGTGGACGTGCGATCTACGCAGGGAGCCACATCATTGCTGAACGCGGTTCAAAGCAAGGGACTCAGCCAGGCAAGGTTCCTTCTGACAGATGGAGCGGATGCCGGAGCGAAAGACGGTAGAGGATTCAGGTCGCTGCATCGCGCTGCAGAGATGGGTCTTCCTGAGTTCGTCGAACTCTCAGTGGCCAATGGTGCAGATCCGAAACCGAGGCAGAAGGCCCTACTCCTTTTACTTTGGCTGAAGGCGGAAGGTATGCGGCGATAGTGGAGTTGCTGAGAGGCAAGGAATAGCGAAGCGAGCGGCATCGTGTATCACTCGACTACTGCCGGGGCCTTGGGTAGTTCTTCGGCCTCGGGTTCTTCGTGCAGTCGCCGGAATTCCCGGTAGGCGTCGCGGTAGCGGGGGGCGAGGCTGAGGGCATCTAGGAGGTGTCGTCGGGCGGCTTCGTCGTTCTCGCCGATCTGGAGGCGGCCGATGTGGTAGTGGGCCTGAGCGGGGTTGTTGGGGCCGAGGGCGAGCCAGCTTTGGAACCGGCTCAGAGCCTTCTCCGGTTGTTCGAGTTTCTCTTCGGCCATGCCTTGAAGAAAGTGGAGTCTTGGAAGCATGGGATTGATGGCGAAGGCTCTGCTGGTGAATTCAGCGAGGTCGGACCAATTCTCGGCATCGAAGGCTAGGTCGGCGAGACGGCGGAAGGTGGTGAGGTCTTCCGACGAGTGTTCGGCTATGTGGCGGAGGGCTTCGGTTTCGCCGTCGGCATCGCCTTGGCCTGCTCTGGCACGGGCGAGCAGGACGTAGCCGTTGTTCGGGCCAGTGTCTTCGGGGTAGAGCTGGATGAGCCGTCGGGCGATGCCTTCGAGCTCTTCCCAGCGCGACTGGTCGGCGAAGGCCCGTGCGTTGAGGAGCATGAGTGAGCGGTTGTTCGGCTTCTCCCGCATGGCGGTTTCGGGGTCAAAGAGGTCGCTTTCTTCTGGGGAAGTCCAATCGACATTCGGTCCGAGAGCGAGTGCCTTGGCCTGGGCGAACTTGCGGAAGTCTTTGTTCAGTTTCGATAGGTTGCCGAACTCGGTGGTCAGCGATTCCTCATCGGTCTGGCCTTCGCGCATATGGTCCATGACGCGTAGCAGAGCATCATGGCCGTGCTCTTGGACGATGAAGGCGACGACTAGTGAACTTTGGTAGTAGGCGAATCCGATATCGACGGAGCCGCTGAAGGCACCACTGAGTTCGTCGATCGGGACAAGGCCGTCTTGTTCGAGAATGAAGGTGCGATAGGTGGGCGTCATCTGTTGCCCCCAAGTCGGGTCGCGGAGGGTCTCTTCGTAGACGGAGATGCCTTCGCTGAGCCAGCGGGGCATGCGGTTGCGCGTCGCACCGAGGGTGATGACGTGGCACATCTCGTGCCACAGGGTGGCCTTCCAATTGTTCTTCCGTGCGCCGAGGCCGCCGGGGGAGTTCATCGTGACCACGCTGCCGAAGCAGGCACCGAGAAGGCCTTGTCCACCAGGGGTGCCTAGAGTCCGGACGGCGAAGTCCTGCTGCTTGTCGAAGAACTCGACGATGGTGTCGCGAGCTGGGAGGTGGCGGTATTTTTCGCCGAGGTGCTGGCGGGCTTCGACCAGCAAGTCGGCGGCGTCTTGTCCGTAGACCTGGGCTTCGACTTCTGGGAGTCTGAGGAGGAATCCGGGAACACGAACCTCGGTGAACTTTTTCAGGTTCTTCTCTAGCCGTTCCAAGTTAAAGGCGAGGACACTGTAGGGATCTTCCTTGCGGACTTCTTTGACGGCGGCCCAGGCAGCCGCTTCGTCGCCGGTGCGGAGCAGGTTTTGGGCGAGTTCGATCTTGGCTGGGGCGAAGTCGGGGTCCATGTCGAGGGCGCGCTTCTGCGCTTCTGCGGCGGGTTCAAAGCGATACTTTCTGGCCAGCCGAAGCCCGATGGTGTGGTCGACGACTGGATTCTCCGCCCAGCGTTCGAGGGCTGCGGATCGGTGCACGGCCGCAGCTTCGTCTCGGCCTCGGATCTGGGAGATGGCGGAGAGGAAGGCGTGAGCCTCGGGGTGGTCGGCGCAGGTATCGAGAACCTCCTCGGCTAGTTCGGTCGCCGCCTCGTAGTCTTCTTCGTCGATCTTGTAACTGGCGAGGAGGAGCAGCGCGCCGGCGTGGTTCTCCTGACGATCGAGGCATTGTTTGAGTGCCTCGCGGGCGCCATCGGGATCGGTAGGGCCGATCGACTGGGCTAGCCCGAACAGGATATCTGCGTTGTCGGGATGCTTTGCGACGGCCGCGCGGTAAGTCTTGGCGGCGCGGGCGAAGTCGCGTTTGTCCAAGGCGACTTGGCCGGCGGCGATCCAGGCGTCGGCCATTCCGGGTGCGGCGTCGGTCGCTGGGTCGAAGTAGCTGTGGAGCACACGAGACGGGTCGGCACCGAGAGCGATGGCCGCCTTGCCCAAGGCGAGCTGGATGAAGGGATCCTTGCGATCAGTATTGCTGTCCCGAGCGATGGTGTTGACCTTTTTTAGCAGGTCGTCGGAGTCTTGTTTCTTGCCAAGGCGACGGGCGTAGTCGGCGGCAATGACTAGGGCTTCGATGTCCTGAGGAAACTTTTCGGCAATGGCACTGGCGCGAACCTGAGCCTCCTCCGCATGTCCGGACTTCCACTCGGCACTACAGAGAACACGGGCGACAAGGATTTCTCCGACGCCGAGTGGGTAGCGCTCGAACATCGTGCCGATCTTACGAGCCCGGTCGTAGTCGCCGTCGTCGTAGGCCTTGAGAAGCGGGCGAATCAATCGCTCGATCTGCGCCATTTCTGCGGCTCGCTGGGCGTGGGTAGCTGGCTGAGCGAGGACGGAGCTGAGAAGGACCAGAAGGGCCCCGCGGAGAAGGAAGGATGAGAGAAACGACACGACCTGTGAGCTAACACGATCTGAGTCGTCGGGTAAAGCAGGCGAATGATGTTTCGTCCGGGTCCAACGACGAGGCCCTGATCGGATTTAAGCAAGGCTTGGAGTTCTGGTATTCTTGAACCAGCAGGTGGATAGTGTAACGGCTTTGCCGTTGCTTAGGAATGACTGACGACGACCGAGAATGCTATGAATCGCTGGGCTGGCACGATCTTATGACGCCAAGAGTCATCTGCGAGATCTTGAGGACGCTGGGTCAAGGCTTCTGGTCGAAACTCCCTCTACGTTGAATCAAGATCCCATTACTGCGACCTGTGGCGGTTCGTTTGGGAGCGCCAATCAGTTACATATCTTGACTCACAAGAACGACTCCGAACTTTTTCAGCAGGTGATGCGAGACTGCTTTCTTGTCGATTCCAGGAACGAAGACCGGCCATTGATTGAAGTTTTTCGATCCTTCGGGCGCCACGAGATCGAGTAGCCCGTCGTGGCCTGCCTGGCGATCGACTACTTCCGGGTGTGGGGCGGCGAGGTTGGTGGTCTCGCTAGGGTCCTTCGACAGGTCGTAGAGTTCCACTCCGTCGGTGCCGAAATCCATGAGGAAGCGGTGCTTCTTCTTCGGCGCGCGTGCTGGCTGCAGATACTTCCACTTGGCATCCCGGATGCCCACTCCCTCGCCGGCGCTGTGGTCGTGGATGTAGGTCTTGCGCGCACCGGTATCCGACTTGCCCAAGAGTAGATCGACTTGGTCCACACCGTCGATGGGACGATCGGTCGGTGCCTTGAACCCGCAGAGGCTGGCGAGAGTAGGCAGCACGTCGAGGGTGGTGAACAAGGCGTCAGAAGTCCGACCAGCGGGGACCTTTCCCGGCCAGCGGACGATGCAGGGACCGCGCGAGCCGCCTTCGTAGGCCGAGCCCTTGCCGCCGCGAAGTTCGCCCGGGCTTCCCCAGAAGATCGAGCCTTCCGGGTGTCCCTTCTTTGAATCACTATAGGCCGTCTGGCACCACGGGCCGTTGCCGGACGTGAACAGGACCAGGGTGTTTATCGCGGTAGCCAAGCTCGTAGACCACCGCGAGAAGCTGGCCGGGTTCCTCGACGACATCCCCACACAGGCCACCGTCCGACTTGCCGAGGAACCCGGGCGAAGCATCGACGATGGTATGCATAATGGTGTGGCCAAGGTAGAGGACGAACGGCTTGTCCTGATCGGGCCGGTCGCGGAGAAAGCCGATCGCCTTGTCCGTGTAGAGACGGCTGAGACTGCCCATATCGTCGGTCATTCCGGCAGGCTTGTTGTTGGCGTGGAAGTGGACCTTGCCCGCGTCGATGTCCCCAAGCGCACCGAAGTAGGTATCGAATCCCTGTGAAAATGATCAGTATATTAGGGCGAACGGGAGTGTTGCGGTGCGGAGAGCAGGACCCAAAGTGGCAAGTCCGAGAATGATAGGGGCAAGGCGGAAAATCCTGATCCCCGCAGGGAACCTCTCCGGTTATGTCCATCTTTCTCGTGGAGAAAATTTCCACCGAAGGGTTTTGGCGCGATGGCCGTGCGACGACGCCTTCACTGGCTTAGCCCTCACTTCACTCCACCGCCGGAAGACGACGATCATCCCGACTTGCAAACCACCTCAGACTAACGACAATCTCAAGCTGATCGGTAGCCACCAAAATTAACGACTTCTGAGACACCGCCAGTCTTGTTTAGCATCGACCGTTTCCCAGCATGGGTTCCAAGGACATGGAAATACAGACTCTACTCAAACGACTACTTCTTCTGAACACGATTCTCGTTTGCTTATCGCCTGTGGTTTTTTTTCTCACAGGGATAAACCCGTTCAGTGAAGGTGGGGTGATGACCTTCGTGTCTGCAATTCAGTTGCTCGCCATATCTAGAATCACCTACAAGATCGCTCAGGCACGCAAGACAGCGAAGACCCAGTCATTCTGGCTTGGAGCACCGTTGATCTGGATGCTTGTCTGCATTGGCTTTGCATTCCTGGCTATGGATGAAGCCCTCTATATCCACGAACAAATCGACGAACTAATCCATCACGTTCTCGACATGAAGGAGACTGGCCTGACGGACCGTATCGACGACATCATCGTGGGCAGCTATGGACTTATAGGCCTCGCCGTGCTGTTCGCCTTTAAGAACGAAGTGAAAACCTGTATCAAACGCTTTTCATTTTTTATCATCGGATTCGCCCTGTTGTTTACGATGGTCGGCCTAGATATACTTACCAACAGGAACGACATTTTCCTGATGTACTTCGACGAAACCACAGCCGACACACTCATGTATTGGCTGTCCACAGCCGAAGACGGCATGAAACTCTTTGCCGAAGTATTCTTTATCGTCGGCTTCTATTCTGCCTTGCTGAAAGCGAGAAGCCTTAGGGCGCTTCCTGCTGCCTGATGCACGCAGCCCTACCCCCCAAACCCGAGGATATGCCCACCCGGCACCTGCCGGCACCTGCTCCTCGTTGTGCGTGATGTCTTAGAAGCCGAGTCGGCGAAGAGTAACCTCAACGAGATCTGGAACGAGATCCCCGAAGAGTGGCTGATCGATTCCCACGGCGATCCACGGTCAGGGTTGAATTGAGCCGAGGTCGGGACAATCTTAGCCGGATAGCCCACGCACGTGGCGCGGCGGTCACCGACGACCTCGCCGCATGACTGGAAAACGCGTGCGAGCGCTTCGTTCGTCGGGCCGCACACTCCAAGCCGAACTCGGCGGTGAACCGGGACTAACGGAGCGGGTGAATCCCCTGATCCACGAGTGGAATCTGAACGCACGATCTTTGAAAATAAAAAGGTAGGCAACCAGAGCTGCAACGTTCAATTCCCATTTATCGACACAGACTTCAGACCAAGGCCTATATTAGGTCGAAACCGAAGCCGGAATCGTCCTTCCCAATCGTGCCATCGAGCCCTTCACCTCGGGCAAGAAACTCCGATGAAAATTCAGGAGCACTGAGCACGGCGACGTATGGCTGATGCAGGCCTGCAGCCACGAGGAAAAGAACCTCCGGCCCGAAACCCTGCTTTCCCCCTCAAGTTTCCCGATGACAACTACGAACGGGCCGACGTCGCGAACAGCCCACGCGAAGATTTCCTCAGCGCAGGAGTCGAGGTCGTTGCCATAGACTTGAAAGCTCGCGTGCGCAATCCACTCGGATGGACTCGCTACTTTCCTGAGCGTAGCCTGGCCTCCAAGACCTCCGGCAGGCCGAACTCGGTCAGATCTACCAGTGCGCGGGCACGGGCTTCGGGAGAGCTGGACTGGAGGCCGTTAAGGCGGGCGGCGACGGTGGAGTCGGCGAACGACTTGATGCCAGGGTAGGTCTCGTCGAGGAAGGCGCGGAGGTCGTCGCGCGAGCTGATGGCGTATTTTTGGTGGTATTTTTCGGCGAGGGTGAACTGCTCGATCGGGACGATTTGGCTGCGGACTTGTTCGACCGTCATGCCTTGCGCAGCGGCGTGGGATTCGAGCGACTGTTGGGCCAGCTGTTGTTGCTCTTCGTTACGCGGAAAGACGGCGATCATGTACTGCCGGCTGGGGGCTTGGTAGCGGCACGAGTGGGACTTCCAAAAGAGCGTCAGGAAATCACTGTAGCTCAGAACCGACGGATCGTAGTCGATCGAGATGCCTTCGGTGTGATCGCCGATAGATTGGTAGGTCGGGTGGGCGGTGGCACCGCCGCAGTATCCGACCCGGGTGCGCAAGACTCCATTCATGATTCCGAACTCGGAATCAGGCGTCCAGAATCAGCCGAGGCCGAAAGTCGCGGTCTCGAAGGCAATTTCGGACAACCGCTTGTCGAGCGGTAGGACGGTGGCGTCAGATTTGTCGTTCTCGACCGGAAGATGGATGGAGGAGTTCATGGGACAAACAAACCACAGGCGGTGGCTTGAAGGAACCACTAATTCATCTCGGCTTCGTAGACCAAGGACTTCGCGGTGGGTTCGACGTAGTCAGCTCTTGAACCGAAGTGGTGGCCGTGAAGCCGCGTGCCATCGAGTCACATGATGTCGATCTTGCCGCCGAATTCGCGGAAGCGCTTGGCGAGAATTTCGGTGTTCTCCTTCGGTGGCACCACCACGTTAATACCGGAGACGAAGTGCAGCAGCGAGATCCCTGCTTTGTCAGAAGAATGAGAAACCGGCCGATCCTAGCTTAAATCATCCCTCCTTTAGCCGCCCGCCACTTCAACCAAATCCAAAACGAAACAACACCTCGAATCTGACCTTACCCACTTTTACAGAAGAAAAGTTGCCCTACCGAACCAGGAATAGAAGGGAACCCAACTTGATTTTTCCAACCTTGAATTTTCAGAGCCTTGGCTGACGGAAAAGATTAAAATTCAACCGACCGCTTCATGAATCTCACCGGACATCAACTTCTCGACACCAGCACCTCTGCCGAAGGCTCAACCACTTTCACCGCCAAGAACCCAGCAGGCGGTGTTGAACTCCCCACGGCCTTTCACGAGGCCACAGCGACAGAAATCGACAAGGCCTTACAGCTCGCCCAGACCGCAGCCATCCCACTCCGTAAACTCCCCGCAAGCCAACGGGCGGACTTTCTCGAAGCCATCGCCGATGAGATCGAAGCCCTCGGCGACGCCCTACTCGAACGCGCAGGCCAAGAAACCGGTCTTCCAGCTCCCCGCCTCGCGGCTGAACGCGGCCGCACCATCGACCAAGCCCGCGCCTTCGCCCACCTAATCCGCGACGGAAACTGGGTCGATGCGCGAATCGACCGCGCCCAGCCCGACCGCGAACCATTCCCCAAACCAGACGTGCGCTCGCTTCTCCAAGGCGTCGGGCCCTGTGTCGTCTTCGGAGCTAGCAACTTCCCGCTCGCCATCTCGGTCGCCGGAGCGGATACCATTGCCGCGCTAGGTGCCGGTTGCCCAGTGGTCATCAAGGCGCATCACGGACACCCTGGAACCTGTGAATTGGTCGCTTCCGCTGTTCTCGCCGCAGCCAAGAAGACCGGCATGCCTGAGGGCACGTTCTCCCTCGTTCAAGGTGCCTCCCACGAGACCGGAGCAGCTCTTGTCCAACACCCACGGACCAAGGTCGTCGCCTTCACCGGATCCCTCGCTGGGGGTCGAGCTCTCGCCAATCTATGCGCCGCCCGTCCCGAGCCGATCCCGTTCTACGGCGAACTCGGCAGCACCAACCCAGTCTTCCTTCTTCCCGGTGCTCTGAGCGAACGAGGCAGCGACATCGCCGAAGGATTCATCGGCTCGCTGACACTCGGTGTCGGCCAATTCTGCACCAATCCCGGTCTCGTCGTCGGCCTAGCTGGCGAACAACTCGAGAACTTCAAGTCCTCCGCCGCCGGTGGTATCCTCGGCTCCACTCCAGCCACCATGCTTCATGCGGGTCTCCACTCTGCCTACATCAACGGTGTCGAACGGCTAGCCAACACTCCTGGTCTCTCGCCCCTAGCCGAGGCCGCTGGTGCCGATCCAGCCCAGAGCCACGCAGCCCCCACGCTATTCGAGACCGACGCCGCAACCGTCCTAGGCGACCGCTCGCTCCAAGAGGAAGTCTTTGGCCCAGCCTCGACCATCGTCGCCTGTGCAGACAAGAACCAGCTACTCGCCTTCGCGGAGCAAATGGACGGCTCCCTTACCGCCACCATCCACGGCACCGACCAAGACTTGGCCGAGCACACGGACCTAGTCGCCCTACTCGAAGAAAAGGTCGGTCGCTTGGTATTCAACGGCTTTCCCACCGGCATCGAGGTCTGCCCGTCCATGCACCACGGCGGCCCCTACCCCGCCAGTACCCACGCCCACTTCACCTCGATCGGCACCCGGACCATCACCAAATTCACCCGCCCAGTCTGCTACCAAGGCTTCCCACAGAAAGCACTCCCAGCCGAACTTCAGGATGCCAATCCGATGGGAATTCAGCGGATGGTCGATGGAGAGGCGGATGGGGCAACGTCTTAGACGGCAAAGCTATCTCCGTTCTTGCGCTGACGAAAGTGCACGCATTCCGATCAGGAACCAGCATGACCAAAAGAAAACGAGGCAAGTTCAGCGCAGAAGAAGAAGTAAGAATCCTGCGCCTACATCTACTCGAGGGCACTCCAGTCAGTGAGGTTTGCCGCTCCGAGGAAATCAGCCCGACTTTGTTCTACCAGCAGCAGAAGACCTTCTTCGATGAAGGAGCGGCGGCCTTTGATCGAGATCGTCGGGGCCCGGACCCGAAAGACAATCGGATCAGCGACCTCGAAACCAAACTCAACCGCAAGGTGGCCGCTATCGGTGAGCTAGCACAAGAGCTAGTCGAGGCAAAAAAGCCACCTGGGGGATGGTGAGAAGGCGCTGGTTGGAACCCGATCTACGCAACCGAGCCGGATGGCCAGTGCATTTGGATTCCACGCGTTGAGAATGTCTGCCTCATACGGCCTCAACGCCATACCGTTACCGTAGAAGGCCGACATAGGCGAGCCCCACGCACGCCCAGCGAGGATCTGGAGTCGGAAAAATACCGGAACCTACATCCACCAGACCCAGAAGATAGGCAGGATCAGCAGACCGATGAAGAAGAAAAATCGGCCCTGATTGGTACTGAGTTCTTTGGAGGGCGGATAGCGGTTCATAGCACGACCGTAGCGATACAATAGAAGAGCGTTCCCCCGCTAGCCCGGTGGGGCAAAAGTAGCCGCTCCAACCGGTGCCACCTCTCCTCAGTTCCGAGCCGCCGAAAGACCTCATTTTCCTGTTGAAAACCTCCGCACCACGCGCTTTCATGCACCTCTCACAGCGGGCAGGATTGCCCGTTTACGAGGTGAACGGCAGGGTAGCTCAGGGGTAGAGCAGAGGACTCATAAGCCTTTTGTCGGGAGTTCAAATCTCCCTCCTGCCACCACCTCGCCCTCAACGACTTACGGGAGTTGAGATTCTGTCTGAAACGGTTTGAGCAGCTAGGGGGTAGTAGGATAGACAATCGACCAACTTTCTCTGAAGGGATCAGCTCGACCTTCGGTAGCTTCGCGAAATCCGCTAGCCGCCAATCCCGCTACGCCCCTCGGAGGAGCTTAGTAGTTTCGACTGCCAGTCGAGATCCGGGTAGCCGAGGCTTCAAATACACCAGGTGTTACCCATGTCCTGACGTCCTAACACTTACGCGTTAACTATGTCCTGATAGCTCCCCCTGCATCCCGTATCCCGTATCCGTATCCCGTATCCCGTATCCCGTATCCCGTATCCCGTATCCCGCATCCCAAAATCCGTACACAAAAAAGCCCCGCTGCGGTCTTGCGACAGCAAACGGGGCTAATATTAGACTGGCAACGCCCTACTCTCGCATAGCC
>ENA-ORXR01002238-ORXR01002238.1-marine-metagenome-genome-assembly--contig:-NODE-2238-length-18768-cov-17.126799_pt1 | contig 18768 bp, 18 predicted proteins | sample MGYA00237866_ERZ511479 | MGnify/ENA metagenome assembly ERZ511479 | reverse complement strand
TTTTGCATCATTCCTTACGGGCGCGGAAATTCGCGGTCCGTCCCGGCAGGCGAAATCGTCGGCTCCGTCAAATCTCTTGTTCGGCAGGGCTTTAATGAGGTTGTATTGACGGGCGTTGATCTGTCGAGCTGGGGAACAGACCTCCCCGGAACGCCGCCGCTCGGCGATCTGGTGCGGCGCATTTTGAAATTCGTGCCGGGGCTTCCGCGTCTTCGCCTGTCTTCTATTGATCCGGCTGAAGTCGATGACGTTCTATTCGACCTGCTGACCACCGACACGCGCATGAGCCCTTATTTGCATATGTCTTTGCAATCGGGCGACGACATGATTTTGAAACGGATGAAGCGCCGCCATTCGCGCCAAGACGCGGTTGCGCTCTGCGCAAAGCTGCGCGCGGCCCGTCCGGAATTCACATTCGGCGCAGATATTATTGCCGGCTTCCCGACCGAGGACGATGCGATGTTCGAAAATTCACTCAGCATCATTTCCGAGATCGGCATTCCGTGGCTGCACGTCTTTCCCTTCTCCCCGCGCGCAGGCACGCCCGCCGCAAAAATCCCGCCAGTCAACGGCGTTATTGTTAAAGCCCGCGCGAAAACACTGCGCGAGGCAGGAGCAGCGGAAAAAGCCGCGCATCTGAAAACCCGCATCGGGCAGGAAGACAAAGCTCTGTTTGAAGAAACGACGTTTGGAAGACTCCCCGATTTTTCTATGGTGAAGGTGGACAATCCAGCTCCCGCAGGTAGCTTAGCGCAAATTCGTATTTTTGATGCGACTCCTGAACATTTGATAGGACAGGTCATTGGCTGAGAAAAAGAAAAAAGGCTTTCTGAGTAAGCTTGGATTTAAGTCTAAATCGGACAAGCTCGCCGAGGAGGCCGCCGCGAAAGCGGCAGCGCAACAACTTGTCGACGACAAGATGGCGGCGCGTATGGCCGCGATTAACGCCGCCGCGCTCGCCTCTGCCCGAAAGCAAGATGAAGCCTCCCAAGGTTTAAGTCCGGAAGAAACAGCGGCTCGTGAGTTAGAGGAAAAACGCCTCGCCGAAATTCAGGCCGCCCGCGATGTCGCCCGCGCCAAACAGCTCGCTGAAGAACGCGCGCGCAAAGATCAACTCGCCGCCGAGGAAGCGGAGCGTCTTGAGCTTGAGACCAAGAAACGCGAAGAAGAAGACGCCGCTCGAAAAGCAGAAGACGCGCGCCTTGCCGCCGAGGCCGAAGCCAAACGCGCCGCTGAAGAGAAAACCAGACACGAAGCGGAAGCTCTTGAGGCCGCGCGCATCAAGGCAGAGGAAGAGGCTGCCCTCGCAAAGGCCAAATCTGAAACGGAAGCTGCGGAGCTAAAAGCCAAACAAGCCGCAGAAGCCAAAGCCCGCGAAGAGGCGCGTCTTGCAGAAGAGGCGCAGCGCAAAGCTGATGAAGCTGAGCGCATTGAAGCTGAACGCGCCGCCCGCGAAAAACTAGAGGCTGATCGGATTGAAGCCGAGCGCCTTGCCGCAGAAAAAGCGGAAGGTGACCGCCTGAAACGCGAAGCCGAGGAAGCGGATCGCCGCGCCCGCATCGCCGAAGAAAAAGCCTCTCGCGACATCGCAGAACGCGAGGCGGAAGAAGCTGCGCTGGCCAAACGCGCGGCTGACCGGAAAGCGGCCGGCCTGCCGGAAATCGAGCCCGAGCCGGAACCCCTTGCCGAGGGCGGGTTTCTAGGCCGCATCTCAGCGGGCCTTCGAAAATCCACGACGCGTATGACGGATCAAGTCGGCGCCGCCTTCACAAAACGTAATCTCGACGAAGAGGCGATTGAAGAACTTGAAGATATCCTCGTCATGTCCGATCTCGGCTATAGCGTTGCGTCGAAAGTGACCGACCGTTTGCGGGAAGATAAATTTGATAAGCAAGTCACAGACCTTGAGGTGAAAATCGCCCTCGCCGATGTGATTTCAGACATTCTGACGCCGCTAGAGCGCCCCATTGTCTTCGGCATGGCCAAGCCGCAGATCATGCTATTTGTTGGCGTGAACGGCTCCGGAAAAACCACGACGCTTGGCAAAATTGCTAAGAGCTATACCGACCAAGGCAAGAAGGTTCTCATCGCGGCGGGCGATACATTCCGCGCCGCCGCCGTTGAGCAGCTGACCGTCTGGGGAGAACGCGCTGGCGCGCCCGTCATGAGCGCGACCCCCACCAAAGACGGCAGAGGGGCCGACGCCGCTGGCCTTGTCTTTGATGCTATCCAACGCGCTAAAAATGAGGATGTTGATATCTTGATGATCGATACGGCGGGCCGCCTTCAAAACCGTACGGAGCTGATGGATGAGCTCTCGAAAATCATTCGCGTTATTCGCAAACAAGACGCCACCGCGCCGCATCACTCAATCCTAGTGCTCGACGCAACGGTTGGACAAAATGCGCTGCTGCAAACAGAGGCCTTCAAAGATACCGCCGATGTCACAGGCCTTATCATGACGAAGCTGGACGGCACGGCCAAAGGGGGCGTCCTGGTGGCGCTGTCTGACAAATATGGATTGCCCATCCACCATATCGGCATTGGAGAACGTATTGAAGATCTAGAAAATTTCAGCGCCCCGGTGTTTGCTGCGGCCCTGTCAGGTGTTGCCGACGCGTTGCAGGCATAATAGCATTAAACGCGCGGCTTACGTCCTAAACCTTACTGACGCGCCCTAGTCGCGGAGCAATTCATTCACGCCCGTCTTAGAGCGCGTTTGCGCGTCGACAGTTTTAACGATGACCGCGCAAGACAGGCTGTGACTGCCATCCTTTGACGGTAGATTGCCGGGCACAACCACAGAATAAGCGGGAACTTCGCCGTAGGAAATCTCGCCCGTCGCGCGGTTATAGATCTTTGTCGATTGCGAAATAAAGACGCCCATGGAGAGCACTGAGCCTTCGCGGACGATAACACCTTCAACAACTTCCGACCGCGCGCCGATGAAGCAGTTGTCTTCGATAATTGTCGGGTTAGCCTGCAATGGCTCTAAAACGCCGCCGATACCGACACCGCCGGACAGATGCACATTCTCGCCAATTTGCGCGCAGGAGCCAACCGTTGCCCACGTATCGACCATTGTGCCTGACCCGACATTCGCGCCAATATTCACATAGGACGGCATCAGCACCGCATTGGGCGCAATGAAGGAGCCGCGGCGAACGGCGGCGGGCGGGACGACGCGAAAGGCGGCTTTGGCAAAATCGTCTTCGGTCCAGCCTTCGAATTTGGAGGCGACCTTATCGTAAAAGTGACCGTTTTGAGGTCCGCCCGTCATCATCGCATTTGGATGCAGACGAAAGCCCAGAAGCACCGCTTTCTTCAACCATTGATGCACGACCCAATCGCCATTCCCGGCCTTGGATGCCACACGATATGTGCCGTTATCCAGACCTGCAATCGCTGTTTCCACGGCGTCGCGCGCCTCGCCTTTTGTTTCGGGCGAAAGAGAGGCGCGGTCTTCCCATGCGGTTTCTATGGCTGCTTCAATAGTGGTTTCAAGAGCAGTGGTCATGGCGTGACGTCCTTTAAAATAACGGGCGAAATCAGGGGGCAAAATCGGGCGCAACATAGGCGCGCAAACCGCCCCGTCAATCCGCCGCGCGCATTTGCCAAAAGAAATTTGAAGAAAACTTGAAGATGACTGAAAGAAAAAGCGACTCCAAAATGAACCTTTTTCCGATTTCAGCAGACTATAGGATAACAACTTCCAAAAGGGATATGCCACAAGGCTGTATGTGACTCAGGCTGATCAATAGAAACAATTAGGTGAGGCGCTCGATATTTATCAGGCCGGGCTCGCGATGGAGGGATAAAGACGCGTTTACCCTTCTCTATCGACGTTGGCATCCTAAGCTCCTGAAACTGGCCATACGCCTCACGCGGCACACAGATGATGCGCGCGACGTGATGCAGGATACGGCTCTGGTTATCGCGCGCGATATTCACAAGCTGCGTGACCGCGCCGTGCGAGACCGAAAAGCCGCCGCTGAGCAAAGCCCGATTATTATTGACCCGATACCAAAGCGGCGATGACTTTGCGGCAAGCCCTCTTCCAATTACCGGAAACGGACCGCATGACGCTTACGCTGCTCTATGTGGACGGCTTGAAAGGAACGGAAATCGCGGCGGCATTGGGGGGCCGATCGGGACCGTGAAATCCCGGCTTTTTACCGCGCACAAAAGGCTAAAAGATATTTATGAGGCGACTGAAGGAGAAAAGAGATGACGGATCTTGATAAAGCGATGAGAGATTTACTGAGCGAAGCCGACGAAAATTATATCGGGGACGCCATTGACGAAACGGGTTTCTACAAATCTGTTTGGGGAAGTTTGCGCGGTAAAGGCAGCGGCATGCGTATTCTGGCCTGGGGGGCGATTCTCATTTTTGGCGTCCTCACGATTGTCTCGGTGTGGCAGATGTTTGTTGCCGATAATTTACGCACACAAATCCTCTGGGCAACCTTCGCGGTTCTTGGAAATTCAGCTCAGCTCGGTATGAAATTATGGTTCAACATGCAAATGAACCGCCGCGCACTTTCGCATGAAATTCGGCGGCTGCAACTTGCCGTAATGGCCCGTAGCTAGGATGATAAGCTAGCGCTTCACGATCATCAAATGCAGGGCTTCCAAATATCTGGATCTGTCCCTCTGCGTGAAGGGCGGCGGGCCGCCAACAGTTGGCTGCTCCGCCCCGGCGCGCAAATCGGCCATAATGGCCCGCACGGCAATCTGGCTGCCGATAGTGTCCATCGTCATCGGTTTGCCGTTAGAACCCAAGACGCGGCCACCGGATTTCAAGACGCGTTCAGCCAGTAATATGTCTGACGTAATAACAATAGCATCGGTGTCTGCCGCCTCGGCGATGAAATCATCAGCGGCGTCAAAACTATCATCGACCAACCGAAAGGTGAAACCCGGTTCTTTCGGGACGCGGATATAACAATTGGCGACGACCGTAACGGGAAGGCCATGCCGACGCGCGACCTTATAGGTCTCTTCCCGAACGGGGCAGGCATCAGCGTCGATATATATATGAAGAGACATAGCAAAATAGACCTACGCCAAGTCTGGTCATAGGGGCAAGCGCAGGATAGGCCGCACATATGAGTTCGCCCGCGCAATATGAAGATCGTTTCGCTGCCTTTCGGCACGATGCCTTCAAACGCTATTTCTGGGCGCGGTTCCTGTCGGCCAGCGCCATTCAAATTATGGCCACTGCTGTTGGTTGGCAGATTTGGAAAGTCACAGGAAATGCTTGGCTTTTAGGCTTAATTGGATTGGTCCAATTTTTGCCCGCGCTTCTGCTTGTTCTGGTCACAGGCCTCGCGGCGGATAAGCTCGGGCGGCGGCGCGTTATGGGCTCTGCAATTGTGCTTCAAATGATCTGCGCCCTCGGAATTTTGGGACTTGCGGTCACAGGAAACTTTAACGCGGTTTGGGTGCTGGGCTTGTTGGCGTTATTTGGAGTCGCGCGCGCCTTTCATACACCGGCCTCCAGTTCCCTTGTCGTCAATGTCGTCCCGCAAAAAGACTTCGGCAATGCAATCGGCTGGGTCACCTCAAGCTGGCAGCTCGCGTCGGTCGCGGGGCCGGCTGCAGGCGGTTTACTCTACGGAATTTCCGGTCCCTTCGCCTATGCGGTCGCGGCTCTATTGTTCGCGACCTCGGCGATCTTGATATTCTCGCTGGAAAAGCCTGCGCAAGATATGGAAACCGCGCCGACAAATTGGAATACGATTTTGGGCGGATTTCGATTTATCTGGCAGGAAAAAGTTGTCCTAGGCGCCATCTCGCTCGATCTCTTTGCTGTGCTGCTGGGCGGGGCTGTTGCCTTGCTGCCGATCTATGCGGATCAAATTTTAGATGTGGGGCCGTGGGGGTTGGGGCTCTTGCGCGCTGCGCCGGGGGTTGGCGCGATTATTATGATTGCCATCCTCATACGGTTTCCCGTCCGCAATCATGCGGGCACGATCTTGCTCCTGACGGTTGCAGCCTTTGGCGCGGCGACCGCCGTGTTTGGCGTGTCGACAACCGCGTGGGTTTCAATTACCGCGCTGGCGCTACTCGGCGCCTTTGACATGGTTAGCGTCTATATCCGCGAGATCCTCCTGCAGCTCTGGACGCCTGACCGCATGCGCGGGCGCGTGAATGCGGTGAACGCAATTTTCCTCGGGGCGAGTAATGAGCTGGGCGAATTTCGGGCGGGCGCAATGGCAGCGATTTACGGGGCCGTCTTCACCGTTACGGCTGGCGGCGCGGCGGCAATAGCCGTGGCAGGGTTATGGCGCGTTTTATTTCCGAAAATGTCCAAAACCCAAAAATTGGAAGCGCCTTATTCACGTCAGGAGTGATTGCACCCATTCCGGAACGAGCTGCGTGGCCGGACCGTGCCGAGCGTCATGAAAAGCCGCGCTGCCTTGAGACGGCTCCAAGTTCAGCTCTAACGTCTTCGCGCCAAAGGTCTTTGCCATGTGCACAAAGCCGGCCGCGGGATATACCGCGCCGGACGTGCCAATGGAAACGAAGAGATCGCAGGTCTGAACGGCAGCTTCCAAACGGCGCATTTGATACGGCATCTCCCCAAACCAAACGATGTCAGGGCGCGGACCGCCCTTGGTTTTGCAAGCAGGGCACGGCGTCTCGACAGTCAGATCGCCCTCTTGCCGCCAGCGATGATCGCAAGCCGTGCAAAAGGTTGAGAGCAATTCGCCGTGCATATGAATGACATCTTTTGATCCGCCGCGTTCATGCAGATCATCCACATTTTGCGTCACCAATGTAACTTCGCCCGCAAACTTATCCTGCAGCTCCGCCAGTGTTTTGTGAGCGGCGTTAGGTTCAACGCCCGCCAGCGCAGCCCGGCGAAGATTATAGAATCGATGCACCAGCACGGGGTCAGCGGCGAAACCTTCCGGCGTCGCGACCTGCTCAACGCGGTGCCCTTCCCATAGACCACCTGCGTCTCGAAACGTCTGAATACCACTTTCGGCGGAAATTCCTGCCCCTGTAAGGATGACAATCTTATTTAGGTTTGACATGATGGCATTATGACATCCGTTCTCTTTGTTTGCCTAGGTAATATTTGCCGGTCCCCCACCGCCGAAGCCGTTTTTCGCGCACGGGCGGGTAATGTGGATATACGGATCGACAGCGCCGGAACGGGCGCTTGGCATGAAGGCAACCCGCCCGATCCGCGCAGCCGCGCAGAAGGCGAGCGCCGGGGCTATAGTTTTGCCGGACAAACCGCTCGAAAAGTCACGGTTCAGGATTTTCGTAATTTCGACTTTATCCTCGCAATGGATGTGTCGAACCTCTCCGATCTGAAAGCCATTGAACCCAAAGACGCGGCGGCGAATCTTTCCCTGTTTCTGCCGGACGGCTCCGATGTGCCTGACCCCTATTACGGCGGAGCTGATGGGTTTGCACGGGTGGTCGATTTGATCGAATCCGCCTCGGATTTTTGGCTGGCTCAGATGAAGGCCAGAATGAACACGCCCGCAAACGCCTCTGCGCCAAAAAGCACGGTGGACACCCCGCCGACAAAAGCCTAATCCGCGCTTTGAGATATCTTATTAAGGACACATATCATGGCTGCAGCCCCCGGTCTTGTCACAGTCTTCGGCGCCTCAGGTTTTCTGGGCCGCTATGTTATCCGCGAGCTTACCACGCGAGGATGGCGCGTGCGCGCCGCCGTCCGTAACCCGCACACAGCCCATGAGCTAAAAGTTATCGGCGATGTCGGCCAAGTTCAGCTCATGCAAGCCAACCTACGCTTCCCAAAATCCGTGTCGCGGGCCATCGAAGGATCAGACGCGGTCATCAACCTCGTCAGCATCTTATTTGAAAGCGGCCGACAGACTTTTGAAGCGCTGAACGTCAATGGTCCGGACAGCATTGGCGAGGCCTGCGCTGCGGCGGGTATTGCGAACGTCGCGCATGTCTCGGCCATAGGCGCGGACGAGACGAGCGAGAGTGATTATGCCCGCACCAAACGCGAAGGCGAAATTGCGCTGCGCGGCCATGTCTCGACGGCGGATATCTTCCGGCCCTCCATTATTTTTGGACAGGAAGATGAGTTCTTCAACAGGTTTGCCGGACTGGCGGCTATGTCGCCCGCGCTTCCCCTACTCGGCGGGGGCGATACGAAACTCCAGCCCGTCTTTGTCGAAGATGTTGCAGCAGCAATCGCGATCGCGATTACGCGCGGCACAAAAGGCGACACCTTTGAATTGGGCGGACCTCAGACCTATAGCTTCAAAGCGCTGATGAAATTTATCTTGGAAACAATTGGCAAGAAACGCTTTCTGGCACCCGTGCCTTGGTTTGCTGCAAATATGATGGGATTTGGCGGCGAGCTTGCGGGCGCCCTGCCCTTCGTCAAACCTTTTCTAACGCGGGACCAAGTACAAAATCTAAAGGTTGATAATGTCGTCTCGGAGGGCGCGGCAAGCTTTGAGGCTTTCGATATACAGCCAGCAACGATTGAATCTATTGTCCCGAGCTATCTCGCGAAATATCGGAAATACGGTCAATTTTACGAAAAGCGCCCCATCACGAACGAAACAGTCTAACCTACCAAGAGATATTTATGCGAAATTTATTAACTCTGACGGCTGCGAGCCTCATTATGCTCGGATGCGGTTCCGACGCCGCTATAGAAGCTGAACCCGTTGTCGAGGTCACGACCCCTATTGTTCAGGCAGGCGCCGCTAAGTTTGACGGCGGAAAACTTGCAGAAATCTTGGACGCGCAGCCGGAAGATGTGCAAGCGCGCTATGAGGCTCGCCATCCGGCCGAGACATTAAAGTTCTTTGGAATTGCTCCCGGCATGTCCGTCGGCGAAGCGCTCCCGGGCGGCGGCTGGTACACTAAGATTTTAGTGCCTTATTTGGGACAGGACGGGCAGCTCACTGGGATTGATTATGCCTTAGAGATGTGGCCGGAGTTCAGCTTTGCGAATGAGGCCTTCATCGAAAATAAGAAAAACTGGCCTGAAGAATTTGTCGAGAAGGCGGCCGAATGGGCACCGGAAGATGGGCCAACCATCACGGCGACAACATTTGGAAAAAGCGCCGGAACAAACGCAGGCAAATTAGATGCCGTTCTCTTTATCCGCGCTTTGCACAATCTTTCTCGCTTCGAAGCCGAGGGCGAATATATGACCAAAGCTCTGGCCACGACGCATAAACTCCTCAAACCCGGCGGCATCGTTGGCGTAGTTCAGCACCGCGCGCCTGAAGCCGCTAGCGACGATTGGGCGACAGGGAATGCCGGCTATCTGAAAGAGACGAGCGTCATCGCTGCTTTTAATGCTGCGGGATTTGATCTGGTCAAATCTTCCGAGATCAATGCCAATCCCAAAGATAAACCTACGGAAGATGATATCGTTTGGCGTCTGCCCCCTTCGTTAAATGGGGTTGGAGATAATGATGCTCTAAAGTCAGAACGAGAGGCCATCGGAGAATCCGACAGAATGACGTTAATATTCAAAAAACGTTAGGCCGTTTGAAAATTTCGGAAAGCGCAAATTGGCATGATTTTCAGCGAGAAAATGAAAACCATCTTTGTGCACATCCCGAAAACCGGCGGGACCAGCATTCAAAGTGCGCTGCTCTCTATCGATGACCTTCCAAAGGACCTTAAAGTTCGAACGAAACATGAAACATTAGAGCAGTTTTGCGGCCGCACAAATATCGACGTTAGCGGCTACACCATATTGGCGGTCACGCGGCATCCTTGCGAACGGTTCACATCCTTTTTCCATTATTTGGTAAAATTCAAAGCTTCGGGCGGAAAAGATATTGTCAAACTGGGGACGGCAGATCAGCTTGTTAAGTCCCTACAGGCGAAAGACGCGGCGCTCATGCGGACGCATTCCATTAAGCCGCAAACTGATTTTCTTACATTCAAAGGAAAGATGCCGGACAGTTTGCGGTTCGACATCCTAAGATTTGAAAATCTGGAAGACGAGTTCAACGCATTTCAAAAGAGGCTCGGCTTGAACGCGCGGCTCCCCAAACTCAATGTCAGCCGAAAGCACAATTATAAATCCGAATTAAGTGATGACTCCCTCGCGTTCTTGCGAGAGTTCTACCGAGAGGATTTTGAAACCTTTGGGTATGAATTATAGCGGGTAATGCCTCCGCACAGCTTCACATTGCCGCCCTCCGCTCAAAAGCAAGCATAGGAATATATCCCTTGCAATTCCACTTTGTTCTTCTTATGTTCTTTTTATAGAACGAAAAGGAGAACTGACATGGCAAATCGGTCAACAACAAAACATTATTTGAACGTCGCCTATAAGGATCGCGATTTAGCCAAACGCTTGGGTGCAAAGTGGGATCCTTCTGTGCGGCGCTGGTATTGCACTGCCGGCTCGCCATTGTCTAAAATTTTCAGTTGGCGTAAAGCCGCCAATACGGTCAATGCCGAGGTGGCCGCAGCCGGACAAGCCGGATCAAGCCTGCCGGACGTCGCAATGAATGAGAATTTCGATATGTTCCAAATCGCGGGGTAGGACGAGGCCGGTCTCTCGCTCGCCTTTTGATTAGCCCCCTAACTTACAATGGCCGTCGTTTTTTAAAATTGACGATGAAATGGTGCATTGCAAATCCGGAGCATAAGCCCCAGATTTTACCTATGATAAATGCAAAGACGCCTTCAACAGAACCTGAAATTCTATCACCCGCTGCGCAAACGCGTTTGAGCCAATTAGAGGTTCAGCACGAAAGCGAGGCTGCGCAATTAGCGCGGCTGGAGGCCATTGCAAATTTGATGGATGCCCGCTTCAAACTTCCAATTTTGCCCGTACCAATCGGCCTTGATACAATCATCGGATTGGTCCCGGGAATTGGCGACACGATCAGCTTGGGCGTGTCAGGTGTTATCGTCGCCGGAGCGCGAAAACTGGACATTCCGACACCCCATTTATCAAAAATGGGCGGGAATATATTGATCGATTGGGCGATTGGCCTCGTCCCCATTATCGGCGACCTTTTCGATATTGGCTGGCAAGGGAATGTGCGTAACGTCAAGATCGCGCGCGAGCATCTCGAAGCGCGCTGGCAACGTGAACGCGAGCTTGCAACCAAAGAGATTTAGACTGTCAGCCTATCACAACTTAACGGACAGGCGGCGTCGAAGGTCCGACCGTGAGTTTACTGAAAGTCGCCTGAGCGTAATCGCCATTTGCCTTATCAACGTCCCAATCTCCTGTGCCCGGACATCCCGCATACCAAAGTCCGCCGCCTTTGGCCGGACTACATTGATTATAAACACCGGCTTTAAAATAGAGCGAGTCACCGCCATAGCTAAATTTATTGTCCAACGGGTCCATTGTCCCATCGGCGCTTAACTGGCTCACGAGACTTTTTGTAAATGTCTTCGTGCCAAGTCTGTCATTTGAGAATGTCAGATACATCGTATTTTTATGGACGTTAATCGTGTAGCTAAACTCTTCGCCTAGCGCGATACCTAGCGCGCCGGGATCGGAACTATTATTCCAGTCATACCCGAAGACAGCATGAGCAATATCTGTTCGGTTGTCATCATCTTTTGGCAAATTACGCTCGTAATTCCAAAAGACAGATCCCATTTTATGATCAGGAAATTTTTTATAATAGACTTTGATTGGCTCGTTGCCGTAGCCAAAACCAGAAGACGTATCTTTATACTTATCGGCATGAATCTGGCCAACCACGACAGAATAGGCGGCCTTTGTCGTCGCGTCACCAGCGCGCCGCGCGACGTGGTCCACCTTTAAGGTCGCGTCCAATCTCCCGCCGACACTTCCGAATTTATCAGAGCCTTTGCGCGCTTCCACGGCAAAATTATTTTCCGGACCTTTGGTTTTATATTTCGTCTTCGTGCCGCGCAGCATCTGACGCAATTCAGATCTCGAGTTAGATGTATTTTTCGTTGTTGTCGCCTTATTGGGACTCGCGAAAACCATGCCGCCATCTACGTCTAAATAGAAAAAATCAGGATGGGAATATTTCTTGAGCTTCTTCACATCAACTTCGTCGGCCTTGCCATCTTTATTTTTGTCTAGCGGCAATTGTATTTTCCATTGACTCAAATCATATTTTTCGGCGGGAACCATGTCTGGTTTGGCTGCCGCAACAACAGAAACGGACAGCGCTGCGGCGAAAGCGGCTGAGTTAATGAATAATTTTTTCACAGGTTCCTCGCGATACAGACTTATTTAATCATAGTTCATTTGCTGACTATGTCCATGAATTCAGCTGAAACTAAGCTGAACATACGCTTCACAAAGGCGTGCGAGATAAATAGAGTCCTGTCATTAAATTTTTTATGGCCAAGACAGCTTTGCAACCTAGCTAGATAACAGCTCCGTATTGCCGCCGCTTGCCGTGGTATCGATGCACACATGCTGCTCTGCCATCACCACCCATTTGATGGCCTTACCTGTCGCGAGCGGTAAAATGGCACCGTCTCTGCGTGATAAGGCGAGGCGGGCCGCCTTTTGCTCAGAGACCGCGCCCCAGCATACAACACCGGAAAATCCTTCGAGACGTGCAAGGTGGTCCATTGCCATGTCCGGCAGTGTCACCGCCGTCCCGCCCAAGTCCGAAACTAATTGCGCCTGCGCATCGGCGTCAGGTCCGAGGCAAAGTGTTCGTCCGCGAATAAAGTGTGAGAGACGATTGCTCTCGCCCGTTGGGCCGGGACAATCGACGCTGTGCATGACCGAAAGATCCGGTGTTGGCGACGCATCAATTCGGGCCTGCGCCTCCGACAATGTCGTGGAGCCGGACCCGGTGACATCCGGCATATTTACGATTTCGTGGTTTTGGAATCTTGGTAAATATTCCGGGCCGCCCGCTTTCGGTCCTGTGCCGGAGAGGCCCGATCCCCCAAAAGGTTGGCTGCCGACAACGGCGCCAATTTGATTGCGATTCACATAGATGTTCCCGACCCGTAACTGCCGCGTGATATCTTCCACACGGCCGTCAATTCTTGTGTGCAAACCAAAAGTCAGGGCGTAGTCGGCCGTATTAATCTCTCGAATAATGCTCTGCAGATCGTCGGGGTCAAATTTCGCGATATGCAAAACAGGCCCGAATATTTCTTGAGCCACGTCTGACCGCCCGCTCACCTCTATCAAGGTCGGTTGGATGAAATGACCAATAGGAGGCAAATCGCCAGCCTGATGAATAACATTTGATTGCGCGAAATATTTCATAAAACGCGCCCTCGATGCCTCGTCAATCACGGGGCCAATATCCGTTGTCAGGGCCCAAGGATCACCCAGTTGAAGTTCATCCATCGCGCCGCTGAGCATGCTCAGAACCTGATCGTAAATATCATCTTGCAGATAGACCAAACGCAGCGCCGAACAGCGTTGTCCCGCACTTTGAAAGGCACTGGCAATGATATCACTCACGGCCTGCTGCGGCAGCGCGGTGCTGTCCACAACCATGCAATTAATGCCGCCTGTCTCGGCAATTAATGGCGCGGAAGGTGAGAGATATTCGGCGACGTTACGGTTTATAATCTGCGCCGTATTGGTGCTGCCCGTGAATACCACACCATCCGCGCGATTGTCGCTCGTCAGCGCCGCGCCAATCACGGCGCCCTCGCCCGGCAGGTTCTGAAGGGCGGTTCGCGGAACGCCCGCCTCATGCAGAATATCGATAGCCAAATGCGCCACCAGACACGTCGCTTCGGCGGGTTTCGAAATAACGGCATTTCCCGCTGCGAGGCCCGCCGCAATCTGGCCCAAGAAGATAGCCAGTGGAAAGTTCCACGGCGCAATCGTGACGACAGTGCCAAGAGGATCGCCCATTTGCGCCTCCCCTTGATCCGCGTAATAGCGCAGGAAATCGACCGCTTCGCGAAGCTCTGCCACCGCGTCTTCCGCCGTCTTTCCCGCTTCTCTCGCCAGCATGGCAAAAAACTCGCCACTACGGGATTCGAGCGCGGTGGCTGCAAGGCGCAATATATCCCCACGTTGTTTCGCCGCCATAGAGGCGGCCCAAGGAACTGCGGCTTGGAAGGCGAGGTCCACATGAGCGCGCGCTGCATATCGGACCTTTCCAACAACATCCTCGCCATTTGCGGGATTCACGACCTCTCGTAGCGCCCCCTCATGTTTTACGTCTCCGGTGTTAATATCTGCCGCTAGCTGCGGCGCCGCCTGCCATATCGATTCTGCGAATGGATCACGCGCCGCTTTGAATCTTTTTATGTCTTTGCGGCCGTTCAAATCCCAACCTTGCGAGTTTACGCGCGGAGCAAAAATGGTCTCAGGACCGGCTAAAGTTCCGGTGATTTCAACCTCAAAGGGGTCCGCGATTATGGCCTCAATCGGAACGTCTCGATCCGTTATTTGGCTGACGAATGAAGAGTTCGCGCCGTTCTCCAAGAGGCGGCGGACGAGATAGGCGAGTAGGTCGCGGTGGACACCGACGGGCGCATAAATCCGGCAGGGTAGATCCGTATCTTTGCGCAAAATTTCATGTAGCGCCTCGCCCATACCGTGGAGGCGTTGGAATTCAAATCCCGTTCTATCATCCCCTGCTAAGGCCAAAATCTCTGCGGCGCTGCGCGCATTATGCGTTGCGAATTGCGGGTAAATAAGGCCTCGCGAATTCAGAAGTTTCTCCGCACAAATCATATAGTTTCGGTCCGTCTCCGCCTTGGTCGTGAAAACGGGATAGCCCTCATGTCCACCGACTTGGGCATGTTTTATCTCGCCGTCCCAATAAGCGCCCTTCACGAGCCGCACCATAAAGCGGCGGCCGGTCTCGCGCGCCAGCTCTGCCGTCCAATCAATGACCGACCGCGCGCGGTGCCCATAGGCTTGCACCACAAGCCCCAGACCGTCCCAACCGTCGAGCCGGGGGTCACGCGCAAGGGCCGAGAAAATATCAAGCGACAGGTCCAAACGATCTGCTTCTTCCGCGTCAATGTTGAGGCCCATTCCGGATTTAGCTGCCAGAAGGGCGAGACCCGAAATGCGCGGCAGGAGCTCTTCCATCACGCGCGCGGATTGCCGCGTCTCATAACGGGGATGAAGGGCGGATAGCTTAACCGAAATACCGGGATTGTCATGAACGGACGCCGAGTTACAGAACGGCGCAAGCGCTTCTGCGGCCTCTCGGTAAGCCGCCTCATATCGCCGCGCGTCTACCGTAGAAACGGCCGCCTCGCCGAGCATATCAAAGGAGTAGCGATATCCCGCCCGCCGGTTCTGCAGAGCCTCCTCTATTGTTTGCCCCAAGACAAACTGCCGTCCCATCTCGCGCATGGCTTGTTTCACTGCCGTCCGAATAACGGGTTCACCCAAGCGCTTCACCAGGTTACGCACGGTTTTGACGAGGCCGCGGCTGTCGTCTGTATCCAGCACCTTACCCGTCAGCATCAACCCCCATGTGGAGGCATTGACGAGGGTAGAACTACTTTTATTTAAATGCTCGCCCCATTCCGACGGCGCAATTTTATCTTCAATCAGCGCGTCCATTGTCTCTGAATCCGGCACGCGCAGCAGCGCTTCCGCCAGGCACATCAGCGCAACGCCCTCATCACTGGATAAACCATACTCGCCGAGGAACTGTTCCATCAATCCGGGCTTGGCGTGCTCCCGAAGCCGCACGACAAAATCCCGCGCCATATCTGTGGCCGCGCGGCGAGTTTCAGACAACATCAAATCTGGCGTCATAATTTCATAACCTTACATGAGGCCCGAGACTCGAAATCTCCGTTCCGGCTTTAATTCCGATTAAACCATGCCGAGAGCATGGTGTCGTCTCATTTATGAAAGGCTATTAGTTTGACGCAAATATATTTCAAATCTTTGGACTTGCGTGGCCCAACACCTCATATTTCAACAGCTGAATATCCGGCGCCAGGTAACCGGGTTTCACGGGCTCGACCTTCGTCAAATCCGTTGTGAGATATTTCTTATTATCGTCGCAGAAAATCGTCACGATTTTGTCTTCAGGATACTCTCTCGCGAGTTTAAGAGCGGCGACCAGATTTGCGCCCGAACTGATGCCGACCGCCAATCCCAATTCGGCGCAGAGCTTTTGCGCCATAATAATGCCGTCGCCATCATTGACACATATGATGTCATCGAGGGTTTTAAGACAAACGATATCCGGGATAAACTCGTCCGAAACGCCTTGTATCCGATGCTTACCAACCTTGTGTCCCGTGGACAATGTGGGGGACTCGGCCGGCTCCATGGGGTGAATTTTTGTGTTTGGGCAAATATCCCGCAGCGCTGTGCCGACGCCCATAACCGTGCCGCCGGTCCCAACGCCCGCCACAAATCGATTAGGGCATTGCCCAAGCTGGGCTGCAATCTCAGGACCCGTGGTTTTCGCATGAGCGTTGCAATTATCATGATTGGAAAATTGTCGCGGCAAGAAAACATCATTGCGGTTTCGCGCCAAATCTTCAGCCATTTGGATAGACCCTAAAAATCCGCCCTCCTCATGGCTAACCAAGACCACCTCGGCGCCATAACTTTTCATTAGCGCAATCCGCTCCGCGCTCATCCAATTTGGCATAAAAATACGCACAGGATGCCCAAGAGCCCGCCCCAAGGCACAAAACGCAATACCTGCATTCCCTGACGTGGCCTCAACAATCATATCGCCCGGCCTTAACGCGCCCGTCGCGTAAGCGCAGCGCAGCACTTCCAAAGCCATCCTGTCCTTGATGGATCCAGAGAGGTTAAAATATTCCAGTTTCGCATAGATCCTGCGCGGGGTGCCTTTGTCCAGCAGTGTCAGCGCGATCAGAGGCGTATTCCCGATCAATTGTTCGAGCGCCGTGAACGAAGGCGGCAAGGCAGCAGCAGTTTCGCCAAGAGTATCGGGGGAGCTATCAGACCGCATAGACATTTCGAGCATGTTCAAATCCTTTTGTTAAGATCAAAATATCACAATCATTCTCGAAAATTTTGCGTCAATTTTTAAAGTTTTCCCATGACATGATAAAAATATTCGATATTATTGCGTAATGATTGAAAAATTACACATCCATGACGTCAAAATATTGGAAATTCTACAAAAGGACGCCACCCGCTCCCTCGAATCCATCTCAGAAGAGATTGGCGTTTCCCTGAACACCTGCTGGCGGCGCGTTCGTAAGCTTGAGACGGATGGCATTTTGGAACGCCGCGTCGCCTTGATTGATAATGCCCGCATCGGCCTGCCGCTTACGGTCTTCGTCTCTGTGCGGACCGATGATCATTCGAAAGGCTGGGCCGATGGGTTTACGGCCGCCGTCGAGAATATCCCCGAGATCGTAGAGTTTTACCGACTGGCGGGAGACGTGGATTATATCCTTAAAATGATGGTCGGCAGCGTCGCCGATTATGACCGCGTCTATCAAGGTTTGATTTCCAAAATCAGCCTGTCAGATGTCTCCGCGAGCTTCGCCATGGAAAAGTTAAAATTCACAACGGAACTCCCGATCCGCCAAGCCTTGAAGGGCGCCTAATGGCCTTCACAGATATTGATGCGACCAATGCGATGTTTCGAGACTTCTTCTCGGACAATGATGGGGTCTTTGATGTCACGCAGATGAAAGACGGTTTTGCAGCGCTCCACATGAAAACTGACAAACGCCATATGCGTCCCGGCAATATGGTCAACGGGCCCACGCAAATGCATTTGGCCGATAGCGTCGCCTATGTCTGCATTTTCACAAAGCTTGGTATTACGCCGATGGCCGTCACCTCCAGCCTAAACATGCATTTCCTGCGGCCTTGTATTGGCCCCGCCGTCAAAGCCAAAGGCACGTTGGTGCGTATCGGCAAAACACTCGCCGTTATTGATGTGCGTATATTTGGCGAAGGTCATAAAGATCCTGCGGCGATCGCGACGGTGACTTACGCGCTCCCGAAATCGACCTCTGTGTAATACCCCGTCTTGCACGGTCTATATATAACAGGTCGCCAATAAGTCCCGCATCACCGCCGCCCCTAACTCTCGGGTTAGCGCAACATTCCGCTCTGGGATTTTTTCAGGGTGAAGATAAATTTTCAACGCGGCATCGACACTGGCTTCCCGCAAGATATGCACCATCGGATAGGGCGACCGATTGGTATACTGACTTGCATCCTCAATATCGACCTCCGCGAAACAATAATCGGGATGGAAGCTCGCGAGTTGATAAACCCCCTCGTAGTCCTGTTCCGCCAAGAGCGCATTGGCGAGCGCCAGCATGTCCAAATATGCCGCGAAATCAGAAAGCCCTTGAGGGAAAATTAAGAGGCTTGTCTCCCGCCCCTCATCAACATCCAGCGCCGCGCATTCCAGAATGATCTGCTCTAATTGCCCAGACAAATCATCCGCCTCCACGACGCGGTAAAAAATGCGCCCCGCATCAAATTCCCGCTTCGCAAAGGGACAGAGGCCAAGGTCAATGACAACGCCGGAGAGCCAATTTCGCGTGTGCGCGATATAATCAGGTTTGACCTGCGAGCCGCTACTCATTCAAATGCGCACGAAAAAACGGCTCCAGCTCATCCGCGATCTTTTGATGTTCGGTGGCTGTGGGATGGCTGTCCCATGGCTCTCCGTAATATTTACTCACCTGAAGATATTGGACCTGCCGCGTTTCAAAACTCTCCGCGACTTCGCGCACATAGGTTTTCAGAGCCTCTCCCTTCTCGCCGCCTGTCATAGGCGAGGAGATCAGAAAGACCTGCGCCTTTGGGTAATCGGTTCGGACACGGGAGACGAAGTCTCGGTAAGCTGCGGTCCAGCTCTCTCGGTCCGGAATGCC